>Ga0154833_1092_pt1 | contig 16231 bp, 13 predicted proteins | sample Rifle2008BG16ft_FD_116137 | JGI IMG/M metagenome (GOLD analysis project Ga0154833, IMG submission 116137) | Candidatus Muproteobacteria bacterium RBG_16_65_34 | reverse complement strand
CGAAGCGACCGGGGCGGCCTTTCTTTTGGTGACTTTTCTTTGGCCGTACAAAGAAAAGCTACCTGCCGTGGGTCAGCCACCCACAAGTAGCCGTTCAATCATCGCCGAAGGCGATTCAACATAGACCCGACAAGCAAGCGCAACCGGTGAAACGCCGCCGGGTGCGGCCAAATCACCCATGCGATGGCGCGAAGAGCCAAGTAATTTATGCCGCCGCAACAAACCGATGGCCCAGAGGCCGGAAAAATGGGAAAATCAGCCGGTGCGTAGAGGCCTAAAAGGAAGGTTGTGACCCAGGCCACCTGGAAAAAAGACACGATCCCGATAGCCCCCCGGGTGCTCCGTCTGCTGCGCGAGGCGGCCTTTTACGTCCTCGGCGCGATCGCCCTCTATCTGCTTATCTCGTTCTGGACCTATCAGCCGGGCGACCCGTCCTGGTCGCACCGCGGTCCGAGCCTTGCCGTCGCCAACGCTGGCGGGCGTGTGGGGGCGTGGCTCACGGACGTGTTTTTCAATCTCTTCGGATACGTGGCGTATCTCATTCCGCCGATGATCGCCTACGCCGGCTGGCAGATATATCTGCACCGCAAGGATCCAAGCCCCGTCGGGTGGCGCCAGCGGCTCATCGTGTCCTCGGGCTTCGTGCTGGCGCTCATCGGCGCCTGCGGCCTCGCGGTACTGCATTTTCACACCGGCATGCCGTTCGCCCCGGGCGGCTGGCTCGGTTCGGTCGCAGGCGCGGGCCTCACCGCGGCCTTCAGTTTCGTGGGCGCGACCGTATTTCTGCTCGCGCTCTTTCTTGCGGGCGTGACGCTGTTTACCGGCCTTTCCTGGTTCAGGGTCATGGATGCCACGGGACGGCTCGGTTTCGAGCTGGCGCGCCGGGCGTACGAATTCGGCTCGGCCGCGGTCGATCGCATCGTCGGCATGCGCGCGCGCAGGAAGCGCCGCGAGACCGTCGCCGAGGACAAGAAGGTGCTCGAGAAACACCCGCCGCCGCGCATCGAGCCGGTGCTCCCGCGCGCGCCGACCGGCAGGCGCGCGGAGAAGGAGCGCCAGGTGCCGCTCTTCGATCTGCCGCCCGCGACCGGCGAGCTGCCGCCGCTGTCGCTCCTCGATCCGCCGGACAAGGTGAAGGCCGCGCAGTTCTCCAAGCAATCGCTCGAGAGCATGGCGAAGCTCCTCGAGAAGAAGCTGCTCGATTTCAGCATCGAGGCCCAGGTGGTGGCGGTGCATCCGGGGCCGGTGATCACGCTGTTCGAGATCGAGCCGGCGCCGGGCGTGAAGGCCTCGCAGATCACCAACCTCGCGCGCGACCTCGCGCGCTCGCTCTCGGTGGTGAGCCTGCGCGTGGTCGAGAACATCCCCGGCAAGACGAGTGTCGGGCTGGAGATCCCGAACGAGGTGCGCGAGACCGTGCGGCTCTCCGATGTGATCGCCTCGCAGGCTTACGAGGAGTCGACCTCGCCACTCTCGCTTGCGCTCGGCAAGGATATCGCGGGTCACCCGGTGGTGACCGACCTTTCCAAGATGCCGCATCTGCTTATTGCCGGCACCACCGGCTCCGGCAAGTCGGTGTTCATCAATTCGTTGGTGCTGAACCTGGTGTACAAGGCCACCCCCGAGCAGGTGCGCATGATCATGATCGACCCCAAGATGATCGAGCTCGCGGTGTACGATGGCATCCCGCATCTGCTCGTGCCCGTGGTGACCGACATGAAACAGGCGGCGAACGCCTTCAAGTGGTGCATCGCCGAGATGGAGCGTCGCTACCGGCTGATGGCCGCGCTCGGGGTGCGCAACCTCGCGGGCTTCAACCGCAAGGTGAAAGAGGCGCAGGACGCGAAGCAGCCGATCTTCGATCCGCTGTTCCAGCGCACGGCACCGGACGAGGAGGCACCGACGCTGAAGCCCCTGCCGCTTGTCGTCATCATCGTGGACGAGCTCGCCGACCTCATGATGGTGGTGGGCAAGAAGGTCGAGGAGCTGATCGCGCGGCTCGCCCAGAAGGCGCGCGCCTCGGGTCTGCACCTGGCGCTCGCGACCCAAAGACCCTCGGTCGATGTCATCACCGGCCTCATCAAGGCCAACATCCCGTCGCGTATCGCGTTCCAGATGTCTTCGCGCGTCGACTCACGCACGGTGCTCGACCAGATGGGCGCGGAGCAACTGCTCGGGCAGGGCGACATGTTGTTCGTGCAGCCCGGCCAGGGACTGCCCACGCGCGTGCACGGGGCCTTCGTCGCCGATCACGAGGTGCACAAGGTGGTGAGCTTCCTGAAGCGCAGCAGCGCGCCGGTGTACGACGATCGGATTCTCAGTGGCGAGACCGGCGTGAACGACCAGGGCCTGTTGCAGGACAACGGCGGCGCCGAAGGCGATACCGGTGGCGAGGACGATCCGCTGTACGACGAGGCGCTCAAGATCGTGACCGAGTCGCGCCGCGCCTCGATCTCAGGCGTGCAGCGCAGGCTGCGCATCGGCTACAACCGCGCCGCGCGCCTGATCGAAGAGATGGAGCGCTCCGGTGTAGTAGGTCCCTTGCAACCCAACGGCAGCCGCGAGGTGATCGCGCCCCCGCCGCAGGAATAAAATCAGGTACGAGGGGCGAGGGGCGAGATACGAGGACTGAGGACTGAGGTGATGTACATCAGAAAGATTCGCGATCGCAGACGTGCCGGGGGACTTGCGCTGGCGCTCGTCTTGTTTTTGACCCTCGCCCCTCGCATCTCGTATCTCGTCCCTGTCGCTACCGCCGGCGCTGCCGCGCCGGCGAGCGACAGCCTGCGGCACTTCTTCACCGAGGTGCACAGCTTCAGCGCCAAATTCAACCAGGTCGTGCTGGATGAGGCGCTCAACACGATTCAGGAATCCTCGGGGATGCTCTGGATCGAGCGTCCCAACAAGTTCCGCTGGGATTACGACATGCCGTTCAAACAGCTGATCGTGGGCGACGGCAAAAGGATCTGGGTGTATGACCCGGAGCTGCAGCAGGCGACCGTGCGGCCCATGACCGGGGGACTCGGCGACACCCCGGCGGTACTGCTCGCCGGCCGCGGCCGGCTCGACGACAGTTTCACGGTGAAGAGCCTGGGCGTGCAGGGTGGGCTCGAATGGGCGCAGTTGACGCCGAAGCGCAAGGACGGCGGCTTCGAGGTCATCCGCATCGGTTTCGAGGAGGGACGCATCCGCGTGCTCGAGATGATCGACAGTTTCGGGCATACCACACGCGTGACCCTGCGCGAAGGCGAGGAGAACGCGAAGGTCGAATCCAGGCAGTTCAGCTTCACGCCGCCGAAAGGCGTGGATGTGGTGGGGGAGTAGAAGAGTTGCGCGTTACGAGTTTCGAGTTACGAGTTTGCAGCTTGTAGCTTTATGACGATGGCCACGACGGACCTGTTCCCGGAGACCGGCACGAAGCCTTGGCAGCCGCTCGCGGACCGGCTGCGGCCGCGGCGCATCGAGGACTTCTTCGGTCAGTTGCATCTGCTCGCGCCGGGCAAGCCGCTCAGGCAGGCCATCGAGGCGAACATCCTGCACTCGATGATTTTCTGGGGCCCGCCGGGCACCGGCAAGACGACGCTCGCGCGCCTGATCGCGCAGCGCACCGGGGCGCATTTCATCGGCATCTCGGCGGTGTTTGCGGGCGTGAAAGAGATCCGCGCGGCGGTCGATGAGGCGAAGCTCGCGCACGCGCAGGGCCGGCCCACGGTGCTCTTTGTCGACGAGGTGCACCGCTTCAACAAGGCGCAGCAGGACGGATTTCTGCCCTATGTGGAGGACGGCACGCTCACCTTCATCGGCGCGACGACGGAAAATCCTTCATTTGAGCTGAACAACGCGCTGCTCTCGCGCGCCCGGGTATACGTGTTGAAGCCCCTGGACCAGGAGGAGCTGAGGCGGGTGATCGACCGGGCGCTCGCGGATAAAGAAGTCGGGCTCGGTGCGCACCGGCTCGAGGTCGCCGAGGAGGGGCGGGCGCTGCTCGCGCGTGCCGCGGATGGCGACGCCCGGCGCGCGTTGAATCTGCTCGAGATGTGCGCCGATCTCGCCGAGGCGCGCGAGGAAAAAGAGATCGTAAGCGCGGGGCTCGTGCAGGAGGTCGTCGCCGGCGGCGTGCGCCGCTTCGACAAGCAGGGCGAGGCGTTCTACGACCAGATCTCGGCGCTGCACAAATCGGTGCGCGGGAGCGATCCGGACGCGGCGCTTTACTGGTTCGCGCGCATGCTCGACGGCGGCTGCGATCCTTTGTATATCGCGCGGCGCGTGCTGCGCATGGCCTCGGAGGACATCGGTAACGCCGACCCGCGGGGTCTTGCGCTCGCGCTCGACGCCTGGGACGTGCAGGAGCGGCTCGGCAGCCCCGAAGGCGAGCTCGCCATCGCCCAGGCGGTCGTGTACCTCGCGTGCGCGCCCAAGAGCAACGCCCTGTACACCGCCTTGGCCGCCGCCACGGCGGATGCGAAGGAGCACGGTTCGCTCGAGGTGCCGCTGCACCTGCGCAACGCCCCCACGCGGCTTATGAAGGAGCTCGGCTACGCCAAGGGCTATCGCTATGCCCACGACGAGCCCGAGGCCTACGCCGCCGGGGAAAGCCACTTCCCCGAGGGGCTCGAGGGGCGGCGGTACTACCATCCCACGGACCGGGGTTTAGAGAGTAAAATTGCCGAGCGCCTCGCGCATCTGCGTGGGCTGGACGAGCAACAGCGACGGGTGAAGCCGCAGAAGAAGGTGCGCGAGCAGGAGGACAAGTAGGTTCAGGAGGCAACATGGCAGCGGGCGGTCGATCGGTATGGCGCGGGAATTGGATCCTTATACTTATGCTCGTCGCGCTCGCGCTCCCGGCGGCTTGGGCCGGGAGCTATGAGGAGGGACGCGCCGCCTACGCCGCGAAGGACTACGCCAGGGCCTACCGGATCTGGCTGCCGCTCGCCGAGCGCGGCGATGCGCGCGCGCAGCATGCCGTCGGCGACTTGTACGAGGACGGTTACGGCGTGGAGCGCGACCTGCGCACGGCCGCCACATGGTATGTGCGCGCGGCCGGGCAGGGGCATGCGGAGAGCATGTATCGCCTCTCCGTCGGCTACGCCTGGGGGCTCGGCGGGCTCGAGCGCGATGACGCGCTGGCGGTCAAGTGGCTGCGCCGTTCCGCCGAGGGCGGTTTCAAGAAGGCGCAGAAGATACTCGCCCAGGGCTATGAGCGCGGCAAGCTCGGTCTGCCCAAGGATCCGGAGCAGGCGAAGTACTGGTTCGACAAGGCCAACGCACACTAACAACAAGGCAACACCCGTATGATCCAGGTCCTGGCCATCGGCATCGGCGGCGCCGTCGGCAGCATATTGAGGTTCTTGATGTCCACCTGGGTGCACGCCTGGGCCGGGCGCGGTTTTCCCTACGGCACGCTCGCCGTCAACGTGCTCGGCTGTCTGTTGATGGGGTTGCTGTTCGTACTGTTCATGGAGCGGCTGAGCAACGACACCGTCTGGCGCGCGGGCATCCTCATCGGCGTCCTCGGCGGCTTCACGACGTTCTCCGCCTTCTCCATCGAGACCTTTAACCTGGTGGAGCAGGGCGCCTATCTCAAGGCGGCGGTCAACACCGGCGCGAGCCTCGTGCTTTGCATCGGCGCCACCGGGATCGGCGTGTTCCTCGGGAGGCAAATCTAATGGCAAGACGAACGAGCGCAGTGCAGCGAGTAGGGCTACGTTTATGAAACACAAAGACGTGACGATGGTGCGGATTTACCTCACCGAAGCCGGGAAGCTCCTGAAGACTTTGCTGGCCAAGCTGCATGACGAGGAAAAAGTCCGGGGGGTGACGGTCTTCCGCGGCGTCTCCGGTTTCGGCCGCTCGGGCGTGATGCACTCCGCGTCGCTGCTCGATCTCGCGCTCGATCTGCCGGTCGTGGTCGAGTTCTTCGACGAGCCGGCCAAGGTCAACCGCATCTTGTCGCATCTCAAGGACCTGTTGCCGCCGGGACATGTGGTGTCCTGGGCGGCGAAGGTGAACGAGTCGTAAGAACATGGAACCGCAGATGAACGCGGATAAACGCAGATGAGAATTTCAAAAAATAGGCGTTAAGAGTCAGAGAAATGGCGGACACCGTTATCCCCGTGGGCCGGAACCGGGTAGCTCCGTGATTCGACGGACATCCTATCTTCCGGGCCGCGGCTTGTGGCAGAGTGACGAGGCTTGCTTCGATAGCCTGCCAAGGATTTTTATCCGCGTTAATCTGCGTTAATCTGCGGTTTCAAAAATCTAAAAAATCTTATGCTCGATCCGAAATTGCTCCGAACCCAACTCGAAGAAACGACGCGTCAGCTCGCGCGTCGCGGTTTCGCGCTCGACATCCAGGCGATCGCTTCGCTGGAGGAAAAACGCAAGTCCGTGCAGGTCATCACCCAGCAGTTTCAGGCCGAGCGTAACGCCAAGTCGAAGGCGATCGGCATGGCGAAGGCCAAGGGCGAGGACGCCACGCGGCTGATGGAGGAGGTGGCGAACATCGGCGCGGCGCTCAAGCAGGCGGAGACCGAGCTTGAGCAGATCCAGAAAGAGATCGAGGACATCGCGCTCGGTATCCCCAACCTCCCGCACGCGAGCGTCCCGGACGGACGCGACGAGCGCGACAACAAGGAGGTGCGGCGCTGGGGTGAACCGGGAACATTCGACTTCACACCCAAGGACCACGCCGATCTCGGCGTGGCGCTCGGGATGCTGGACTTCGAGGCGGCGACGAAGATCGCCGGAGCGCGCTTCGTCATCATGCACGGGCCGCTCGCCCGCATGCACCGCGCGCTCATCCAGTTCATGCTCGATCTGCACACGCGGGAACACGGTTACACCGAGACCTATGTGCCGTATCTCGTTAATGCCGCTTCGATGCGCGGCACAGGGCAACTGCCCAAATTCGAGGCCGACCTGTTCGCCCTCAAGGGCGACGAGCACCACTATTACCTGATCCCGACGGCCGAGGTGCCGGTCACCAATCTCGTGAGGGATACGATCGTCGAAGCGGACAAGGTGCCGCTCAAGTACGTCTGCCACACACCGTGTTTCCGCAGCGAGGCCGGCTCCTACGGCAAGGATACGCGCGGGATGATCCGCCAGCACCAGTTCGAGAAGGTGGAGCTGGTGCAGATCGTGCGGCCGGAGGCATCTTATGCGGCGCTCGAGGAGCTGACGGGCCACGCCGAGCAGATCTTGCGGCGCCTCGAGCTGCCGTATCGCGTCGTGGCGCTGTGTACGGGCGACATGGGGTTCTCGGCCGCCAAGACCTACGATATCGAGGTCTGGCTGCCGGGGCAGAATAAGTATCGCGAAATCTCCTCGTGCAGCAACTTCGAGGACTTCCAGGCGCGACGCATGCAGGCGCGCTGGCGCAATTCCGCGACCGGGAAACCCGAGCTGGTGCACACGCTCAACGGCTCCGGCCTTGCGGTCGGGCGGACGCTGGTAGCGATCATGGAGAACTATCAGGACAAGGACGGCGGTATCCGCGTCCCGGAGGCTCTGCGGCCGTATCTGAACGGTCTCGAAGTACTCCGGCCAGCCTGAGTTTCTGCCCGCAACACGGGGCGTGTATAGTTCGCCTTGCCGGAGGGGTGGCCGAGCGGTTTAAGGCACCAGTCTTGAAAACTGGCAGGGGCGCAAGTCCCTCGTGAGTTCGAATCTCACCCTCTCCGCCATTTGCCTGCGCAGCAGGAAAATGGCTCGTCTTCCGAAACGGATTCCATGAGACAGCTCCTTGCCCTGATTTTCTGTCTGACGGTGTTGCCGGTTCAGGCCGAGTATGTAATCGCCCCGGACATCGCCAAAGAATATGTGGATCTACAGGCCAGGGTCCGGAAGCATCCCAACAACGTCGACCTGAATTTCGAATACGCGATCTGTCTCTCTTATGTCGGCAAGGTCGAAGAAGGGAAGGCCGCGCTCAAGAAGGTGCGGAACCTGGATCCCGGTTTCCCCGAGAAGGCTCTGCCCAGGTATTTAAAGGAATATCAAAACGATCCCGCCAATCCGAAAATCAAATATCGTCTCGGTTTTTTGTACTACTTCAATGACAAGTACGAGGAGGCCTTGCGTGTCTTGGCCGAGGTGGCCGACGAGAGGCCGGTCGGTCAACTGAATGCCTGGGCATTGGGTTATATGGCCGTAATCAAGGGTGAGCAAAAGAAATGGCAGGAAGGGGAGCGATTGGTGCGCCAGGCCCTTCAAATCGAGCCGGATGCCTACGCGCTCCGTGCCGCCCTGGCCGCGGCCCTCAAGGAGCAGGGAAAACTCTGGGCGGCCACCAAGGAGTTTTTTCGGGCGCTTCGAAACCGCAGCGAGTTCGACGAGTACGAAAAGACGCTGTTTCAACAACCCTAGCCGCAGTCGCTATCAATAAGATCCGACACGCGCGCACATCACGTCACCGACGATGGAAAAAAAGCTAAGCCGCAGAAGATTCATGCAGCGCGCCGTCATCGGCACCGCTGCATTGAGCGGGCTCTCATACATCGGCCTGCTTTCCGCCAGTCGGTCGAACGGGAGGCTGCTCAGGGATATCGAGCTGCTCCGGAACGATCGCAAGACCTGCCCCGCCTTGCCCGGCCTCCACGATTTCAAAGGGGTGATCCATGTGCACAGCAACCTGTCGCGGGACAGCGAGGGGACGCCCGAGGAGATTATCCGCGCGGCCGAAGAAACCGGGCAGCGATTCATTCTGCTTACCGATCACAACAACAGAAAAATCTTCGCCCAGGGCATGCAGGGAAGGTACGGCGATGTCCTCGTAATCCGCGGCGCCGAGCTCATCAAGGGTGGGCAGGCGCTGCTCGCCGTCGGCATCAAGGAGTATGTCGATGGGCACAGCATGACGATCCAGCAGGCCGTCACCGCGATCAAGGCGCAGGGCGGATTGGCGTTCGTCGCCCATCCCTGGCTTTTCAAGGAATGGGAAGTCGAGGGGATAGACGGCATGGAAATCTACGACATCGCGGACAGCACCGTTGCGCAGATATGGAAGGCGCCGGTCATGTTTGCCGATATTCTGACCCCCGGAGCGGAGCATCCGGAGAGCGTGTTCCTGCGCGGTCCGCTGACCCGCCCCGATTCTTATCTGTCCAAGTGGGACGGGTTGACCCAGAAGCGAAAGCTGGTCGGAATTGCCGGTAATGACGCGCATCAGAACGTCGAGCTCTTCGGCCGGTTGATCGACCCCTATCCTCTCTCCTTCAAGTTTGTCCAGAGTCACATCCTGGCGCCGGCATTGAACGAACCGGCCCTCATGCGTGCCCTGCAAGCCGGACACGTCTATTCCTCGTTCGGGCTCCTGGCGGACGCCTCCGGCTTTCAGTTCTCCGCCCGGAATGAGGGCCTGTTGGGGATCATGGGCGATGAGGTTCCCGTTACCGCGCGCCCGGTTTTAACCGCGCAAGCGCCGCACGTCGGCCTGATGCGGCTTTACCGCAACGGACAGGCGATTCATGTGGTCACTTCCGACAAGCTGGAATATCCGGTCAGGGAGAAGGGGGTATACCGGATCGAGGTCGCGCTTCAGATCGGTGGGCGGCAATATCCCTGGATCTTCTCCAATCCGATTTATCTCGTCTGAAGCGCTCCTGTAAACCGGGCCACGCGGCGCAAAGAATAGCGAAATGGACAGGATTTACAGGATTAACAGGATTAGGTCGAAGAAAAAACCAAAAAGGCTTTCCTTGATTTAATCCTGTAAATCCTGTTAATCCTGTCTATATATCTTACCGGTAGACGCGAGTGCCGGGATCGTAAACCGGCGTCGAGTTCACTAGTGCACGCAACAGAACGACCGAACAAGAAACCGGCAGGCGAAGAATGATGCACTCGGGATTGTCGCTGTTCTTTCAAAAGAACCTGGTGCTGGTCTTTTTTTTCTACGGCTTCAGTTTCGTTTTTCTGGCCGCGGCCATTCTCTTCAGTTTCCGGGCGCTCAGGGCGATCGGGCTCGCGAACGTATTTCTGTATCTGCTTTCCTTCTCCTTGCTGCACGGGGTGGTTGAGTGGATCGATATGTATCAGCAGTACCGCCTGCACGTGCTTCATCTCGGTGTCGGCGAATCGGTCCAGCATTTCAGGTTTTATCTCCTGGCACTCTCGTTCGTCCTGTTGTTCCTGTTCGGATTGAGCATGAATCTGAGGGAGCCGACACGCACGGGCGGGGCGGGTGTGGCAGGGCGCGGTCTTGGTATCGGAATAGGAATAGGAATTGCGACTCTGGTCCTGGCCCTGGCAGTCGCGCAAGGCGGTGTTGCGAGCGCGGATCTGACCGAGCTTGAGAGCGGAGTCCGGTATCTATTGGCCTTTCCCGCGGCGGTGCTGGCGGGGACGGCTTCCTACCGACTCTCGCGCCAGGAATACAAATCCATTTTGCCGAAACACTACGGCCGGTATTTCAGGATTTCTGCGGTCGGCTTTTTGCTCTACGGGGTGTTCGCGGGGCTTGTCGCCCCAAAGAGCGGAACCCTCGTCGCACCGTTCTTCAATCAGGACACGTTCTTTGCACAGACCGGCGTGCCCGTACAGATATTGAGGGCGGTCTGTGCGCTGTTGATATCCTACGCGTTCGTCAGCGCGTTGGCGCTCAAGATCACCTTCAGACTGATGAATACGTTCATCGTATTTTTCGCCATGCTCGGTATTCTGGGCTTGGCGGGGTACATCAACCTGAGGCTCGTCACCGACAGCTACCGGGATATTGTGAAGCTGGAGAAGGAAGAAAAGGATTTTTCCTATCTGTATAAATCCTTCAACCGGATGTACGGTTTGTTGCGCAGCCCGATTATCAATGCGCAGGACGGGAAATATCTTCCGCTGCTGAAGGAATACACCGCGGATTTCGAGCGCGAGTATGACAGTTTGAAAGCGCTGGCCCACGAGGATCGGGACGAGGAGGAGATGATACAGCGGATCGCGACGCTGTATCGGCAGGCCATCAGGCAGAAGGCCGGAAGCGTGAGCATCAGCGCGGGCGAGCTGGAACGGCTGAAAGCGCTGGTCGGCGAGATAAACGACATCCATTCCAAGGAGGTCGCGGACCACAAAGAAGACGTGCTGAGAAATGCCGAGAACTTCAGCGAGGTAATATTTTCGGTGCTCCTGGTGTCGTTCATGATCCTGATCTTCTCGTGGTCGGGAGTTTACCGAAGGATGGTTTTGCCGGCGGAGCAACTGCGAAAGGGGGCGCACCAGATCGCCGAAGGGAATCTGCAGCACCGGATCGCGATCAATACGGCCGATGAATTTCAGGAGCTCGCAAACGACTTCAATGCGATGGGCGAAAAACTCCTGGAGCGGACGCTGAAACACCAGGAGGCCGCCCGGAAACTGGAGGAGCTTTCGGTCAAGGACGAATTGACAAGTCTGTATAACCGCAGATATTTCAATAGCAAATGGGAAGAAGAGTTGAATCGGGCGCGCAGGAATAAAAGCGAGCTCGCGCTGCTGCTCATGGATCTGGATGACTTCAAGAAGTACAACGACACGCACGGACACCAGGCGGGCGACGGCCTGCTCCGGAGCGTCGGCGCGTTTCTGCACGACCATCTCCGGCGCACCGATTTCGCGTGCCGATACGGCGGCGAGGAGTTCGCCGTGATCATGCCGGATGCCGGGAAGGAGCGCGCCGCGCTGGTGGCGGAAAAGCTGAGGTCCGCCATCCAGGATCATGTTTTCCCGGGCGAAAAGACGCAGCCCCTCGGCGATGTCACCATCACGATCGGGATTTCCTCGTATCCGGCGGATTCAACCGAGCTGGCGGATCTGATCAAGAAGGCCGACGACGCCCTCTATGAGGCAAAAAACCGAGGAAAAAACAGGGTTTACGTCTATGGAACCTGAACCTTGAAGGAAGTTGTGCGAGCGGTCGTTGTTCTGCAATCATTGGATAATCGCAGATGAACACAGACGGACGCCGATAAAGAATCAGACGACAAAGACGGTGTTATTTCGATCTGCGTTTATCCGCGTTCATCTGCGGTTCCAATAACGGGCTTAACAGAGCCGACAACGGGTTGGAATGTAACCGTCGATCAGGGTGCGTATGGATTTTCTCCCCATATTTCTTAATCTGAAAGGCCGCGACTGCGTCGTGATCGGCGGCGGCGAGATTGCGGCGCGCAAGATTGGACTGCTGCTCGAGGCCGGCGCGCAGGTGCGGGTGTATGCGCCGGCGCTGGGGGCGACGCTGGGGCGCCTGGCGCGGGAAGGCAAGCTGCGGCACTCGGCACAGGCCTTTCGCCCGGAGCAACTGGACGAGGCGGTGCTTGCGATTGCGGCGACCGACAACGAGGCGGTCAATCGCAGCGTGTACGAGGCGGCCAAGGCGCGCCGCATTCCGGTCAACGTGGTCGACCATCCGGAGCTTTCGAGCTTCATCATGCCTTCCATCATCGACCGCTCGCCCGTCGTGGCGGCGGTCTCCACGAGCGGCGCCTCGCCCGTGCTGGCGCGCCTGATCCGCGCGCGGCTCGAGACCCTGATCCCGGCCGGCTTCGGCCGCCTGGCGTCTCTGGCGGCGAGCGTTCGCGACCAGGTCAAAAGCCGCATCCGGCAGCCGGAGCGGCGGCGCGTATTCTGGGAGGAGGTGCTGGGCGGGTATATCGCCGAGCTGGTCTATTCGGGCCAGGACGCCGCCGCGCGGGCGGCGCTGCAAAGCAAGCTCGACGCCGTGGACAGCGACGCGACCGTCACCGGCGAGGTCTATCTGGTCGGAGGCGGCCCGGGCGATCCGGAGCTGCTCACGTTCCGCGCGCTGCGCCTCATGCAGCAGGCGGATGTGGTGGTCTACGACCGGCTGGTGTCGCCCGAGGTATTGAACCTCGTGCGGCGCGACGCGGTGCGCATCTACGCCGGCAAGGAACGCGACCTCCACACGTTGCCGCAGGAAGACATCAACCAGCTCCTGGTGCGCCTCGCGCGCGAGGGCAAGCGCGTGGTGCGCCTGAAGGGCGGCGATCCGTTCATCTTCGGACGCGGCGGCGAGGAGATCGACACGCTGGCGCAGGAGGGCATACCGTTCCAGGTGGTGCCGGGAATTACGGCCGCCGCCGGCTGCGCCGCCTACGCCGGCATCCCGCTCACGCATCGCGATCTTGCCCAGTCCGTGGTCTTCGTCACCGGCCACCTCAAGGACGGGACGGTCAATCTCAACTGGCGGGCGCTGGCGCAGCCCAGGCAGACGGTCGTGTTCTATATGGGACTGCACGGCGTAGAGACCATCTGCCGCGAGCTTGTGCGCCACGGCCTCCCGGTCGCAACGCCCGCGGCGCTGGTGCAGCAGGGCACGACCCGTCACCAGCGCGTGCTCACCGGCACGCTCGATACCCTCCCGAGCATCGTGGACCGGGCGGGCGTGAAGCCGCCCACGCTCATCATCGTGGGCGAAGTCGTGACGATGCGCGAGAAACTGAAATGGTTCGAACCGGATTCGTGAACCGTGAACGGTAAACGGTAATCAGCGAACGGTAAACAGTGATCCGTGATACGGATCACCGATCACCGCTCACGAATCACGGCCTTTTCTTTCCCAGCCCATGCTCCACCGCGATCACCGCGGCCTCCACGCGCGAGTGCACGCCGAGCTTGCGCAGGATGGATTTGACGTGGAGCTTGACCGTACCGTCGGTGATCTCGAGCAGGCGCGCGATCATCTTGTTGCTTTTTCCCGCGGCGACCTGCGCCAGGATCTCGTGCTCGCGCGGCGTAAGCTCGGCGAGCGGCGCGGCCGGCGGATGCGGCGCCGCCGGCTCGGGGGTCTGCCCCTGCACGATCCGCGCGAGCGTCCCGACCATCTCCTTGGCGATGATGTTGTCGCCGCTGCACGCCGCCTCGAGCGCCGGCAGCAGGTCGTCCGGCTCCATGTCCTTGAGCAGATAACCCGAGGCGCCCGCGCGCAACGCGGTGCGCAGGTCGACATCGTCCCGGCTCATCGTGAGCATCACGACCGGTGCGGTCACGCCGCCGGCGCGCAGCTTCTCGAGCGTCTCGATCCCGCTCATGCCGGGCATCTTCACGTCGAGCAGGATGATGTCCGGGGAGAGCGCGAGCGCCCGCTTTATACCTTCTTCGCCGCCGCCCACGGAGGCCACGACGTCCACCCCGCGGCTGTGCAGCAGTCCCTCGATGCCCTTGCGCACCAGGGCGTGATCGTCAATCAGCAGTGCGCGCATCTCAACCTGCGGCGGCGCGCGCCGGGTGCGCGCTGGGCGGGGCGGTGAAGATGAGTACCAGGCGCGTTCCTTCGCCGGGTTCGCTTTCGATCACCAGCTCGCCGGGCAGGCGCGCGGCGCGCTCGCGCATGACGCTAAGCCCCATGTGCTCGCCCGACTGGGCGTCGGCGATTTCGGCCATGCCGAGCCCGTCGTCTTCGATCAGCACGGTGTAGAGATCGCCCTCGTTATTGAGAAGAATACGGACGTTGCGCGCGTTGCTGTGCTTGCGGATGTTCGTAAGCGCCTCCTGAACGATGTAGAACACCTGGATCTCCTGCGCCGGCACGAGGTTCAGCTCATGGCATTCGTTCTGGAAGAACACGGCGACGCCGGTCTCGCGGCGGAACCGCTCCACCATGGCGCGCACCGCGGACTCGAGCCCGCGGTCGTCGATCTTGAGCCGGAAGTTCGCGAGCAGCTCGCGCAGGCTCGTATGCGCCTCCTCGATCGCGTCGCGCATGCGCCGGACTTCGTGTTGCGCCGCGTCGTGGTCGTGCTTGTCGAGAAACTCGCGGAGCATCTTCGCCTGCAGGCGCAGGCCGACCAGGGACTGCGCGAGCGAGTCGTGCAGCTCGTTGCCGATGGCGTTGCGCTCCTCCATGATCGCGAGCCGCCGGGCGTCGGTGTCGAGGCGGGCCTTTTCGATGGCGAGGCCCAGGTGCCGGCCGATGCTGGTGAGGAGGTCGTGCATGTCCTCGCCGAGCGCCGACAACGGGCGGTCGAGGAACAGGTTGTACACCCCGAGGATGCGGTCCTGGTACTGCACGGGCACGACGACGAACTCCGTGCAGTCCTTGGGGAGCATCGGCGCGCCGAGAATCTTGGCGCAGGCGAGCGTGCCGCGCTGGACGCGGATGCCGCCCTGGGTGGCGGCCCAGCCGCACTGGCACAGACTGGTGTCGATCGCCCGGTCCTTGTCGACGACCGCGGGGTCGAGGCCGCGGCTGGCGACGAGGCGCGTCTGGTTGTTCCCGGTGACGAGGCGCACCGCGGCGGCGCGCGCGTCCACCAGCTCGATGAAGGTGTCGAGGAAACTCTCGAGCAGCTTGTCGAGATCGCCCGGCTGGTTGAGACTCGAGGCCACGTCGTACAGCACATCGAGCGACTGCGTCTTGCGCGCCAGCCGCACGGTCTGCGCCCGCGCCTGCCGGTTGCGTTCGATCGTCAGGGCCTTGAGCCGGTCGCTCAGGGTGTTGGCGTCGCGGGCGAGCTCGGCGAATTCGCCGCGGTCGGCGGCCGAGATGCGCGCCGAGAGATCGCCGGCGCGCAGGCGTTGCGCCCAGTCGCGCAACTGCGCGAGCGGCTCGACAAGATGGCGGCGCACGTGTGTCAGGATCAGGCCGACGAGGCCCGCGCTCGTCAGCAGCACCAGGATTTGGGCGGTGAGCAGCGCCCCGGCGCGCTCGGGAAATATCGCGGCGAGGAATCCGAGGAGACCCACGGCGATGAGGCATACGGCCAGCGCCGCCGCCGGGCGCGGCAGCCGTTCCCGGAGCAGGGTGGGGCGCCGGTCCCACCAGCCGCCGGGCGGATGGAACATCCGGGCCGCCATGCGTGACCGGATGGTATCGTTGCGCTCAGGTACGGTAGCCATTGATCGACCTAAAAACGGCGATTGCATCCGCAGATTACGCAGATTTCCGCAGATTTTAAAAATGTTATCGACGCTTCTTCTCTCACCATACGGGTGCGCCGGGCAGTCATTCAAACCAAATGATTCATCTGCGAAATCTGCGGACAACTGCTTTTTCCAGAATCAAGGAGTGCCCACGGTCGAGGCCGGTGTCGCCCTCGAAGAAATGATAACAGATCGCGCTCCCGGAGGGCGGAATCCGGGCGCCCCGCCGGTCTTTAGTTAGGTTGCCCTCACCCAGGCCTCTCCCGCCCTCACCCTCATTCCCTCTCCCGGAGGGAGAACCCTCACCCCTTGCCCTCTCCCGGAGGGAGAGGGCTGATGTTTCCCCGCCTTTCCCAAATGAAATACCTTCCCACTCAACGTATTG
>Ga0154833_1037_pt1 | contig 16309 bp, 16 predicted proteins | sample Rifle2008BG16ft_FD_116137 | JGI IMG/M metagenome (GOLD analysis project Ga0154833, IMG submission 116137) | Candidatus Muproteobacteria bacterium RBG_16_65_34 | reverse complement strand
GAGGGGGACCGAGCCGCAAGTAATCCGCAACCCGCGGAGAGCTGCCACGCCTGTCCTTGGGCTCGATCCCGCCGTTCGCTAGCTATTGGCCGCCTTTTTCGCCGTGTGCAGGCCGCACTCCTTTTGCGCGGGCGTTTCCCACCACCAGCGGCCGGCGCGGATGTCCTCGCCGACCGCGACGGCGCGCGTGCAGGGGGCGCAACCGATAGAGGGATAGCCCTTGTCGTGCAGCGAGTTGTACGGGATGCCGAAACCGCGGATGTAGGACCACACCTCCTCGTGCGTCCAGTCCGCGAGCGGGTTGTACTTGTACAGCTTGTTGTCGGCGTCCCACTCCGTCACGGCCAGCTCCTGGCGCGTGACGGCCTGCTCCCGGCGCAACCCGGTGATCCAGGCCTTCTTGCCCTTGAGCGCGCGCTGCAGCGGCTCGATCTTGCGGATACGGCAGCAGGTCTTGCGCAACGCAAGGTCGTCATAAAACGCGTTCGGGCCGTGCTCGCGCAGATATTGCTCCACCGCCGCATCCCGCGGGAAATAGCTCTGAAGCGACTTCCCGTAATGGGTCTTGACGTCCTGAATCAGACGATAGGTCTCCTCGGGCAATCGGCCGGTGTCGAGCGTGAAGACCTCGATGTCATAACCGTTCTTGAAAATCAGATCGGTCAGGACCATGTCCTCCGCGCCGAGGCTGTTGGCGAAACCCGCCGGGGCGTAGTCGGCGGCGATGGTTTGCAAAAGCTTCCCTGCATTTTCGATCTTGGCTTCGAGACTCATGGTGCGTACGTTTCCTTTTAACGATTACTTAACGATGTTCCGCCATGACGAGCATGGCGCCCTTTTCCCCTTGCCGGCGGCATCCTAGGCTTCCGCCGGCAGGGCTAACCGCTTCTCCTCGGCCGCCTTCGGGACGCCCGCGACCGCTTCCGGGACGACCCAACCGCTCAGCGAGGCTGCGAGATCGAGATGAGCGTCGAGGCGCGTGGCGACCTCGCCGGCCTGCCGCACCCAGCCGTCCAGCTCCAGCACGAGCGCGGGAAACGCGGCTTCGTCGAAACCCGCGCGCATCCTCTTGAGCGCCGCGTGCAGTTGCGTGAACTTTTCCGCAGGCTGCGGATATTGCGTGAGGGACTGCGGCAGCAGTTTTGCGATTTCGTCCGCGTCGTCGATCTTGCGGCGGGTGGCGAGGAACAACAGCGCCTGGCCGATCGAGCGCGCAATCGCCTCCGCGCACTCGAGCGCCTCGGCGTTCTTGCGCTGATAGAGATAACCGTCGCGGCAGTCGCGCTCGTACGCCGCCTCGGCGAAGTTCGCCGCCACCGACTCCTGCGCGGCACCGGCGCACTCGCCGCCACCGAGTTGCAGCACCTTGAATGCCGACTCTTCGCCGTGGTCCTTGATCACGAACGGAACATCTTCCGGCGCCACCTTGATCTCCTCGGCGAGCAGCTTCTCGAAATAGCCCGCCTCCTGCCGCCGCACCCACTGGAAGAACGTCTCGCGGTCGCGCCGAGCGCCGAGATAGGTCTCGTTCACGCGCTTGATGGCGCTCTCGACGCGCACGGTGGGAACCTCCGGGCCCTTGACGGCGAGCCCGCCGCTGCCGCGCCCGTCGCCGCCGAAGTACATCTGGTAGTGCGGGATGAGCTTGCCGTGCAGGCGCTTGCCTTGCCCGTAGATACCGATCTCCCCGGTTTCGGGCTGGGCGCAGCCGTTCTGGCAGCCGCTCACGCGCAAGCTCAGATCGGTTATGCCGATCAGCTTCTTCGCGACGATCTTCGACGAGGTGATCCCCAGCCGGCAGGTGGAGCTGCCCGGACAGGCGACGACATCGTCGCCGGCCTGCGGCACGCCCAGGCCGAGCGCGGCGAGTCGTGCGCGCACCGCATCGAGCTCTTGCGTCGGTACATTGATGAGCATCAGGTTCTGATCCTGGGTCGTGCGTATGTCCGTCAGGCCCAGGTCGTCCATGAGCTGCGCGATACCGCTCAACTGCTGCGCGCTCACGTCCCCGATCGGCGTGCTGATGGGAAATACGTTCAGACCCGGCTGCTTCTGGGCGAGCACTGTGCGCGGCGCACCGGCGCCGTACGCCTGTCCGTCCGCGCTGCCATCGGTCCACGTGCCCTTCGGATGAGCCGAGCCCTGGCTGGCATAGATCGCCTTGGTGCGCGCGAGCTCCTCGCGGTATTTTTCGAGAAAACCCTCGACGCCGAAGCGGTCCACCAGAAACTTCACGCGCGAACGCGCGCGCTTGGTGCGGTCGGAATAGCGGTTGTGCAGCGAGATCACGGCCTCGATCGTCGGCAGCAGATACTGCTCCTCGATAAAGGACTCGACCGTGAGCGCCTCGCGCGGCTTGTGGCCGAGGCCACCGCCCGCGAGCACCTTGAAACCGAAACGCCCGTCGCGCTTCACCGCGACGACGCCCACATCGTGCGCCATACCTTGCGCGCAATCGGTCTCGCAGCTCGAGAAGCTGATCTTGAACTTGCGCGGCAGGTGCTGGGTGAGCGGATGACGCAGGAAGTGCTTGACCGCGCCGTTGATGAACGGCGTCACATCCGCGCGCTCCGCCGGGCAGATACCCGCCAGCGGGCAGGAGGTGATATTGCGCACGGTGTTGCCGCAGGCCTCGCGCGTGGTGAGCCCATCCTCGGCCAGACGCCGCATGACCGCGGGCGTGTGCTGCAACGGCACGTAATAAAGCTGGAAATCCTGGCGCGTGGTAATGTGCACGGGATGGCCCGGCGCATAACGCCCGGCCACGTCCGCCACCGCCCGCAGGTGATGCGACGTGAGCCGCCCGCCGGGGACCTTGATGCGCACCATGTTCACGCCTTCCTGGCGCTGGCCGTAGACGCCCTGCTGAAGGCGCGCGGCCTTGAAGCGGTCGGCATCCATCCGCCGATCCAGGTAGGCCTGCACGGCCTGCTCGACGCGGTTGATCTCCTCGCCGTCGGCCAGATTTCCCGTGTCCAATGCGCTCAGGTCATTCATTCGCTCTCTCGCTTTGTGTGGAATACCGCCCCGTCAAAAAACAAATCTTCCCCCGATCAGCAGCAGCATCGCCGCCAGCGCCGAGCGCAACACCCGCTCCGGGATGCTCGCGCTCAGGTGGCTGCCGAGATAAATCCCGGGCAACGAACCGATCAACAGGGTGGCCAGCAGATTCAGATCCACCGTCCCCATGTGCAGGTGTCCAAGCCCCGCCACCGCCGTCAGCCCGACCGCATGCGCGAGATCGGCTGCCACGATGCGCACCGCGGGCAGTTGCGGGTACAGAAACAGCAGCGCCGCAATCCCGAGGGCGCCCGCGCCGATGGACGAGATCGTAACCAGGGCGCCCAGTACCGCTCCCGTCACAACCGTCGCGATCGCCCGTCCGCGTTCCGACAGACCCCGGCCGACGAGCCACCCCTTCTCCTGCAACCGGCCCTTGAACAGGAGCGCGAACGCAGTCAGGATGAGCGCCCCGCCCAGCACCGGCGTCACCAATCCGTCGATGGAGACGCCCTCGGCCGCAAGATGCTCGAGCAACACCAGCGTCGCCAGGGCGGCCGGGATGCTGCCGCAGGCCAGTAGCCCCGCGATCCGCCACTCGACGTTGCCGCGCCTGGCGTGAACCCCCACCCCGGCTACCTTGGTAATCGAGGCGAACAGCAGGTCGGTGCCTACCGCGGTGACGGGCGGGATACCGAAAAACAGCACCAGGAGGGGCGTCATCAGGGCGCCGCCACCTACTCCCGTCAGTCCAACCACGAAACCGACCACCGATCCTGAAATCACATATGCCCAGTCCATTTGCGGTTCCTTTCGCGCGAGGCGGCTATAAATCGTAAAAGAATCAAGTTGTTCCAAGCCTTGCCACATAAAGCTCTGTGTGGCGCACCGCCCGTCCTTGGTATTCCCTTATGAGATGTAAATGTAAACCAGTTTTTTTATGTTTAAAAAGAATATAAACTTATATCGTTATATCTTTTTAGACATATGGAGAGCTGAAATGAAGTTTCAGCAATTGCGCTACATATCGACCGTAGCCCGGCGGGGCCTGAAGGTGTCCGACGCCGCGCAACGGTTGCATACCACGCAGCCCGGGGTCAGCAAGCAGATCCGCATGCTGGAAGAGGAGCTGGGCGTGGATATCTTTCAGCGCAACGGCAAGCGGCTGGTGGAGATCACCGAGGCCGGCAAGATCATTCTCGGCATGACGGAAACGGTGCTGCAGGGCCTCGCCAACATCAAGCAGGTCGCCGCCGATTTCGCCGATGAGGCCAAGGGCAGCCTCATCATCGCAACGACGCACACCCAGGCGCGCTACGCCCTGCCGCCGGCGGTCAAGTCGTTCACGGAACGCTACCCCGGGGTGCGCCTGCGCCTGCACCAGGGCAATCCGACGCAGATCTCGGAGCAGGTCGTCGCCGGCCAGGCCGACATCGGTATCGCGACCGAAAAGATCGCATCGTACGGGGAGTTGGTCGCAATGCCCTGCTATCAGTGGAACCGTTGCGTCGTGGCGCTGCCGGGGCATCCCGTACTGGAGCACAAGCCCCTCACCCTCGAGGAGATCGCCAAATACCCGATCATCACCTACGACTTCGCCTTCGCCGGCCGCACGCACTTCAACCGGACCTTCGAGGAACGCGGACTAAGACCGAACGTGGTGCTCACGGCCATCGACTCCGACGTGATTAAGACTTACGTGGAGTTGGGTCTGGGCATCGGCGTGCTGGCCAATATGGCCTTCAACCCCGAACGCGACACCACGCTGCGCGCGGTCGATGTGAGCGATTTATTCGAGCCGAGCACCACCTACCTCGCGGTTCGCCGCAGCGCCTATTTGCGCGGTTACGTCTACGCGTTCATCGAGATGTTCGCACCGCACCTCACGCGCAAGCGCGTCGAAGCCGCGATGCACGCCGCGACGATTTGAGGCGCAGGCGGTACCGCTCTATTTTTTGGGTCTCGGTGCGACCGATGCGCAGCTTGAGGACGTTGGTCAGGATCCATTGTTCCAGCTCAACCCGGATTTTGCCCTGCAACGCTAGGGGGTGAACCGTTCCACGGAATGGAGGAGCCGCTTGCCGTGGATCACGGCCACGATCAGCACGCGCCGGTCCTCGACGCGGTAGATCATCCGGTAGCTATAGATAAACCGCTCTCGGTGGGTGGAGATCAACTCGGGCACACGGCGTCCACGCAAGGGGAACTGCGCCAGGCTTCGGGCAGCGGCGATCAACTCCTCGACCACCTGCTGCGCGTATAGCGGCGAGTCTTTGTGGATGTAACTGGCAATCGCTTCGATGTCTTCCCAAGCTTCCGGCGACCACGTTATTTCGTAATCCATTTACGCAACCGCGCCTCCACCTCGTCCTGAGTCAAGGTTCCTTCGGTCTTGGCCCGTGCCTCGCCGCGGCGAATCTTCTCCAGTACGTAGAGATGGTAGTGGATGTCTTCCAAGGTGCTGTCGTCCGGAAGGAGTTTAAGCAGTTCTTCGACGTCTTGCTTGGCGGTTTGCATCACAGGCCTTCCTGTCACGGTGAACGTGCTCTTAAGCATATCACGCCTCCCCCGCTTCTTCCGCCCCACCCCCGGCGTCCCTGAAAGATGAAGCAAAGCAAAAACCGCGCCCCTGAAATTATTACCTGGGGCTTTGCGTGTTGAAAAAGGCCATGGAAGGACTTTTTCAACAAACTGTTTAGTCGTCCTCGCCGAGCTCGGCCGACCAGCCAAGCTCACGGGCACGTTGCAGCGCCGCGGCGTAGATGCGCTCGTGGCGCGCGCGCAGCTCCGGCGGCAGGCGGCTGGCGAGGTGGCCGTGGGCATCCCAGGCCCGGTGCACCTGGTCGTAGAGCTGCTCGATCCGGCCGTAGTCCCAGCCCTCGCAGGTTTCGGTTTCGGGCAGCAGGTCGAAGACCCAGGCGTCGCGGATGATCTTGCCGATATCCGTCATGCCGCCGTATCGATCGTTATGAATCCCGGGGTAAATTTTGCGCGCGTGCATGTCAGGTCACCAGATTCCGCGGCGCTCCGCGGACGAAGCGCTCGATGTTGTCGATCAACTGATCGGCCATCGCCTGCATGGCCTCGCGGCTGCTCCAGGCGACGTGCGGTGTCACGATAAAATTCGGCAGATCGAGGTCGAGCAAGGGATTGCCCTCGCGCGGGGGCTCGCGCGAGAGCACATCGAAACCGGCGCCGCCGATCAGGCCCTGCTTCAAGGCATCAGCAAGCGCCGCCTCATCCACCAGCCCGCCGCGCGCGGTATTGATAAGCAGCGCGTCGCGGCGCATGCGTTTCAGTTCGGCTGCGTCGATCAGGTGGCGCGTCTCCGCCGTCAACGGGCTGTGCAGACTGATGACATCGCTCTCTCCGAGAACCGTCTCGAACGCGGTGTAGCCCGCGCGCACCGCGTCTGCGCCCTTGTGCTCGGCATAAAGCACGCGCATGCCGAAGGCCTGCCCGAGCCGGCCGACGGCCGCGCCCAGGACGCCGCGGCCGACGATGCCGAGGGTGGCGCCGTGCAGGTCGCGGATCGGCTGGGTGAACAGACAAAATTGCTCCGCGCGCTGCCACAGCCCGTCGCGCACATCCGCGCGGAAGGCGATGAGGTTGCGCCGCAGCGCGAGGATCAGCATGAACACATGCTCCGGCACCGAATGCACGGCGTAGTTTCGCACGTTGGCGACGGCGATGCCGCGTGCGCGGCAGAATTCCACATCGACGTTGTCGGTGCCGGTGGCACACACGGCGATCATGCGGAGCCCGGGAAGCTGCGCGAGGGTGTCTTGGCGCAACGGCACCTTGTTGACGATGGCGACGGTGGCTTCGTGCAGTCGCGCGACAGCCTCTTGCGCCGCGGTAGCCGGATAGTCCCGCCATTCATGCGCGAAGGCGGGACGACGCAGGTTAGCGTGCAAGCTGTCGCGGTCTAAGAAGACAATGCGCTCCATCCCTACTCCATCGCGCTCGGCTCGAAGGAAGAAAGTTGGACAGGATTAACAGGATTTACAGGATTAAAGATTCAGTCTTGAGTCTTGAGCACGTAGGTTGGGGTGAGCACCGCGAACCCCAACATAACCCTCTCGTGTCGCCTTCACGCTCTTGCCCGCAAGCCGTCGATTTCAGATTTCGTTGGGGTTCATTTCATTCACCCCAACCTACGTGCTTAGCCCTGTTAATCCTGTCTATTCCGTTTTTTCTTACATCACCCTTCCAGCGCCGCGGCGCCGGCGCGGGCGATCTGGCCGTCCTCCTGCGGCTGCACGCCGCTCACGCCGATCGCACCCACGATGTGCCCGCCCACCGTGAGCGGCACACCGCCCTCCGACGGTAACACGCCCGGCAGCCCGAGCACCCCGAGGCGTCCGCCCGCGAGCGCCTCGCTCCAGCTCTTGGTCGGACGCTTGAACGCGGCCGCCGCGTGGGCCTTGGCCGTCGCCACTTCCACGCTCGCGAACTGGGCCTCATCCAGGCGCGAGAGACAGAGCAGATGCCCGCCGTCATCGACGACGGCGATCACGACCGGCCAGGAGTTTTTCAGCGCTTCCGCCTCGGCCGCGGCCAGGACGCGCTTGGCCCCCGCCAGCGTCAGGGCCGGCTTCTCCACCGTCATCTTTTCGCTCGCCATAGATCCTCCATGTAAAACAGTCTTGAGTCTGGAGTCAGGACTGAGCGCTGAGGACTCAGGACTGAGTTTCACGTTTAACGTTTAACGTTTCACGTTTCACGTTTCACGTTTAACGTTTCACGTTTCACGTTTAACGTTTCACGTTTAACGTTTAACGTTTCACGTTTAACGTTTAACGTTTCACGTTTAACGTTTAACGTTTAACGTTTAACGTTTCACGTTTAACGTTTAACGTTTAACGTTTCACGTTTAACGTTTCACGTTTAACGTTTCACGTTTAACGTTTAACGTTTCACGTTTAACGATTCGCGGTTCACGCTGATAGCCGATTAACCAAGTACCCATCATATCCACGAAATCCCGCGCCGCAAAACTGCGGTGTCTCTTGCCACAGGGTGAAACGGAGGCTGATCCGGCGCGGGCAGGTATGATAGCTTCTCCCGACTCGATCACGGAGGTGAGGACATGGACCTGGGAATCCGCGGAAAGACCGCGCTCGTCTGCGCCGCCAGCAAGGGCCTGGGCAAGGCCTGCGCGCTGGCGCTGGCGCGCGAGGGCGTCGAGATCACCATCGTCGCGCGCACGCGGGAACCGCTGGAGGCGACGGCCGAAGAGATCCGCGCCGCGGGCGCGCGGGTCACCGCCGTCGCCGCCGACATCGCCACCGAGGCCGGCCGCCAAGCGGCGCTCAGCGCCTGCCCCGCGCCGGACATCCTCGTCACCAACGCCGGCGGGCCGCCGCCGGGGGACTTCCGCGACTGGACGCGCGCGGACTGGATCGCCGCGCTCGACGCCAACATGCTCACGCCGATCGAGCTTATCAAGGCGACGCTGGACGGGATGATCGCGCGCCGGTTCGGGCGCATCGTTAACATGACCTCGAGCGCGGTCAAGGCGCCGATCGACGTGCTCGGGCTCTCCAACGGCGCGCGCTCCGGGCTCACCGGCTTCGTCGCGGGGCTGGCGCGCAAGACCGTGCGCCACAACGTCACCATCAACAATCTCCTCCCCGGGCCCTTCGCCACCGACCGCCAGCGCGCGCTCGTCGAGGCCGCGGCGAAATCCGGCGGCAAGACGTTCGAGCAGGTCTGGGCCGAGCGCGCCGCGGCCAATCCCGCGGGACGCTTCGGCGATCCGCAGGAGTTCGGCGCGCTCTGCGCCTATCTGTGCAGCCGGCAGGCGGGCTTCATCACCGGGCAGAACATTCTGATCGACGGCGGGGCCTATCCGGGGACGTTCTGATCCGCCGGACCGGACGGCGGTTTGCGCTCCGGCACGCCCTGGTCGATCTGTCGTTGCAGTTGCAACTGCTCGGCGCGTTCCTGGCGCTTGAAGCGCAGATACTCCTCCTTCTCCATTTCGTGAAGCTGCTCGCGGTAGCGCTCGGTGAGATCGAACCACCGCCCCAGGCGCCGCTCGAAACGTTCCGCCTCGGGCGCACCGAGCGTCTCAAGATACGCCTGGATCGCGAGGTAGTAGCGCACGACGTTGCGCTCCACCACCGCCGGCACGCCGCCGGCGTAGACCGGCTTGCCCGCCTCGTCCTTGCCGACGATGCTGAAGCCGACCTTGCCGCTGCCGAGCGTGGCGAGATAGCCGGAACGGGCGAGCGACATCAACGTGCCGTATTCATACGCATACCCGAAGTGCAGAAACACGGCGTCCGCAGCGAGCGGCACGGCCTCGACCAGGATCAGGTAATTCCGCGTGCCGAGCGGTCCGTCCGCGGCCGAGAACGTCATACGGAAATAGTCCGCCCCCGGCTCCGCGCCGCGGGTGACATAACGTATCGGGTAGGCCCGATCGGGCGGCTCGTAGAACTTGCGCCCGCTGTAGAACGTCATGACTTGCGCGCCGGCCTGCACGGCGTACGTGCAGGCCTTGATATTGAGATGCAGGGTCACGAGGTCGCACCAGTTCTCCGGCGCCCGCAGCGCGCCGCGCACCGTCGCGTAGGGGTAGCGCAGCACCCCGTATACATCACCCCGCGTGCGCCCGTCCTTGTCTTCGGACTCGACGTAAAGCGGAACCCCGAAAACATTGTTCTCGAGCTGCGGCTTGAGCGCCCGGTGCGTCGCCGCCAGCGTCGCGGCGCCCGCCGCCGGCGGCTCGCCCGCATGCGCCCCGCCGAGCGCAAGCACGAAGCCGGCGGCGCACAGCCCCGGCGCAAAGCGTCTTCCGGCCTTCACCTTTCGGGTTTCCGTCTTGATCGTGTTATTGACCCGGCACGATTGTACTTGAACGAAGGCAAGCCGGATGCGGCTCTTATGGCATCGGTGACGGCACGGACGTGCCGGGTCAATGCGGTGAAAATCGCAAAAGAAATCAGCGGGCCGGCGCCCGCCGGAAACACCTGCTCCCTAATGGAGGCTTTCAGTCAACCGGGGATTCGATGCGATGGAGCAATCCGCGCGCACGCAGTTGCGTCCCCGCTGCTTGGCCAGATTGAGCGCGGCGTCCGCCCGCGCGACCAGGCTCTCCGCGCTCTCGCCGGGTTGCAGCGTGGCCACGCCGATACTGGCGGAAAGACGCAGGTCCGGAGCGGTGTGGCCGAGACGGCCCTCCTCCTCCACCACCTTGCGGATGCGCTCGGCGAGCAACACCGCGCCATCGAGGGGGGTGTTGTTGAGCAGCACCAGAAACTCGTCGCCGCCGTAACGGGAAAGGATATCGGTCGTGCGGATCGACTTCTCGACGCAGCGCACGAAGGCGCGGATCGCCTCGTCGCCCACGGCGTGCCCGTGACAGTCGTTGATGGACTTGAAGAGGTCGATGTCCAGGAAGATGGCGGAAAACGGACTCCGATGCCGGTGCGCGAGCCCCACCTCGCGCGCGAGCACCGTCTCCATCACGCCGCGGTTATACACACCGGTCAGAGGATCACGGCGCGCCTCCTCGACCACGGCCTTGTAGGTCAGCGCGTTGCGCAGCGGGTACACCAGCGCGCACAGTAGATGCTCCAGAAGGGAGAGCTCTTCCTCAGTGAATTTCCGCCCCCGGCCGAAGGAAAGATCGCCGTACGACTGCCCCTCCACGGTCAGATGGTAGTGGCAACTGTGACGGGCCGCCTCGCCATGCAGGAAATAAACGCCATGATCCTCGTTCACGAAATAGATGCTGTCGTGCGGGATCACTCCGCGCACCTCGCGGGCAAAGCATTCGATCAGCGTGTTAACGTCCAAGGTCTTCTGGAGCGCGACGGTAAGTTGCAGCAACAGGCTCTCGGCTGGCAGTTGTTCGTGCTGCAGGCCGGCCTTCGCCACCAGCACCAGCTGCAGCGGCGCCGAGTTGATATGGCCTGCGGTTTTCCATGGCGTAGTTTTCATCTGTTGCGATCTCCCCTGATCTTGAAAATGTCCTCCGCGACCTGCCGCGGCAATCAGTCCGGTTTCCGCTGGCGCCGCAGGCCGGCACCCTCATTTTCCCCGTCCACAGAGGCAAGCCGCGCGCGGAGGCGGATGAGCGCCTGCCCGTGGATTTGGCAGACGCGTGACTCGCTCACGCCCAGAACCTCGCCGATCTCCTTCAGGTTAAGCTCCTCGTCGTAATAGAGCGCAAGCACCAGCCGCTCGCGCTCGGGCAAGCCCTCGATGGCCTCGGCCACCGCACGCCTAGCCTCCCGCGCCTGCATGCGCGCGCTGGGGTCGACGTCCCTGTCTTGCAGCTCCCTGGTAATTGCCATCTCGTCGCACCCCATCTCCTCGAAACTCAGCATCTTGTGCCCGCTGATATCCTGCAGGATGCCGTGGTATTCATCGAGCGAGACGCCTAAGGCCTGCGCCACCTCGTGGTCGCGCGCCTCGGCGCCCTTGCTCATCTCCACCCGGTTCACCGCCTGCGCGACCTCGCGCGCCTTGCGGTGCACCGAGCGCGGCGCCCAGGCGAAGCGGCGCACCTCATCAAGCATCGCGCCGCGGATGCGGATGCCGGCATAGGTCTCGAAGCTCGCGCCTTGCGCGGCGTCATAGTGGCTCGCGGCGTCGAGCAGCCCGATCATTCCAACCTGGATGAGATCCCCCACCAACACGCTGGGCGGAATCCGCCCGGCGAGGTGATGGGCGATGCGCTTCACAAGCCACGCGTACCGCACCGCCAAGTCGCCGAGGTCGTCCCGGCGCAGCTTGCCCGCATACAACGTCGCCCCGGTCAGACCCATGCGCGCACCTCCGCATCCTGCGCCTGCAGCATGCGCTCGAAGAAGAACTGCACATGACCGGCCGCGACCTGCGCGATCGGCCATTTGTCGGCCACCGCGGCCAGCTTGTTGAACGCGGTGGCGGATTTGCTGTTGGGGTAGGCCTCGACCACCGCCCGCTGTTTCTGCACCGCCTTGCGCAGGTACTCGTCATAGGGCACCGATCCCATGTAATCCAGGGTCACATCCAGGGACCGCTCCGATTCGCGCGCAAGCTTTCCGTAGAGCGCACGCCCGTCATTCGGGGTTTGCGCCATGTTGGCGAGGATGTGGACGCGGCTCTGCCCGTGGTCGCGCGAGAGCACCTTAATGAGCGCGTAGGCGCCGCTGATCGAGGCCGGCTCATCACAGACCACGACAATGACCTCCTGGCAAGCGCGCGCGAAGCTCGTCACGCTGTCGGCGATACCGGCCGCGGTATCCACGATCAGCACGTCCAGATTGCGCCCCAGCTCGCCGAAGGCACTGATAAGGCCACCGTGCTCTACGGGGCTCAGGTCCGCCATCCTCTTGATGCCGGAGGCTGCCGGAATGATCTTGAGACCGTTCGCGCCGTCGACGATGACATCCTCGAGGGCACACTCGCCGTTCACCACGTGCGCGAGGTTGTACGTTGGGGTCAAGCCGAGCAGCACGTCCACGCTGGCGAGTGCGAGATCGGCATCGAGCAGCATGGTCTGCTTGCCGCGCGCCGCCATGGCCATGGCAAGATTGACCGCAACATTGGTCTTGCCCACACCGCCCTTGCCGCTCGTGACGGCGATAACGCGCACTGGCCGCGGCCGGGCGAGTCTTCCTGCACCCTCCGCCGGGTCGATGGCCACGTTCTGCTTAATCGGCATGGGCTGCCATCCTCCCGAGCGCCTGTGCGTACGCCCCGTCGTGCTCGGCCCGCGGGGCATGAGGCGTGAGGACCGCGCCATCGTGGCCCTGTGCGTCGCGCATCTTCTGGATGGCGTCGCTCATGCTCATGCCGATGTACCGCTTGATCTTCATCGTGATTCGGGAATCGTTAGTCGTGAACCGTGATCGGTGAAACGTGAATCTCAGCTATCAGCTTGAGGCCCCCCGCCCCGCGTCCCTCGCCCCTCACGTCTTACTCCCCCACCGCCGCCACGACCTTCACACGCTTCTCGTCCGGCAGCTCGTTGCAGCGGAGCACACTTATCCCGCGATCGGGCGCGCATGAACCGGGGCATCCGTGGCCGAAGCGGCAGCGAGACGAAAACACCGCCGGTCATCCCGGTACCTCCTGGCGCCGCGTTGTCCAGACAGAGTTGGCGTTGCAGCCACACCGTCGGCGCCGCTCGAGCCCAACACCTTGTGCGGACTCGGCCCGAAGCGTCTGCTGCAATTACTGTTCCAGCGAGAAATCGCGAGTGATCGCCGGCTGCGCGCCAGACATCTCCTTGATTCGCTGCGGTAACGAGCGTCCGAGCGTCGCGCGCGCCGCCGCGTCGAGCGCGCCGTGGCCTTGACGCTTGCGAGCATGCGCCGTCAAGGTTTCGGCGATCTGCGAATACACGGATCGGGACATTCGCGGCGCGCAGGCTCTGAGGTGCCCAACACGCCGCGCCGAGCGGCGGCGCCCTGGCGTCTCAGGTCTTCATCGAGCTTCGGCGCCGCACGCCACGGTTTGGGCCGCCGGAAATCCGGCTCGCGCGGCTGCGGTGCGCCAAAAACTCGTCCCCCGGCGCGACCACGCCGCGGCGGCGTGGGCCCGTGCCTGAGAATTTCCTGCGGAGTTGCCGCGGTTTAGTGCGGGATTCCGCGCGCCACCGCCGTACCGAGCGATTTTGACGGGCACACAATCCATCCGGCCGTCATGGCATGAAGTGTGCTTGTTGGTCCAGCTGGAGCCGCGGCTGCACCCATACGCCGCTGTCAAGAACTGGAAACTCGGGGCGGGAAACGAACGCTTTCTCTGGCCAAAGACGAATCGAAGAGCTTCATGCCGCCGCCTTGCCCGCGGAGGAGACCGGTACCTACGCGAACCTCATGAAACCGATGGACCTTAAACTGCCGCGCAGACAGACCTTCCAGCCATCTCCCGGGGAAGCTCCAGTCCAGGCCGCGTGCGCTGCACCAGCTACCACTAAATCTGCCGACGGATCAGGGTGCGCGCTTTCGCGCGCGTTTCAGCCGCGCATGCCTATGCGCCGCATAGACAAGGGAATCTTTATGCAACGCACGATACTACTTATTGAGGACGAGTCCCCGAACCGCGCGATTGTCAAGCGCGTGCTGCACCACATGCCGCTCACGTTCCTGGAGGCCGAGAATGTGCAGCAGGCGCTCGAATTGAGCGGCACCGGGCCGGTGGACCTGGTGCTGCTCGACATCGGACTGCCAATGGCGGACGGCTACACCTTTCTCGAGCGCTTCCGCGCCGATGCCGTCAACCAGGCCATCCCGGTCTGCGTCATGACCGGCCGGACGGAGGATCGGCACCGCCGCAAGGCCATCGAGATGGGGGCGGACGACTTCATCGTGAAGCCCGTGGACAACGTCGAGCTCGAAACGCGGGTGAAATCGCTGCTGCGCATCCGCGAGTACCAGAAGCGGTTGCTCGACGCGAACGCGACGCTCGAGGGTAGGGTGCAGGAGCGCACCGCCTACCTGCGCGCGGTCCTGGACGAACTGGAGCACGCCTGGGGCGAGAACACCCTCGCCTACCGCGAGATGGTGATGCGGCTTGCGCTTGCCGCCGAGTACAAGGACAAGGTGACGGCGGCGCACATCGAGCGCATGAGCCATTACTCCGCCCTGCTCGCCCGCCGTTGCGGCTGGTCGGATGAGGAAACCGTACTCCTGCTCGAGGCCGCCAAGATGCACGACATCGGCAAGATCGGCATCCCGGACGCCATCCTGCACAAACAGGAGCGGCTGACCGCGCCGGAATACGCGGTGATCAAGCAGCATCCGCAGATCGGCGCCGCGATCCTCGCCGGCTCCAAGTCGCGGCTGCTGCAGCTCGCCGAGCAGATTGCGCTCACACACCACGAGCGCTGGGACGGCACGGGCTACCCGCAGGGCCTCAAGGGTAAGGACATCCCCGAGGTCGGGCGCATCGTCGCCATCGCCGATGTGTTCGATGCGCTGCTCACGCGCCGCCCCTACAAGGAGCCCTGGCCGCTCACAAAGGCCTTCGATGTGATGCGCGAGGGCGCCGGCGTACACTTCGATCCGGAGCTGGTCGAGATATTTCTCGCGAACCACGGCGCCCTGCTCGAGATCTACGGGCGCTTCCCGGACAACGGCGAGAACAACCCGCCCCAGGGATACCTCACACCGCGCCCGGCGGCAAACGCCGCTGGCACCGCCTGAAGGAGATCGCCCTTATGCACCACGCGAGCACAAATCCCCAAGACCAGCAATTGCTCTGGATCTACGGCCTCGAGCGCATCGGCCAGTCCATCGCCCGCAAGAAACCCGAGATCGTGCGCCAGCGGCTGCTCGACCATCTGGCCGTTGGCTTCAGGGCGGCCTCCGGCAGCATCAGCCTGTTGGACGAGAGCGGCGCCAGTCTCACCATCACCGCGGGCAGCGGAACCGCGGCCAACTTTATCGGCAAGACTGTCGCTCCGGGCGAAGGCGTCCTGGGCTGGGTCGCCCAGGAAAAACGGCCGCTGCTGCTGAACGGCACCGTCGCCAGCGATCCACGCTTTAAGAACCAGGGCAACCGCTCCCACGGCGGTCCCGCGTCCGCGATGTGCTGGCCGCTCATGGTGGAAAACCGCCTGATCGGCACCATCAGCATCAACCGCGGTTCGGACCAGCCGCCGTTCGTCGAAGAGGATCTGAGGCGCGGCGATCTGCTCGTGGGTCTCGCCGCCATCGTGGTGGAGAACATCCAGCTACACCTCGCGCAGCAGCAGCGCATCGCGGAGCTGCACGGGACTACCGCCAAGCTCCAGGCGCAGCAGGCACTGCTTGAGCAGATGCAGGCGCAGTTGCGCGCGAGCGAGGCGCGCCTTGCGAGCATTCTCGATGCCGCCCCCGAGGCGATCATCACCCTCGACCGGCAGCGGCGCATCGTCCAGTTCAACAAGGGCGCCGAGAAGCAGTTCGGCTATACCGTCGCCGAGGCGGTGGGCCGCTCCTTCGACGCGCTCCTCTCGGAACGTGCCGCCGAGCATTGTGCCGAGTTCCTGCGCTCCTTCGAGCCGGTGCCCGAGACCACCCGCAATCTCACAGACGACCGCGGCCTTTCCATGCGCCGGCGCGACAGCGCTGAATTTCCCGTCGAGGTGAGCGTCTCGAAGTTCACGCAGGAGGGGACGCTCTATTTCACCGCCATCGTGCGGGAGGTGAGCGAGCGCATCAATGCCGAGGCCGAGCAGCGCGCCCTGATCGCAAAGCTGCAAGACACGCAGAACCAGCTCCTGCAATCCGAGAAGATGGCCTCCCTCGGCCAGCTCGCGGCCGGCGTGGCCCACGAGATCAACAACCCCGTGGGTTACATCAACTCGAACTTGGGCACCCTC
>Ga0154833_1036_pt2 | contig 16732 bp, 16 predicted proteins | sample Rifle2008BG16ft_FD_116137 | JGI IMG/M metagenome (GOLD analysis project Ga0154833, IMG submission 116137) | Candidatus Muproteobacteria bacterium RBG_16_65_34 | reverse complement strand
GTGCTCGATCAGCTCAATAAATACCTCAGGCCGCACGGGTTGTTCTTTCCGGTGGATGTCTCGACCGCCAACCGCGCCACGATCGGTGGCATGGCCGGCAACAACAGTTGCGGGGCGCGCTCGATCCGCTACGGCAACATGGTGCACAACGTGCGCGCGATCGAGGCCGTGCTCAGCGACGGCGCGCGGCTGCGCTTCGGTCCGGTGGGCCCGGACCTCGGGGCGCTCGCCGACCAACCGCGCTACCAGGCGCTGGCGCGCACGATGCGTGAGATCGGCGCGCGCGAAGCGCGCGAGATCGCGCGCCGCTTCCCGAAGCTCCTGCGGCGCGTCGGCGGCTACAACCTCGATACGATCGCGCCCGCGGGCCATAACATGGCGCAGCTCCTGGTCGGCTCCGAGGGCACGCTCGCATTTTTCACGCGCATCCAGCTCGATCTGCAACCGATTCCTCCGCAGCGCGTGCTGGGCGTGTGCCACTTCTCAAGCTTCTACCGCGCCATGGATGCGACCCAGCACATCGTGAAGCTCGCGCCGACGGCCGTCGAGCTCGTGGACCGCGCGCTGATCGAGCTCGCGCGCGAGAGCGCGCAGTTCCGCGCCACGGTGGAGCGTTTCGTCCGGGGCGCGCCGGAGGCGCTGCTGCTCGTCGAGTTTGCCGGCGAAGAACGTGCCGAGCAGTTGAAAAAACTGCGCGCGCTCGGCGATCTCATGGCGACGCTGGGATTGCCCGGCGCGGTCGTCGAGGTCGTCGATCCCGAGTTCCAGAGGGCGGTGTGGGAGGTGCGCAAGGCCGGGCTCAATATCCTCATGTCGATGAAGGGCGACGGCAAGCCGGTCTCTTTCATCGAGGACTGCGCCGTGTCGCTCGAGGACCTGGCCGAATACACCGAGCGCCTGAACCAGGTGTTCGCCAAGCACGGGACCACGGGCACCTGGTACGCGCATGCCTCGGTCGGCTGTCTGCATGTGCGCCCGATCCTCAACATGAAGGACGAGTCCGGCGCCAGAAAAATGCGCGCCATCGCCGAGGAGGCGTTCGCGATGGTGCGCGAATACAAGGGCTCGCATTCCGGCGAGCACGGCGACGGGATCGCGCGCTCGGAGTTCCACGAAAGCATGTTCGGCCCCGAGATCGTGCGCGCCTTCGAAGCGGTGAAGGACGCCTTCGACCCCGCGGGCCTGTTCAACCCGGGAAAGATCGTGCGCGCACCGCGCATGGACGACCGCCGGCTCTTTCGTTACAAGCCCGACTACCGCACCGAGAGTCCCGCGACCGCGCTCGACTGGTCGGCGTGGGGCGGGTTCGGCGCGGCGGTGGAGATGTGCAACAACAACGGCGCCTGCCGCAAGGCCGAGCCCGGGGTCATGTGTCCCTCGTACCGCGTCACGCGCGACGAGCAACACCTCACGCGCGGGCGCGCCAACACGTTGCGGCTGGCGCTGAGCGGCCAGCTCGGGCCCGAAGCGCTCACGGCGCCGGACATGTACGAGACGATGGAACTGTGCGTGAGCTGCAAGGGTTGCAAGCGCGAGTGCCCGACCGGCGTCGACATGGCGCGCATGAAGATCGAGTTTTTGCACCACTACCGCTGGCGCCACGGGCTGCGGCTCAAGGATCGCCTGCTCGCGTATCTGCCGCGCTACGCCCCATGGGGCCAGCGGCTGCCGTTTCTTTTCAATCTGCGCGATCGCGTGCCCGGATTGGCGGCGCTCAGCGAGCGGCTGCTCGGTTTAAGCGCGCGCCGACCGCTGCCGCGCTGGCGGCGCGACGCCTTCGGTTTCGGCGCAGAGGCGACACGCAACGCCGGACCGGAACGACCGGGGCGCGAGGTCGTGCTCTTCGTCGATACGTTCAACACCTATTTCGAGCCCGAGAACGCGCGCGCCGCGCTGGCGGTGCTGGAGGCGGCGGGTTATGCGGTGCACCTGCCACGTCCGCCGGACGCAGGCCGGCCGCTCTGCTGCGGGCGCAGCTTTCTTTCCGCCGGGCTCGTGGACGAGGCGCGCGCCGAGGCGCGCCGCATGCTCGCGGCGCTTGCACCCTATGTCGCGCGTGGCGTGCCGGTCGTGGGGATCGAACCCGCGTGTCTCTTCACGTTGCGCGATGAGTTCACGGCGATGTTCCCGGGTGCGGAGACCGCGGCGCTCGCGCGCCACGCCATGCTGTTCGAGGAATTCCTGGCGCAGGAGCAGGCGGCCGGGCGGCTCGCGCTGGCGCTCACGCCGTCGGCGAAAAAGCGCGCGCTGCTGCACGGGCATTGCCATCAGAAGGCCTTTGGCGCGATGGCGGCGACGGAGCGGGTACTGCGGTTGGTCCCGGGGCTTGAAGTCTCGACGATCGAGTCGGGCTGTTGCGGCATGGCCGGGGCGTTCGGCTACGAGGCGGCGCATTACGATTTATCCATGAAGATGGGGGAGCTCAATCTGCTGCCCGCTGTGCGTGCCGCGTCGTCCGACGCGCTGGTGGTTGCGGACGGCGTGAGCTGCCGCCAGCAAATCCGCGACGGCGCGCGCCGCGAGGCGGTGCATGTGGCGCGGGTGCTGCATGCCGCGCTGGCGAACCACGGAGAACGACCGATATGACGAGAACCGATACGACGTCACCGGCATCCGGCTCGGCGACCGGGGCCGCAGCGCCGATCGCTCGCCAGGCGCTCCACGATGAGGTCGTGCGCCGGATCCGGGACCTGATTATCGAGGGGCAGCTCGCCCCCGGCGCGCGCATCCCGGAGCGCGAGCTGTGCGATCTGTTCCACATCTCGCGCACGCCGCTGCGCGAGGCGCTGAAGCTGCTGGCCTCGGAGGGGCTCGTGGATCTTCGGCACCACCGCGGCGCGACCGTCTCCACCATTACCGTGAGGGATGTGGATGACATGTTCCAGGTCATGAGCGCGCTCGAGGCGCTCGCGGGCGAGACCGCCGCCGCGCACGCCCCGGACAGCGCGATCGCTGAGATCGAGGCGTTGCACCGCCGGATGCTCGCGCATCATGCGCGCCGCGAGTTGTCGGAGTATTTCCGTTTGAACCAGCAGATCCACGAGCGCCTCATCGAGGCCGCGGGCAACCCCGTTCTGACCCATATCTACCGCGGCCTGAACACGCGCATCCGCCGCGCGCGCTACATGGCGAACCTGTCCCAGGACCGCTGGGACCAGGCGGTGGCGGAGCACGAAGAGATTCTGCAGGCGCTGCGCGCGCGCAACGGCGAGCGCCTGGGACGACTGCTGCGCGAGCACCTGCTGCACAAGGCGGATGTGGTCAAGACGGTGCTGCTTGGGGGAGCGTAGGAAAAGCGATCAGCGATCAGCTATCAGCTATCGGCTATCAGCTATCAGCTATCGGCTATTGACTCCGGAGCTGACCGCCCCGACCCGCTGAGTTCGTTGTGTCCGGGCGCGTGCCTTTTCGGGCTCGCGGCGAAATGCCGGTTACGGTACGATTGTTCGCCTGGAATTCGACATTCCCTGGACCAGGCGTTTTCCGGCAAACAAGAAATTGGAGCCTCCCAATATAATCCTTCGGCCGCGCCGCCCCACAGAACCGCAATGGCGTGAGCGCCGGCACGCGAGCGCGTGCGGTTCTCGCGCCTCCGCCGTCGGCGAAGCGTCACGGAGCCGGACATGACGGAGATTCTCACGCTGATCCTCATGGGCGCTTTGGCCGGGGTGCTGGCCGGGTTGCTCGGCATCGGCGGCGGGGCGCTGATCGTGCCGGTGCTCGCGCTGTTCTTCCAGAAGCAGGGTGTCGACCCCGAGGTCATCATGAAGACCGCGCTCGGGACCTCGCTCGCGACGATCATCTTCACGGCGGCCTCCTCGGTGCGGGCGCACCACAAGCGCGGCGCGGTCCGTTGGCAGATCGTCCGGCGGATCACGCCCGGCATCGTCCTCGGTTCGCTGCTGGGCGCGGGGGTGGCCGCGGCCCTGCCGGGGCGCGTGTTGCACGCGATCTTTCCCGTATTCATGTTCCTCGTGGCCGCGCAGATGCTCCGGCCCACGAGCGCGACCCAGGCGCATCGCAAGGAATTGCCCGGGCGCGTGGGGGTTACGGGCGCCGGTACCGCGATCGGCGTGCTGTCCGCGATCTTCGGCATCGGCGGGGGCTCCCTGAGCGTCCCGTTCATGACCTGGTTCTCGGTGCCGGTGCGCAATGCGATCGCGACCTCCTCGGCCATCGGCTTCCCGATCGCGGTCGCGAGCACCCTGGGCTATGTCGTCGCCGGTTGGGGCGTAGCGGGTCTGCCGCCGTGGAGCATCGGGTACGTGAACCTGCCGGGTTTCACCGGCGTCGTGATCGCCAGCACGCTGTGCGCGCCGTTCGGGGCGGCCATCGCCCACCGCATCAGCGAAACGGCGCTGCGCCGGATCTTCGCGGCGTTTCTCGTCGTGCTCGGTTTGCGTATGATGTTCAGTTAGGGAGCGGCTGAATGAATATTCACCACAGAGGACACAGAGGGCACAGAGAATTTCCAGAAAATTTCTTGCGTCTCTTCTTTGCGCCCTCCTTGGCTAACGATCAGTGCATCAGAACTTTCCTGGATCAGGTAAGGGAGTGACGTGGACTCGGAACTCGAAGCCCTCGCGCGCAAGGTCGGTCAGGTTCTTAAGGAGCGCGACGCGATGCTTGCGACCGCCGAGTCCTGCACCGGCGGTTGGGCGGCCCAGGCGCTGACCTCCGTCGCCGGCAGCTCGGAGTGGTTCGACCGCGGCTTCGTTACCTACACCAACCGCGCCAAGCGCGAGATGCTGGGCGTGAAAACCGCCGTCCTCGCGCGTCACGGCGCGGTGAGCGAGCAGACCGCGCGCGCCATGGCCGACGGGGCGCTCGCCCACAGCCACGCGCAGGTGACGCTCGCCATCACGGGCATCGCCGGACCCACCGGCGGCACGCCGGAGAAACCGGTCGGCACCGTCTGCCTCGCCTGGGCCGGAAAGAAACGCGAGACGGTTTCGCGGCGGTTAAAGTTCGATGGCGACCGCGAGGCGGTGCGCCGCCAGTCCGTGGTTGCCGCGCTACAGGGGCTCCTGGCGTATCTGGCCTGACTTGCGCGGGCAGGCCGCACAAATCGGACGCGGCCCGAGAAAGGGGGCGCACGCCTTTCATAGCCACGCGAAACTGCTGGCGGATGCCGCCTGAGGACGGGTGTCAGGTCTCACATCCCAACAACCGCGCTAAGCCAGGCCGATCAAGAAGAACCAAACCCCAACAGAGGGGGATTGACTCATGGCGCGTCCGCTGCGTCTTGAGTTCGCCGGCGCGCTCTATCATGTAACGGCGCGGCGGTTGTGGGGCGCGATAATCTCACCGCCGGTTGTGGGGCGCAAAAATCCCATCCGCCCTTAACGGCAACCGAATAGCCGATGCACCGAGTCGGATTTCCAGCCTTGAAAGAGGTTTGCTGTGACTCCCCGGCAGGTGACGCGTATCGGGAAATGACCCGAAATCAGGCGCCAGGCAAAAGCATCCCGCCGGCCCATACGTGTAGGCCGGTTACCCGCGAAGAAGCGATGCGCTACGCCGCCCGCTTGTAGACGTGATGCAGGCCTGTGGGGCGCAAAAATCCCATCCGCCCTTAACGGCAACCGAATAGCCGATGCGCCAAGTCGGAGTTCCAGCCTTGAAAGAGGTTCGCTGTGACTCCCCGGCAGGTGACGAGTATCGGGAAATGACCCGAAACCTGAGCGGATCAACGGCGGCAGGGGGGTGGGGCTTACGCCGCGCGGCGTACGACTCTAGGCCCCAAGACCTCCGGGTGAGAACAGACGATCCGCAACAGCGTAAGCGCCGGACCCGCGGGCCGGCGCCGTCCCTGCTCCCAGTTCTGGAGCGTGCGCAGACTGATCCCGAGGAAGCTTGCGAACGCCTCCTGTGTCATGCCCGCGCGCAACCGGACTTGGCGCACACCGGGAACGCTTAGCGTATAACGGCGATAGCGCCCGGTGGCGACCTCGCGCAAGCTCCGCGCCACACCCTCAAAGGCAGTCTTTTTGCGGCTCATAACTTAAGCTCCTTCAGCATCCCATCAAGCAGTCCGCGCAACTGATGCCGTTCGGTGCGCGTTAAATCGGTCCTCTCGTTCTTGCGGTAAAGCTCCAGCAGAATCACTGTCTCCGCGGCGCGCTGCCAGTAGTAAATCACGCGCAGACCCCCGCGTTTGCCTTTGCCCTCGATCCCCCAGCGCAGCTTGCGAAGGCTGCCCGTGCCGGCGATGACATCGCCCGCCGCCGGGTGCAGCGCCAGGAACCACTGCAGCGCGGAGTACTCCTCATCGCTTAGGTATCGTGGCAGGCGGCGGGAGAAATACTCCGACTCGATAAATTCCACCCCTCAAATATACGCCATTGGCGTATCTCCCGCAAACGCCGCCCAGACCAAGTACAAGACCTTCCAGTACTACGAGAACCACAAAAACTGGTCCTCCGACGACGACGGCCAGGAGACCACCTACACCTTCGACAAATCCGGTCGCTGTGGGGCGCAAAAATCCCATCCGCCCCTAACGGCAACCGAATAGCCGATGCACCGAGTCGGAGTTCCAGCCTCGAAAGAGGTTCACTGTGACTCCCCGGCAGGTGATGCGTATCGGGAAATGACCCGAAACCTGGCGCCAGGCAAAAGCATCCCGCCGGCCCATACGTGTAGGCCGGTTACCCGCGAAGAAGCGATGCGCTACGCCGCCCGCTTGTAGACGTGATGCAGCCCGCCGAGCACCGGCTCGGCGATGACCGCGGTGGGCGGCCCGGTGGGGAGAGACCGCCCGACCGCGGACTGTCGCGAATGGTATCCGTGAACCGGGCGGTCTCTTCCCTCACCCTCATTCCCTCTCCTATGCCCTCACCCTCATTCCCTCTCCCGCAAGGGGAGAGGGAGGCGAGCCGATCCGCGCTCGCGCGCGGCCTTATTCACTCTGGGAGAGGGAGGCGAGCCGTTGCGGCCTTCGGCCGCAGGTTCATAGGTAGGGACAACGGGGCAGGGCGGGCGCTGATCGAGGCTCCGGTGCGGGCGGTGGCGGTTGTAATAACCCACGAACTCATCGAGCAGCCTCTGCAGGTGCCGCTCGTTGAAGACAAACACATGATCCAGGCACTCCCTTCTCAGTGTGCCCACCAACCGCTCGGCAATCGCGTTGGTCTTGGGTGCACGAACCAGCGTGCGAATCTCCGGGATGCCGAGGCTGCTCCCCCGGCGCGAGAATTCACCCCGGTCGAGATCGCCGTCCTTGGGGTTTGAACTGTTTTTTCGTGCGTAAAACCGCCGCGGCGACAAGCGTTTCTGGAGGGCGGGAGGGGGGAGGTCACGGATCCCCGGTAGAGGGGGATCTTTCGCTGGATGGGAACCCAAAGGTTTGCAACGCACATAATTATTAATTATCGTCTAACACTCTAATTATTACGCGCTACACACACGGACGTTCAATGCACGCTCGCATTCTTCGGCATGCGCTTTACCACGAAGTAGCCGAGCGGCTGCGGCAGTTGATCTACGAGCACGAGCTCAAGCCCGGCGAGTGGATCGACGAAGAAGCGCTCGCGGTGCGCTACGGTATCAGCCGCACGCCGCTGCGCGAGGCGCTCAAGGTGCTGCATGCCGAGGGCCTGGTGACGCTGATGCCGCGCCGCGGGTGTTTCGTGAGCGAGCTCACGGCCGAGGACCTCGATCAGATCTTCCCGGTGATGGCCCTGCTCGAAGGGCGCTGCACGTATGAAGCCACCCGACGCGCGACCGCGGCCGACGTGGAACGGCTGGAGGCGCTGCACGCGCAGCTTGAGCGGTACGCGGCGGCGGGGGACGTCGATCGGTATTACGACACGAACTACGCCTTCCATGAGGAGGTGCAGCGCCTGGCCGGCAACCCGTGGCTGCAACGCACGATCACCGAGATGCGCAAGCTGCTGCGGCTCGTGCGCCACCGGCAACTGAAGGCGCCGGGACGGCTCCAGGCGTCGCTCGATGAGCACCGAGAGATCATGCGGGCGATGCGGGAGCGCAACCCCGAGGCCGCCGAGCGCCACATGAACGAGCATCTGATGCGCCAGCGCGCGGCGCTGGCCGGTGCCGCGGCGACGCCGACCGACGGTTCGGGCGTCCGCGACCCAAAGACCTCACCCACACAACCACCCGTCCACCGAGAAGGAGACTGATGCCATGAATACACCCCTGTCACGACTCATCCTAGCGACGACGCTGGTCGGTATTTTCGTGTTTGCGCCCGCGGCGCCGATCCAGGCCGCGCAGACCCGCGTGCTCAAGATCTCGCACCAGTTTACCGGCGGCACCATCGACGAGGGCGACTTCCGCGACCGCCTCGCGCGCAAGTTCGCGCAGGAGGTCGAGCGGCGCACCGGCGGCGAGTTGAAGTTCGAGATCTACCCGGGCGGCTCGCTGGTCAAGACCATGAGCCAGTTCGGCGCGCTGTCCAAGGGCGCGCTCGACATGACCGTGCTGCCGCTCGCCTACGCCGGCGGTATGGTGCCGGAGGTGAACCTGACGCTCATGCCGGCGCTCGTGACGAGCTACGAGCAGGGCCTGCGTTGGAAGAGCGCGCCCATCGGCAAGGAGCTCGACCGCGTGCTCGACGCCAAGGGCGTCAAGATCGTCACCTGGATCTGGCAGGCGGGCGGCATCGCCAGCAACGGCAAGCCGGCCATCGTCCCCGACGACATCAAGGGCATGAAGGTGCGCGGCGGGAGCAAGGAGATGGACCAGATGCTCAAGGCCGCGGGCGCCGCCATCACCAGCCTGCCGTCGAACGAGATCTACAGCGCCATGCAGTCCAAGGTGCTGGACGCGGCGGTGACCTCCTCGACCTCGCTCATCAGCTTCCGCCTGTACGAGCACAGCAAGAGCGTCACGACCGCGCGCAAGCGGTCGTTCTGGTTCATGTTCGAGCCGCTGCTCATATCCAAGGCCGCGTTCGACAGCCTCACGCCCGTGCAGCAGAAGATCGTGATGGAGGTGGGCGCGAGCCTCGAGGGCTTCGGCATGGAAGCGGCCAAGTTCGACGACCAGGAGCTCGCCCGGGTGTACGAGAAGGCGGGTGTCAAGGTCTACGACCTGGACGAGGCGGCGTTCCGGCAGTGGAAGAAGATCGCGCAGGAGAGCGCCTGGAAGGACTTCGAGCAGACCGTGCCGAACGGCAGGCAGCTCATGGAGATGGCGACGTCGGTCAAGTAACGCCGTCGCCGCTTGCGCCGCGCGCCGCACCCGCGGCGCGCGGCGCGCCTGTCTCAACGGAGGTCTGCGCGATGCGAACGGTGTGGTCGCTGTTCAGCGACGGCATGAAGCGCTTCAACACGGCGATGGGTTACCTGTCGGCGCTCGCGATCGTCGCGGGTACGGCGGTGCTGGTGTTCGAGGTGGTGGTGCGCTACGTGCTGGCTTGGCCCACCGATTGGGAGATCGAGTTCAGCATCCTGCTGCTCGTCGCCTCGACCTTCATGGCGGCGGCCTACACCCAGCAGGCGCGCGGCCACGTCACGATCGAGGTGCTGGAGAGCGTGTTGCCCGAGACCTGGAACCGCTGGCGCTATCTGATCGGCGACCTGCTGTCGCTGCTGTTCTGCGCGTTCGTCGCCGGCAACGCCTGGATGTACTTCCGCGAGGCGTGGACCGAAGGGTGGGTGAGCGAGACCACCTGGGCGCCCAAGATGTGGATCCCCTACGGCTTCATGGCGCTCGGGATGACGACGCTGGTGATCCAGTTTCTCGTCCAGATCGTCGAGGACGAGATGCGGCTGGCGGCCGGGCGGAGGCGCTGACGTGGGCGTGCTCGAGATCGGCCTGCTGTACTTTGTGGTCACCCTGGTGTTGCTGTTCAGCGGCATGCCCATCGCCTTCGCGCTCGGAGCGGTGGCGCTCGTGTTCATGTACCTGTTCATGCCGGCGGTAAACCTGGGTATCGTCGCCGAAACGATCTACGGCGAGCTCAACAACTTTACCCTGCTCACCATCCCGATGTTCATCCTCATGGGCGCGGCCATCGGCAAATCGCGCGCGGGGGCGGACCTGTACGATTCGGCGCACCGCTGGCTGTATCGCCTGCCCGGCGGCCTGGGCGTGGCCAACGTCGTGGGCTGCGCGATCTTCGCCGCGATGTGCGGCTCGAGTCCGGCGACCGCCTCGGCGATCGGCAGCACCGGCATCCCCGAGATGCGCAAACGCGGCTACCCCGCGGGGCTCGCCGCCGGGTTAATCGCGGCCGGCGGCACGCTCGGCATTCTCATCCCGCCCAGCCTCACCCTCATCATCTACGGCATCGCCACCAACCAGTCCATCGGCAAGCTGTTCCTCGCGGGCGTCGGCCCGGGCCTGCTGCTCACGGCGTTGTTCTCGCTGTGGGTGGTGATCGCGTTCGAGCGGGCGAAGAAACAGGCCTTGCGCGGCGACTCTGCGCAGGCCGGGCGCGAGCTTCTCCGGCAGGAGCACTACACCTGGCGCCAGCGCCTGGAGACGCTGCCGCGGTTCGCGCCGTTTGTGCTCCTTATCGCGATCATCATGGTCGCGCTCTACGGCGGCTGGGCGACGGCGAGCGAGGTGGCCGGTGTCGGCGCCTTCGGCGCGCTCGTCATGGTGCTGCTGGTGTACCGGTGTTACCGCTGGGCCGACCTCAGGGCGATCCTGGGCGGCACGGCGCGCGAGAGCGCCATGATCATGATGATCATCGCCATGGCGTTTCTGTACACCTATGTCGCGAGTTATCTGCACATCACCCAGAGCGCCGCGGAGTGGCTGGTGGCGCTGCCGCTGTCCAAATGGGGGTACTTTTTCTGGATCAACGTGTTTCTGGTGATCGTCGGTTTCTTCCTGCCGCCGGTGGCGATCATCGTGATGGTGACGCCGATCATCCTGCCCGGCCTGCAGGCGCACGGCTTCGACCTGGTGTGGTACGGCATCGTCATGACCGTCCTGATGGAGATGGGGCTGATCCACCCGCCGGTGGGGCTCAACCTGTTCGTGATCAACGGCATCGCGCCGGATATCCCGATGCGCCAGATCATGTGGGGCGTGGTGCCGTTCATCGCGATCATGGTGATCGCCATCGCGTTGCTGGCCTTCTTCCCGGGCATCGCCATGTGGTTGCCGAACCTTGCCTGAGGATACGCGCGTGGGTCAGTGGGACAAGCTCGCAAGTAACCGCCGCGCGCGCCTGGCGCGCGGCCGCGCCCTGGGCCGCGGCAAGTGCGTATCGGCGGAGCAGGCGACGGCGCTGCTCGAGGCGGTGATCGAGCCCGGCGACCGCGTCTGCATCGAGGGCGACAATCAGAAGCAGGCCGACTTCCTCGCGCGCTGCCTCGTCGCCGTGGACGTATCGCGTGTGCACGGGCTGCACATGGTGCAGTCGGTGCTGGCCCTGCCCGAGCACCTGGAGGTCTTCGAGCGCGGCATCGCCCGGCGGCTGGACTTCTCGTTTTCCGGGCCGCAGGGCGCGCGCCTCGCGCGGCTCGTGCAGGAGGGGCGCATCGAGATCGGTGCGATCCACACCTACCTCGAGCTGTTCGGCCGCTATTTCATCGACCTCACGCCGCGCGTGGCGCTGGTCGCCGCCACCAGCGCCGATCGGGACGGCAATCTGTACACCGGGCCCAACACCGAGGACACGCCGGCGATCGTCGAGGCCACCGCGTTCAAGAGCGGCGTCGTGGTCGCCCAGGTCAACGAGCTCGTCGAGCGCGTGCCGCGCGTGGACATCCCCGGCGACTGGGTGGATTTCGTGGTGCCGAGCCCGGCGCCGCATTACCTCGAGCCGCTGTTCACGCGCGATCCGGCGCACATCAGCGAGATCCAGGTGCTGATGGCGATGATGGTGATCCGCGGCATCTACGCCGAATACGGCGTCAACCGCCTCAACCACGGCATCGGTTTCGACACCGCCGCCGTCGAGCTGTTGCTGCCGACCTACGCCGAGGATCTGGGGCTGAAGGGCCGCATCGGCCGCCACTGGGCGATGAACCCGCATCCGACGATCATTCCGGCGATCGAGTCCGGGTTCGTCGAGTCCATCCACTGCTTCGGTTCCGAGCTCGGCATGGAGGCGTACGTGGCGGCCCGGCCCGACGTCTTCTTCACTGGGCCCGATGGCAGCCTGCGCTCGAACCGCGCCTTCTGCCAGGCCGCCGGCCACTACGCCTGCGACCTGTTCATCGGCTCGACGTTGCAGATCGACCTGGAAGGCAACAGCTCGACGGCCACGCTCGACCGCATCACCGGTTTCGGCGGCGCGCCCAACATGGGCGCCGATGCGCGCGGGCGGCGCCACGCGAGCCCGGCGTGGCTGCGGGCGGGGGAGGAGGCGCGCGCGGGCGCGGCGATGCCGCGCGGGCGCAAGCTCGTGGTGCAGATGGCGGAGACCTTCCGCGAGCACATGCAGCCGGCGTTCGTCGCGCGGCTGGATGCCTGGCAGCTCATGGAGCGGATCGGCGCGGCGCTGCCGCCGGTCATGATCTACGGCGATGACGTCACACACATCGTGACCGAGGAGGGCATCGCCAATCTCCTGCGCTGCCGCAACGACGAGGAGCGCGCCGAGGCGATCCGCGGCGTGGCCGGCTTCACGCCCGTGGGACGCGCGCGTTCGCGCGCGGCGGTCGAGAACCTGCGCGACCGCGGCGTCATCCGCCGGCCCGAAGACCTGGGGATCGACAAGCGCGACGCCACGCGTGACCTGCTCGCGGCGCGCTCGATGAAGGACCTGGTGCGTTGGTCGGGCGGTCTTTACGATCCGCCCAAGCGCTTTCGCAACTGGTAACCGCCGGCCCGCGTCCTATGGAACACCTGCAATTCGATTTCCCGGGCGACCCCGCCGCACCCGCGCCGCACCCGCACGGCCCCGGGTATGTGCTCGTGGGCGTGGTGTCCTCGGGCAATCTCGAGGTGCTGCTGGAGCCGGCGACGCCCGGCGGCGGTTGCCGCGTGCGGGTCGATACCGCGGTCGCGGGGTACGGCGCGGTGTGGCGCGCGGTGCTGGCGGAGTTCTGCGCGCGCCACCGGCTGCGCGACCTGACGATTTCCATCAACGACATGGGCGCGACGCCGGCGGTAGTGAGCCTGCGTCTCGATCAGGCGTTCGAGGAACTCGAACGGGGCGCGGCGCGATGACCCGGCGCCCGGCGCGGCACAGCTACTACGAGGCCAACGCCCGCCAGCGCCTGCGGGCGCTGCTCGACCCGGGCTCGTTGCGTGAGTTCCTCGGCCCCGAGGCGCGCGCGACGAGCCCGCACCTGGAGAGCCTCGATCTGCCGGTGGCGTTCGACGACGGTGTCGTCGTGGGCAGCGGCGGGCTCGGCGGCCACGCGGTGCTCGTGGCGGCGCAGGAGGGCGGCTTTCTGGGCGGCGCGGTGGGCGAGGTGCACGGCGCCAAGATCACGGGTCTGCTCGAGCGCGCGCTCGCGGAGCGGCCGCGCGCGGTGTTGCTGCTGCTCGAGTCGGGCGGCGTGCGCCTGCACGAGGCCAACGCCGGCCTGATCGCGATCGCCGAGATCCTGCGCGCGCTGCTGGCGCTGCGTGCCGCCGGCGTCGCGAGCGTGGGGCTGATCGGCGGCGTCTACGGTTGTTTCGGCGGCATGGGGATCGTGGCGTGCTGCTGCGATGCGCTCATCATGAGCGAGCCGGGGCGGCTCGGACTCTCCGGTCCGGAGGTGATCGAGACCGAGATGGGGGTCGAGGAGTTCGACGCGCGCGACCGCGCGCTGGTGTGGCGCACGCTCGGCGGCAAACACCGTTACCTGCTCGGCGAGGCCACGCGGCTGGTGGCCGATGACGTGGCGGCGTTCCGCGGCGCCGCGCTCGAGCTGCTGGAGCATCGCCGGCCGCTCGCGCTCGAGACGCTCGCGGCCGAGCACGCGCGCCTCGAGGAGCGCCTCGAACGCTACGGCGACTGCCGCGACGCCGGCGAGATCTGGGCGCGCCTCGGCATCGCGCAGCCGCAGCGCCTGCCGCTCCTCGATGAAGACGAGTTCCTCGCGGCCGCGGCCGGCGCGCGGCGGGGCGGGACATGAGCTGGGAGGCGCTGCTGGCGGCGCTGTTTCCCGCCGGGCACGCGGTGCGGCGCACGGGCGACGTGCTCGCCGGCCGCGGCGTGCTCGACGACATCGAGCTCGCCGTGATCGGCACCGCCGACCACGCCTACATCGGCGTCGAGACCGCGCTCGCACTCGCGGCCGAAGTGCTCGCGGCGATGCGCGACCATCCCGGGCGGCCGATCCTGTTGCTCGTGGACACGCTCGGTCAGCGGCTCAGCCGGCGCGACGAGCTGCTCGGGATCAACGCCTATCTCGCCCATCTCGCGCAATCGCTCGAACTCGCGCGCCGGCGCGGCCATCGCCTCATCGCGCTGGTGTACGGCGAAGCGGTGAGCGGCGGGTTCCTCGCCGGCGGCATGATGGCCGATCTGGTCGCGGCCCTGCCGGGCGGCGCGGTGCGGGTCATGGGTCTTGCGGCCATGGCGCGTATCACGCGGATCCCGCTCGAGCGGCTGGAGGAGCTGAGCCGCGCTTCGCCCGCGTTCGCTCCCGGCGTGGACAACTTCTACCGGCTCGGCGGCATCGCGGAGATCTGGTCGGACGACCTGCCGGCGCGGTTGCGCGCGGCGCTCGCCCGGCCGGCGGTGGACACATCAAGCCGCGCGCTCGGGCGCGAGCGCGGCGGCCGACGGCTGGCCGCCGAGGTCGCACGGCGCGTGCGCGAACACCGGTGACGGCCGCGGGCATGCACTTGGGCGCCCCCGTCCCGCGCCACCATCTCGCCTGGATCGCCGCCGGCGACTGGTCGGCCGGCCTGCGAACCGGCCTCGAGCCCGGAGTCGTGGCGATCCTCGACACCTGGTTTCGCGCCGGCCGGCCGGCGGTGGTGCGCCGGCGCGCGCCGGGTGAGCCGCCGGCGGGTCTGGCGCTCGGCGTTCCGCTGCCGCCGTCGCATGGCCGGCAACGCATCGGTTTCGTCCTGGACCCGGCGGCGGTGCGCGCGCTCGAACCGCCGCCGCCGCTCGCGCAGGCGATCCCGAGCGCGCCGGCGCGCTGGCAGGCGCCGCTGCAAGTCCTGCACATCGAGGCGCGAAGCATCGGGATCGAGCTGCGCGTTTACGGCTCGCTGCTGTGGCAGCACTTGAGCGGTGAGTCTTACGTCACCGAGCGCTCGGACGTCGATCTGCTGCTGCGCGCCGCGAGCGCAGCGGCGCTGCGCGCGGGGCTCGCGTTGCTCGCGCAGTGGGAGCAGGGCACGGGTCTGCGCGCCGACGGCGAGGTGCTACTGCCGGACGGCGCCGCGGTGGCGTGGCGCGAGCTTCACGGGGCGCCCGCGCGCGTGCTCGTGAAGTCGCCGACCGCGGCCGAGCTGCGCCCGGTTGCGGACGTGTGGCGCGCGTTGGCGCGGGGTCACGCGTGAGTCCGGCCGCGTCTTTGGCGATGCGCGAGGCCGCGCGCGACGCGCGCCGGATCGCCCGCCTGGCGCTGCGCGCCCTGCACGAGGAGCTGCGGTGCTATCCCAAGCCGGGCCTGGTGAGCCCGCTGGACCGCGGAAGCCACGACGACATGGACGCCGCGCTCTTCCTGCGCAGCCTGTTCGCGCTGCGCCATTACTACCGCGACATCGCCGCGGCCGCGGGCGCGGCGCCGGCGTTCGCGGCGCTCGAACGGCTGGGGCGCGCCGCCGAGCAACATATGCTGTGCGCCACCGGCGGGCGCAACACGCACCGCGGCGCGGTGTTCAGCCTCGGGCTGCTGGCGGCGGCCGCCGGCGCGCTGCGCACTGCCGGGGTGTCGGTGCGCGGCGAGGCGCTGGGCGAGTGCGTGCACCGGCGCTGGGGCGCGGCGATCCTGGCCGCCGGCCGCAAGGCGTCGCCGAGCCACGGCCTCACGGTGCGGCGGCGGTACGGCGCGGGGGGCGCGCGCGCCGAGGCGGCCGCCGGATTTCCGCATGTCTTCGAGATCGGCCTGCCGGCGTGGCGTGCGGCGCTCTCGCACGGCGTGGGCCGGCGGCGCGCGACGCTGCACTGTTTTTTCAGTCTGCTGGCGGTGCTGCCCGACACCAATCTCCTGTATCGCGCCGGACCCGCCGGGCTGGCGTTCGCACAAGACACGGCGCGCGCGTTTCTCGCGCACGGCGGGGTGTATCGCCGCGGCTGGGAGGCGCGGGCGCAGGCGCTGCATCGCGCCTTCGTCGTGCGCCGCCTGAGCCCCGGCGGCGCCGCCGACCTGCTCGCGGCGACGCTGTTCGTGCACGCGCTCCACGAGAGCGACGGCGCGTGAGCGGACTCGCCATCCTGTGCCCGGGACAGGGCGGGCAGCACCCGGGCATGTTCGACAAGCTCTCGGGCAGCGAGGCCGCGGAGCGCGTGCTCGACGACGCGGCGTCCGTGCTGGGCGAGGATCCGCGCGCGCTGGTCAGGCGCGAAGCGGCGCCGCTGTTCGAAAATCGCCTGGCGCAACCTCTGGTCTGCGCGGCGACGCTGGCGGCCTGGGCGGCGCTCGCCGCGCAACTGCCGCGCCCGCGGCTGTTCGCGGGCTACAGCGTGGGCGAGCTCGCGGCCTATGGTTGCGCGGGCGCGTTGAGCGCGGCCGAGACCCTGCGTCTGGCGGTGACGCGCGCCGCCTGCATGGATGCCGCCGCCGGCGCGCCCGCCGGCCTGCTGGCGGTGCGCGGCCTGGGGCGCGAGCGTATCGAGGCGCTCTGCGCCGAGCATGCGGCGGTCATCGCCATCGTCAACGGCCCGGAGCATTTCGTCCTGGGCGCGCGC
>Ga0154833_1091_pt2 | contig 17204 bp, 21 predicted proteins | sample Rifle2008BG16ft_FD_116137 | JGI IMG/M metagenome (GOLD analysis project Ga0154833, IMG submission 116137) | Candidatus Muproteobacteria bacterium RBG_16_65_34 | reverse complement strand
AGACGAACTCGCCTTCTACGATGCGCTGGAAGTCAACGACAGCGCCGTCAAGGTGCTCGGCGAACCGACGCTGGTCAAGATCGCCCGTGAGCTGGTGGACACCGTGAAGAAGAACGTCACCATCGACTGGACCTTACGCGAGAACGTACAAGCCCAACTGCGCGTCATCGTCAAACGCATTCTCCGCAAATACGGCTACCCGCCGGACAAACAAGAAAAGGCAACCCAGACGGTGCTGGAGCAGGCGGCGTTGCTGTCGCAGGAATGGGCGGTGGCGTGAGTCATAATGGGCTTACGCGTTGGGGCGATCGCTACGTCTTGGCAACCGGGCACAAAGCGCTACACTCATAGCATGAAGTTTTCAATATATCGTTTTAACCCCGAAACCGATGCCAAGCCGCGGATGCAGGGGTATGAATTGCCAGACGACTGCGGCGCCGTGATGCTGCTCGATGCGCTGTTGCTGCTGAAGCAACAGGACGACAGCCTTTCGTTTCGCCGCTCCTGCCGTGAGGGGGTGTGTGGGTCGGATGCGATGAACATCAACGGACGCAACGGGCTGGCGTGCATCATGCCGCTGCGCGAACTGAAGCAGCCGATCGCGATCCGGCCGCTTCCGGGGCTGCCCGTGGTCCGCGACCTCATCGTGGACCTGACGCCGTTCTTTAACCAGTACCGCGCGGTCAAACCCTGGCTCATCAACCACGACCCGGAGCCCGAGATCGAGCACCTGCAATCACCGCCGGAGCGCGACAAGCTCGATGGGCTGTATGAATGCATCCTGTGCGCCTGCTGCACGACCGCCTGCCCGTCCTTCTGGTGGAACCCGGAGCGGTTCCTGGGGCCGGCGGCGCTGCTTCAGGCCTGGCGCTTTCTTGCGGACTCCCGCGACCAGGCCGAGGCTGAGCGCCTGGACAGCTTGGAGGACCCCTACAAGCTCTACCGCTGCCACAGCATCATGAACTGCACCGAGGTCTGCCCCAAGGGGCTCAACCCAACCCGCGCCATCGGGCTCATCAAACAGATGTTAGCCAAGCGAGTATTGTGAGCCACGAACCGCTGCCCTCATCCCTTTCCCCCTCATCCCCATCCCTTCTCCCTCAAGGGGAGAAGGGGGCGAGCCGACGCGCGCGGTGCGCGTCTTCCTTTACATTGGGGGGAGGGGGAGTTGGATGAGCGCCACTTCAACCGGCTGCGCTGGCGCTGCCGCCGCGGCCTTCTGGAACTCGACGTGCTGCTTCAGGACTTTCTGGCCGCACGCTACGCCGACCTCAGCGCTTCGGAGCGGGGGGCCTTCGAACGGCTGCTCGATACCCCGGACGCGACGCTCCTGGATTACCTCCACGGAGGGGAAAATCCAGCCGACCCTGAGTTAATCTCGATTGTCCGAAAAATTCGACAATAGGTTGATTTTAACGTTAAAAGTATCCAAGTTTCTCTGGATACTTTTAGCCGGATTTCATGTTGGGGCGGGCGTGACGGTGGTCCTTGCTCCACTTCCATGGGCGATCCGTTTGGTTGTCTGGCTCGCCCTGGGACTGAGCCTTGCGTACGCACTTACCCTGCACGCCCTGCGGACAGCGCCTCGCGCGGTCGTCGCGCTGGAGCTCGATGCCGACGGCAACCTGGCCCTTCAGACACAGGCCGATCCCAACTGGCAGTCGTACACCCTGCGCTCCAGTTTTGTTCATCCCTGGGTGACGCTGCTGCGCGTGCGGCCGGATGGACGTCGTTCGGGAACACAGACGCTGCTCATCGCCGCCGATGCCGCCGAGCCCGAGGCCTTCCGCCGCCTGCGGGCGCGCCTCGCGTTTGGGCCTCGTGGCGCGGAGATCGAATCCAAAAGCTGAGTGTCAGATGACCGTCGCGTAGCCCGGGGGCGCGAGGATGGTATCGCGCGGCGGATGCGAGGCGTCGGGCTGCGGGTAATCGCGCGTAAAGTGCAGCCCGCGCGACTCCTTGCGCGCCATGGCGCAGCGGATGATGAGCTCGGCGACCACGACCAGGTTGCGCAGCTCGATCAGGTCGTTGGTCACGCGAAAATGCGCGTAGTACTCGCGGATCTCCTCCTTGAGCAGATCCACCCGGTGTTGCGCCCGCTCGAGGCGCTTGGTGGTGCGAACGATTCCGACATAATCCCACATGCAGCGCCTGAGCTCGTCCCAGTTGTGCGACACCACCACGGCCTCGTCCGCGTCGGTCACCCGGCTCTCGTCCCAGAGCGGCAGATCCAGCGCCGCGGGTTCGGCCTCGGCCAGGTTGCGGGCGATGTCCTCGGCCGCGGCATGGGCGAAGACGAGGCATTCGAGCAGTGAGTTGCTGGCGAGACGGTTCGCCCCGTGCAAACCGCTGAAGGTGCATTCGCCGACGGCGTACAGGCCGGGAAGGTCGGTGCGCCCGGCGAGGTCGATCAGCACGCCGCCGCAGGTGTAGTGCGCCGCCGGCACCACTGGGATGGGCTCGCGGGTGAGGTCGTAGCCCAACTGTTTGCAGCGCTCGTAGATCGTCGGGAAATGCGTGGTGATGAAATCCGCGGGCTTGTGGCTGATGTCGAGGTGTACATAGTCGAGACCGCGGCGCTTCATCTCGTAGTCGATGGCACGCGCCACGATGTCGCGCGGGGCAAGCTCCGCGCGCGGGTCGTGCGCCTGCATGAAGGGCTCGCCGTTCGGCAGCAGCAGCCTCCCGCCCTCGCCGCGCACGGCCTCGGTGACGAGAAAGGACTTCGCCCGCGGATGGTACAGGCAGGTCGGGTGAAACTGGACGAACTCCATGTTCGCCACCCGGCAGCCCGCGCGCCAGGCCATGGCAATACCGTCGCCGGTGGACGTATCGGGGTTGCTGGTATAGAGGTAGACCTTCGAGGCGCCGCCCGCGGCCAGCACGACGAACCGCGCGCTATAAGCCGTCACCCGCCCGGCGGCCTTGTCCAGGGCGTAGAGGCCGAGGCAGCGGTTGGTTTCCGGCGGCCCGAGCTTGTGCCGGGCGACGAGGTCGATCGCGAGGCGGTGCTCGTGCAGCGTGATGTTCGCGTGTTGCCGGACCTTGGCCTCGAGGGTGGTTTCCAGTGCCCGGCCGGTGGCGTCAGCCGCGTGGATGACGCGCCGGTGGCTGTGGCCGCCCTCGCGCGTGAGGTGGTAGCCCGAAACGCCGTCTTCGCGCCGCTCGCGGGTGAACGGTACGCCCTGGTCGATCAACCAGCGGATCGCCTCCGGCCCCCGGCGCACGACGAATTCGACGGTCTCGCGGCGGCAGAGCCCCGCGCCGGCCTCGAGGGTGTCCCGGACATGGGCCTCGTACGAGTCCTCCGCATTGAGCACCGCGGCGACGCCGCCCTGGGCGTAGAGACTCGCGCCTTCGGTGAGCGCGGCCTTGGTGAGTATGGTCACCTTGGCCCGGTCGGCGAGTCTGAGCGCCAGGGTGAGCCCGGCCACGCCGCCGCCGACGACGAGCACATCGGCGGTTATCGGCTGCGGCATGGAGCGGGCGGGCGCGGCGAAGCATGCATGGAACGAATTTTACGTTATCCTATCACCCGTGCACATCGAACCCCTTGGCCCAGGACGCCCGAGAACGGCGGTGCCCGGGCGCAACGACGACAAGCTCTTCCGGCCTGAAAAACCGAACTTTAACCGGACGCAGCGGTCTTTTAGAGACGACGCCCGGACGCGCACCCACGCAGGTGGGGAGCACCCCTGATGGACGAGCGCAGTGTCGATCAAAAGCTCGTCGCGCGGGTCCAGAAGGGCGACAAGGCGGCTTTCGACCTGCTGGTGCGCAAGTACCAGCACAAGATCGCCAAACTTGTCTCGCGCTTTGTGCGCGACCGCAGCGAGGTGGAGGATGTCACCCAGGAGGCCTTTATCAAGGCCTATCGCGCGCTCGGCGGTTTCCGCGGCGAGAGCGCGTTCTATACTTGGCTGTACCGGATCGCAGTGAATACGGCAAAAAACTACCTCGAATCCCTGGGCCGGCGCGCACCCGGTTCGAACGTGGAGCTAGACGGCGCGGAACAAAGCGAGGCCGCCGAGGGTCTGCGCGAGCAGGCCACGCCGGAGCGCTACCTTCTGACCGAGGAGATCGCCGCCACGGTGCGCCGGGCGCTCGAAAATCTGCCCGAGGACCTGCGCACCGCCATCACGCTGCGCGAAATCGAGGGTCTGAGCTACGAGGAGATCGCCGAGGTCATGGACTGTCCGATCGGCACGGTGCGCTCGCGTATCTTCCGCGCGCGCGAGGCCATAGACAAGGAGTTGAAGCCGCTGTTGCAGGTCTGACATCACATTTTGGAGTCACCATGAAAGAACATCTGTCCGCCTTGATGGATAACGAGCTCGACGAGCTCTCCGAGCGCCGCCTGCATACGCAGCTCGCTTCCGATGCCGATCTGCGCCAGTCCTGGGAGCGCTATCATCTCGCGCGCGCCGCGCTGCGCGGCGAGCTCGAGGAGGTCGCGGGCCCGATGCTCGCCGAGCGCATCCATGCCGCGGTCGAGGCCGAAAAGAGCGGCCGCGGTACGCGCCGCCTCGCGCCCGCGCTCAAGCTCGCCGGCGGCGCGGCGATCGCCGCCTCGGTGGCCGTGGTTGCGATCCTCGGTCTGCAAACGCAACAGCAGCCCCCCGAGCGCGTCGCCGCCAAGCCGGCCGCGACGGTGGTGGCCGAGGCGCGCAAGGGCGATCCCGTCCGCGCCGGTGTCAGGCGCTGGGATACGCGCGAACCGGAAGCGGAAAGCGCGCTCAACGCCTACTTGGTCGAACACAACGAGTTCGCGCCGACCTCCGGCATGAACGGCATGTTGCCGTACGTACGTGTGGTCGGCTACGACAGCGATAAATGATTCCCCGCCGTTTCGCGCTTTACCTTCTTCCCCTCGTCGGTCTGCTCGCGAGCCCTCCCGCCGGGGCGGGCGATCCGGCGCATGAATGGCTGATGAAAATGAGCCGGGCGGCGCGCACGCTGGATTACGACGGGATCTTCGTCTATCAGCACGACACCCGGCTCGAGGCCATGCGCATCCTGCACCGGCTGGAGAAGGGCGGGCCGCAGGAGCGGCTCGTGGCGCTCAACGGCGCGGCGCGCGAAATCATCCGCAACGAGCGCGAGGTGCTGTGTTACCTGCCGGATGAGAATTCGGTCGTGGTGGAGCACCGCAAGGCGGACGGCAAGAGTTTCCCGGGCCTGGTGCCCGAGCAGCTTCAGAACCTGGATGAGAACTACCAGATCCAGCTCGGCAAGACCGGCCGCATCGCCGGCCGCACCGCGCAGCTTGTGATCATCCGCCCGCGGGACGAGTACCGTTACGGTTATCAACTCTGGGCCGACACCAAGACGGGCCTTCTGCTCAAGGCCGATCTGCTCGATATCCAGGACAAGATCCTCGAGCAAGTCATGTTCGTGCAGGTGGCAATCGGCGTGCCCATCCCCGCCGCGGCGCTCAAGCCCGGGATCGCCGGCGAGGGATACACCTGGCATCGCAGCGACGACGCGCCCCCGGCCCCCGGCGCGCAGAACTGGGCCGCGACGCGCCTGCCCAAGGGCTTCAAGCTCACCACGCACATGGTGCGTATTTCGCCCGTGCGCAAAAGGCCGGTAGAGCATCTGGTGTACTCGGACGGTCTGGCCGCCGTCTCCGTCTTCATCGAGAAGCTGGAGAAAGACGCCAAGGCGGGCATCCAGGGGGCCAGCCGCATGGGCGCGGTGCACGCATTCGGCGCGCGTGCGAACGATCACCACGTGACGGCGGTGGGCGAGGTGCCGGCCGCAACGGCCGCCCTGATCGGCGGCTCGGTGACCCCGAGCGGCGAGTGACATGCGCGGCGCGGGCGTCATGAGGCGGTCGGCCGCAACGCCCGGGGTGCGCCGCGCCGGGGTGCTCGCGGTCTGCCTGATCGGCCTTGGGCTGGCGCCGGCGGCGCCGGCGGCCGAGCGCACGCTGCCCGACTTCACCCGGCTCGTGGACACCTACGGCGCCGCGGTCGTCAATATCAGCACGAACCAGCGCGCCGCGTCTGCGCCCGGACCGGATGCGCCGGATGCGCCGGGCGAAACGCCCTTCGGCGAGCTGTCCCGTCCCCACGAGGGCGCGCCGGATTCCCTCGACAACGCCTCGCTCGGCTCGGGCTTCGTGATCTCGGCGGACGGCTACGTGCTCACCTGCGCCCACGTCGTGGAAGGCGCCTCCGAGATCCTCGTGCGGCTCACCGACCGGCGCGAGTTCCGCGCGCGCCTCGTGGGCGCGGATGCGCGCAGCGACGTGGCGCTGCTCAGGATCGACGCCAGCGGACTTCCGACCGTGGCGATCGGCGAACCGCGCCGGCTCAAGGTCGGCGAATGGGTGCTTGCGATCGGCGCGCCGTTCGGGTTCGACAACTCCGCCACCGGCGGCATCGTCTCCGCCAAGGGCCGCAGCCTTCCGAGCGAAAACTATATCCCGTTTATCCAGACCGACGTCGCCATCAACCCCGGCAACTCCGGCGGACCGCTGTTCAATCTGCGCGGCGAAGTGGTGGGCGTCAACTCGCAGATCTACAGCCGCACCGGCGGTTTCATGGGGGTTTCCTTCGCGATTCCGATCGATCTCGCCATGCGCATCGCCGAGCAGCTCAAGACCGAGGGGCGGGTGCGGCGCGGCTGGCTCGGCGTGAGCTTGCAGGAGGTCACGCGCGGCCTGGCGGCGGCCTACGGAATGACCCAGCCGCGCGGCGCGCTCATCGCCGACATGCTGCCCAACGGCCCCGCGGCCAAGTCGGAGCTGCGCACGGGCGACATCGTGCTCGAGTACGAGGGCAGGGCGATCGATCGATCCTCGGATCTGCCGCCGCTGGTCGGTCAGGCGCAGCCCGGAACGCGCGCGCGTTTGACGGTCTTGCGGCGCGGCCAGGGGACGCAGGCCGCACATGCGATCGTGGGCGAGCTCAAGGAGGAGGCGACGAAGACCGCGGCGCAACCGCCCCGGCGCGAAGAGGGGCGGCGCCCGGGAATTGTCTTGAGTGAGCTCACCGCGCCGCAGCGCCGACGCCAGGATCTCGATTACGGCGCGCGGGTCGAGGCCGTGGATGAGGGCCCGGCGCGCAGCGCGGGGCTTCGCCCCGGCGACGTGATCCTGGAAGTGGACGGGAAGCGGATCGGTAACACGACCGATTTCGAGCGGCTCCTGGCGCATGCGCCGAAGGGCCGCCCGGCGCTGCTGCGCATCCGGCGCGGCGCGCAGACGCTGTATCTGGCGCTGGATCCGCCCGGTTAGGTGTGTTTATGCCGTCCGCCGAATGGGGTATGCTATGTGCGCCGTGAAAAGGCACGATGGCGCGGAAAATCGCACGCACACGCGCCGTTTACATGCACCCGATGTAGTCCAAAAGGCGCCGAGGGCGCCTTTTTCGTATGTTGGGCGTTGCAAGGCATTCAGGCGGTAACAGACGATCACGCCCATGAGCTGGAACCAGAAACTCATTCGAAACTTCTCCATCATCGCGCACATCGATCATGGCAAATCCACGCTTGCCGACCGCTTCATCCAGCTCTGCGGGGCGCTCGCGGCGCGTGAGATGCAGGAGCAGGTGCTGGACTCCATGGACCTCGAGCGCGAGCGCGGCATCACGATCAAGGCCCAGAGCGTGGCGCTCGACTACCAGGCGCGCGACGGCCAGACCTATCGCCTCAACATGATCGACACCCCCGGACACGTGGATTTCTCGTACGAGGTGTCGCGCTCGCTCACCGCCTGCGAAGGGGCGCTGCTCGTCGTGGACGCCTCCCAGGGCGTGCAGGCCCAGACCGTGGCGAACTGCTACACCGCGGCCGAGTTGAACCTTGCGATCCTGCCGATGTTGAACAAGATCGATCTGCCGGCCGCCGACCCGGAGCGCGTGATGGTCGAGATCGAGGACATCATCGGCATCGACGCGCACAACGCGATCCGCGCAAGCGCCAAGACCGGCGAGGGTGTGCCCGATATCCTCGAGGCCATCATCGGCCATATCCCCGCGCCGACGGGTGACTCCGAGGCGCCGCTCAAGGCGCTTATCATCGACTCCTGGTTCGACAATTATCTCGGGACCGTATCGCTCGTGCGCGTCATGGGCGGTCGCCTCAAGCCCAAGGACAAAATCCGGCTCATGGCTACCGGTCGCGATTACCTGGTGGAACAGATCGGCGTATTCACGCCCAAGAAGCGGCCGGTGGAGGAGCTTGCCGCGGGCGAGGTGGGCTATGTCATCGCCGGCATCAAGGATGTGCGCGGCGCGCGGGTGGGCGACACCATCACGCACGCGCATCGTCCGGCCGCCGAGCCGCTCCCGGGTTTCAAGCAGATCAAGCCGCGGGTGTTCGCGGGACTTTACCCGGTCGATGCCCAGGACTACGACACCTTCCGCGACGCGCTCGGTAAGCTGCAACTGAACGACGCCTCGCTGCACTACGAGCCGGAGACCTCGCAGGCCCTGGGCTTCGGTTTCCGCTGCGGGTTCCTCGGGATGCTGCACATGGACATCATCCAGGAGCGACTCGAGCGCGAGTACGGCCTCAATCTCATCACCACGGCGCCGACCGTGGTGTACGAGGTGCTCACGACCAAAAACGAGGTGCTGCTGGTGGAAAACCCGGCGAAGCTCCCGGACCCCGCCCAAACCGCCGAGATCCGCGAGCCCGTCATCCGCACCACCATCCTGGTGCCGCAAGAGTACGTCGGCAACGTCATCGGGCTGTGCGTGGAGAAGCGCGGCCTGCAGAAGGATCTGCGCTACCACGGCCGGCAGGCGATCCTCACCTATGAGATCCCACTCGCCGAGGTGGTGCTCGATTTCTTCGACCGCCTCAAGTCGGTCTCGCGCGGCTACGCCTCGCTCGATTACGAGTTCCTGGAGTTCCGCGCCGCCGATGTCGTGAAGCTCGATGTGCTCATCAACGGCGACCCGGTGGATGCGCTCTCCGTGATCGTGCACCGCGAGAATGCCCAATACCGCGGCCGCGATCTGGTCGCGAAGCTGCGCGAGCTCATCCCGCGGCAGATGTTCGACGTGGCGATCCAGGCGGCGATCGGCTCGAAGATCATCGCGCGCGAGACCGTGAAGGCACTGCGCAAAAATGTCACCGCGAAATGCTATGGGGGCGACGTCTCGCGCAAGCGCAAGCTCCTGGAGCGACAGAAAGAGGGTAAGAAACGCATGAAACAGCTAGGCACCGTCGAAATACCGCAGGAGGCCTTCCTCGCGGTACTGCGTATGGGGGAGAAGTAACACCATGGACTTCGCACTGATTCTGTTCGCATTTCTGTGCGCCGCCGGCCTCATCTGGGCGCTGGACCACTGGCTCTGGGCGCCGATGCGCGCGCGGCTGGCGCGCGAGCTCGATCAGCAGGGCAAGGCCGAGGAGGCGCAGCGCACGCGCAAGGAGCCGGTCTACGTCGAGTACGCGCGCGCGTTTTTCCCGGTGATCCTCGTTGTGTTCCTGATCCGCTCGTTTCTGGCCGAGCCCTTCCGTATCCCCTCCGGCTCGATGATGCCGAGCCTCTACAACGGCGATTTCATCCTGGTCAGCAAGTTCAGCTACGGCGTGCGCCTGCCCATCCTCAACAAAAAGGCGGTGGAGCTGGGTGCGCCCAAGCGCGGCGAGGTGGTGGTGTTCCGCTTCCCCGGCGATCCCTCGGTCAACTACATCAAGCGCGTGGTTGGCGTTCCCGGCGATCATATTGTATATAACGGGAAACGGCTCACGATCAACGACGTGCCGATGGAGCAGACGGATCAGCGTCCCTATTTGTCCCCGCAACCGGAGGCGCTCGGCAACGCCACGCGGATGACGGAGACTCTGGACGCCATCCGGCACGACATCCTGACGACCGACCGGCCGGACTACGGGCCGGCGTCGTTCACGGTCCCGGCGGGGCATTATTTCGTCATGGGCGACAACCGCGACCACAGCAACGACAGCCGCTTCTGGGGTTACGTGCCGGACGAGAACCTGGTCGGGCGGGCATTCCTGATCTGGTTCAGCCTGGATACGGTGAGCCCGGACAAATGGTTCTGGCAACGGATCGTCTGGAGCCGCATCGGCGATAACATCCACTGAGGCCGCGGGCGAACAACCAGGCAGCGCACGAAACCTCGAATAAGAAAGTCTAAAGGTAACGCAACGACGAAACCGCAGATTAACGCAGATGAACGCCGATAAGAGATCGAGAGACAACAGCGACGGATTTTTCGATCCGCGTTTATCCGCGTTCATCTGCGGTTCCAACTCGGAGGACGATACAATGCATACCCGGAAACAACAGGCGGGATTCACATTCTGGAGCTTCCTGTCGCTGATGCTCCTGCTTTCGTTTTTGCTGTACGTCGGCTTCAGGCTGTTCTCGCCGTATCTCGCGGACTTCAAGGTCAGGGCCGCGCTCGAGAGCGTCGCGAAGCTGCCGGATATCGGGACCAGGACAAAACCCGAAATCGCGTCGGCGCTCGAAAAACGCTTCGACATCGACGATGTGGAGGGGATCAAGCTGAATGAGGCGCTCACGGTCGAGGTCCATGGGAACCGGAAGGTGATCCGCCTCAAGTACGAGATCGTGAAGCCGATGTTCGGCAACCTCTCGGCGCTGATGGAGTTCGACCACGTCAAAGAGGTCAAGAGTGAATAAGACGCAGGATGCGCTCTGCCGCCGCCTCGCGTACCGCTTCACGAATCTCGCCCTGCTCGAGCGCGCGCTCACCCACCGCAGCAAGAGCGGCGAAAACTACGAGCGCCTGGAGTTCCTGGGCGACAGCGTCCTGAATCTCGTCATCTCCGCCGAGCTCTATGACCGCTATCGCGAGCTCTCGGAAGGGGAGCTCACGCGCCTGCGCGCGAGCCTCGTCAAAGAGGCCGCGCTCGCCGCCCACGCGCGCGCCCTGGATCTCGGCCAGCACATCGAGCTGGGGAGCGGCGAGCTCAAAAGCGGCGGCTATGACCGCGACTCGATCCTCGCGGACACTCTGGAGGCGATCTTCGGCGCGGTGTATCAGGACGGGGGTCTCGAGAGCGCTACGCGCGTGATCCTGGCGCTGTACCATGCTGACCTGGTGCGCCTCGACCCCAGGACGATCCCTAAAGACCCGAAAACGCAGCTGCAAGAATCGCTTCAGAAACAGTCACTTCCGACACCTGTCTATAACATACTTGAAGTGTCGGGAGAGCCGCATCAGCAGAGTTTTGTCGTGGAGTGCATCGTTTCCGGCCTCGATCAACCGGTACGCGGTGAGGGCAGCAGTCGGCGCAACGCCGAGCAGGGGGCCGCGGCCCAGGCGCTCGCGCTGCTGGCGGCACGCGGATGAGCGCGCCGTTGCGCAGCGGCCTGATCGCCCTGATCGGCCGGCCGAATGTGGGGAAATCGACGCTGCTGAACCGTCTGGTCGGAAGCAAGATCAGCATCACCTCGCACCGCCCGCAAACCACCCGTTACCGCACCCTGGGCATCCACACCACAGCTCAGGCCCAATATGTGTATGTGGACACGCCCGGGCTGCATCCGGCGGAGGGCCGACACCTCAATCGCTACCTCAATCGCACGGCCACGGGCAGTCTTGCCGGCGTGGATTGTGTAGCGCTGATGATCGCCGCCGACGGCTGGCGCGCGGAGGATGAATATCCGCTGACGCTTGCCCGCAGACTGTCGCTGCCCGTGATCCTGGTCATCAACAAGATCGACCGGGTCAAGGACCGCAAGCGCCTCCTGCCGCTCATCGAGGAATCCGCGGCGAAGATGCGCTTCGCCGAGATCGTGCCGCTGTGCGCGCGCACCGGCGAGTACGTCCCGGAGCTGGAGCGGGCGCTGCTGCCCTACCTGCCGGAGCAGCCGCCGATCTACCCCGAAGACCAGATTACGGACAAGGACGAGCGCTTCCTGGCCGCGGAGCTGATCCGCGAACAGGTGTTCCGCGGCTTCGGCCAGGAGGTGCCATACGCCGCCGCGGTCAGTATCGAGCGCCTGCGGCGTGCGAAGGGTATCCGGCACATCGCGGCGATCATCTGGGTGGAGAAGGAAGGCCAGAAGGCGATCCTGATCGGCAAAGCGGGCGAGCGTCTCAAAACCGTCGGTCGAAACGCGCGTCTGGCGATGCAAAAATCGTTCGGCGAAAAGGTGTATCTCGAACTCTGGGTCAAGGTGCGCCGCAGCTGGTCGGATAGCGAGTCGGCGCTGCGCACGCTCGGATACCGCGCGGAGGATTAGAGCGCATGCGTGTGCACGGGGAGTCCGGCTTCATCCTGCACAGCCGCCACTACAGCGAGACGAGCCTGCTGCTCGAGGTCTTCAGCCGGCATTACGGCCGGTTGGGGCTGATCGCCAAGGGCGCGCGGCGCCCGGCAAACCGCGTGCGTGGGCGGCTCAATCCGTTTCAGCCGTTGCTCCTCGGCTGGAGCGGAAGAGGGGAACTTCCCGTATTGACCGCCGCCGAGCCCGAGGATGCGGGCATCGAGCTGCACGGGCCGGCGCTCTACTGCGGATTTTATCTCAACGAGCTGCTGCTGCGACTCCTGCACCGCCACGACCCGCATGAGGCCCTGTACGATGTCTACCGCGCCTCGATCACGGCGCTGCGCAGCGACGTCTCCAACGAGGCGGCGCTGCGCGTCTTCGAAAAGCGCCTGCTCGCGGAGGTCGGCTATGGACTGGTGCTCGACCGCGACATCGCAGATAATTCTCCGCTCGCGGCGGATGCGGTGTACGAGTACATTCTCGATCGGGGACCGGCGCGCATCGCCGAGCCGGAGTTGAACCTCCGTCCCCGGGGCGTGCGGATGCGCGGGACGAGTCTCATCGCGCTCGCCAACGATGCGCTCGCGGATCCCGCGGCGCTGCGCGAGGTAAAGCAGCTCACGCGCGCCGCGCTCGCGCGCCACCTCGGCGACAAACCCTTGCACAGCCGCAAACTGTTTTCCAGCGCGGTTCCGGCGCATCGCAAGGACGGCGCGCGGGAGGCCAACGGGTGATCCAACTCGGCGTTAACATCGACCACATCGCGACCCTGCGTCAGGCACGCGGCACGCGCTACCCCGATCCGGTGCAGGCCGCGATCGAGGCGGAGCAGGCCGGGGCCGACGCGATCACGCTGCACCTGCGTGAGGACCGCCGCCACATCCAGGAGCGCGATGTCGAGATCATCCGCCAGACGCTGCACACGCGCATGAATCTCGAAATGGCGGCGACGGAGGAGATGATCGTGATCGCGCGCCGGATCCGCCCCCACGATTGCTGCCTCGTGCCCGAGCGGCGCCAGGAGCTCACCACCGAGGGCGGTCTCGATGTCGCCGGCCAGCACCGGAAGATCGCCGAAGCCTGCGCCCGGCTCGCGGACGCGGGTATCCGGGTCTCGCTTTTCGTCGACCCGGAGCCCGATCAGATCGAGGCCGCGGCCGCGGCCGGCGCGCCGGTGATCGAGATTCACACCGGCCACTACGCCGAGCTTGAGGGCGTTGCGCGCAACCCGGAGCTCGCGCGTGTCGAGCAGGCGGTGCAGCTCGGTTTGGATCTCAAGCTTCAGGTCAACGCCGGCCACGGCCTGAACTATCAGAACGTCCAGCCGATCGCCGCGCTCCCCGGCCTCTCGGAGCTCAACATCGGGCACGCCATCGTCGCCCGTGCGCTCTTTACGGGTCTTGCGGAGGCGGTACGCGAGATGAAGCGCCTGATGCGCGAGGCAGCGGAGGCGGCGCGGTCGTGATCTTCGGGATCGGAACCGACATCGTGCGCGTGGCGCGCATGCAGCAGGACATCGAGCGCTTCGGGGACAAGTTCGCGGAGCGGATTCTCACCGCCGGGGAGCTCGAGGAATACCGGCGCGACAACCGGCGCGCGCACTTTCTGGCGCGCCGCTTCGCCGCCAAGGAAGCCGCGGCCAAGGCCATGGGCACCGGCTTCAGCCAAGGCATCCATCTGCGCGAGATCGGCGTCGCGCACGACGCGAGCGGCAAGCCGCTGCTCGAATTCAGCGGCGCCGCCGCGCAGTTCCTCACCCGGAACGGCGTGCTGCAGGTGAACGTGAGCCTTGCGGACGAAGAAGATCACGCCGTCGCCTTCGTGACCCTCGAAACCGGTTGAGGAAGTTCTGATTTTTATATGATTATTCGACGCAGAGACGCGGAGACGCAGAGAAAATCTCTTTGGGCGCTAACAAAAAAACCGTTCACCGCGGAGGGCGCAGAGCACGCAGAGAAAGATATTCGAACAGCTCTCTGCGTTCTCTGCGGTGAAAATTAATATCGTCCGGGGCTGGCCTCAATCCTTGACCGGCTGGCCCTTGAAGCCCATGGCGGCCGCGATGCCGGCGAGCGCCAATCCGAGCAGAATCAGCAGCGGGCCGATCACACCGAAGGGGCTTCCGAGAATCTTCGCGGCCCACGGCTGCTGCAGCACGACCACCAAATAGAGCAGACCCGAGTGCAGCACCGCGCCGGCGATGAAGACCCAGCTGATCACCTGCTTGAAGACAACGGGCACCGCGATGAACGCCAGCGCGATGCCCACGGCGATGTTGAGCAGCGCCTCGAGGTTGCCGTGCGCGTGCGGCCCGCCCTTGATGGCGTCGATCGGTGCCTGGGCGTTGAGGCGCGCAGACACGGCGAGGGTCGCGCCGGCCGCGGCTTTGGCGATCTCCTCCGGTTTCATGGGCTGGAGATTCACCTCATAGCCGCTCTCCGCCGCCTGCTGCAGCGCGCCGAGCTTCTCCTGCTTGGCCGACTCGGCGGCGTTGCGCGGCTCGAAGTGCTGGGCGATCATGAGCGGCCCGAGCGCGGCCGTCAGGACCAGGTACAGAAATCCGAAAACGATGTTCTTCTTTCCGATCATGGAACCTCCTTCTGTAACGGGCGTATGGATTTTACGCTGGTATTATCAGCGCCGGTCGTGACATTGCAAGCCGCGACCGGCCTCGGGACGTATAAACCTGGGAAAAGCAGTTATCCGCAGATTTCGCAGATTATTGCGGCGGCACGAATCTATTGGAACATACCGGAGAGGCTGTCTCCGTGCCGGCGCGGGATCGAAGCCTCCCTGCCGCCGCAATAATCGAAAACTCATAGGATATTCGTCCCGCCACTAAATCGACACAAAGGGACTGCAAATTGGCACGGCGGTACCGTCGATTTAGTGGCGGAACGCAGATGAATCATTTGAATGACTGCCTGGCGCACCCACATGGTAAGAGAAGGAGCGTCGATAACATTTCTTAAAATCTGCGGAAATCTGCGTAATCTGCGGATGCAATCGCCGTTTTTAGGGTAAAGCGCTTATGGGCAGACTTCAACAATTGTTTGGTGCGTTACTCCTTCTCCTTGCGCTGTTTTATTCGCCAGCGGGCCTCGCGCATGCCCGTGACGCGCAGCCGGCGGCGCGATCGGCGCAGCTCGAAGCCGTGTCACCGGCGCCCGCGGGACACTCGTATGCCATCGGTGTGACCGCCTGCGGCGACGAGTCATGCCCCTGCGGCGGCTGCGGCTCCTGCAGTGCGCAGGCGTGCGCGTCATGCACCCCCGGAGCGACCGGCGCGATGCCGACGGCAACACTCGATCTCTCGCCGTCGCGCTGGGACCCATTCTCTCCACCCATGCACCTCGAGTTTCTCCTTCCGGTACCAACTCGACCTCCGCTCGCCCTCGCCTAGCCAGAGGGTCAGGCGCATCGATGCCTGATGGTCGCCGCCGTTCGGCGGCATCGCACGCCATAGCAAGGAGGTTGTCATGAAACAGCGAGACAGTCGTGTCCGCATTGCGGCCGCGCGGCACGCGCGCCGCTCCCGTCGGTCTAACCATCGTGTCGGTGTGGACCGCCCGCGTTCCGCGTGTGCGACGCCATTCCGACCGGAGGCCGCGCGATGACAGACAACACCCTGCTCCGACCGGTGCTCTTCGGGCTCGCCGCGGCCGCGTTGCTGCTGGTCATCTACGTCGGCGTGGTGTCGCTGGTCTCGGGTTGGGAGTTCATGCTTACGCAGTTCGCCGCGTTCTGGTATTTCGTTCTGGCGCTCGCCGCCGGCTTCGGCGTGCAGATCGGGCTGTACGTGCGCCTGCGACACCTCGCGCGCCATGGTTACGGCTCGGGCAAGGTCGTCGCCGTGAGCGGCGGGACTTCGACCGCGGCGATGATCTCGTGCTGCGCGCACTATCTTGCGAACGTCGTGCCGGTGCTCGGTGCGACCGGCTTGCTGACGCTCGTGGCGCAGTATCAGACCGGGCTCTTCTGGGTCGGCCTGGCGTTCAACGCGGCGGGCATCGCCTACGTCGGCCGCCAGACGGCGCTCGCGGCGCGCCACATGGCGCAGATGGCGCGGCAGCCATGAGACCGGCGCGACATATGCGGGTGCGGATGATTCTCGGGCTGATCGCGGCCGTTGCGCTGGCGGGCGCCATGCCCTCCGCGGCCGCCGCCGGGGCGCCGGCGGCGCAGACGAGCGACGCGGGCGGCGTGCGCGTGAAGGTGACGCCAGGCACGCTCGCGCCGCCCGCCGAAACCTGGGACTTCGAGGTCGTGTTCGACACGCACACGGTCGTGCTCGCGGGCGATCCGGTGCGGTTCACCGTGCTCGTGGACGCGCGGGGCCGGGTGCACGCGCCGCTGCGCTGGGACGGCGATCCGCCCGGCGGTCACCATCGGGAGGGTGTGCTGCGGTTCCGGCCGCCCGAGGCGCAAAGCGGGGCGATCGAGCTTCGCCTGAGCGGGGTCGGCGGCGTGCCGACGCTCAGCTTCCGTTGGGAGCGGCGCTAGCCGCGGCGCATTTTGTGAAGGAGGATGTCATGCAGCGAGTGAGTCCGTGGGTCTTCGGCGGGGCGCTGGCGATCACGCTGGCGGTGCTCTACAGCGTCTGCGCCGCGGTGTTTGCGGCGGCGCCGTCGGCCACGCTCGAGTTTTTCAACGCCTGGTTTCACGGGCTCAACCTCGCGGGGCTCCAGGCCGGCGCCAAGCCGTTTACGTTCGGAGGCTTCCTGTACGGTCTCGCCGGATTGACGGCGAGCGGTTTCGCCGGCGGCGCGATCTTCGCCGGGGCCTACAACCTGCTGCTTCGTTGGGGGCGGGTGTGACGGCGCCGCGCATCGGCGTGGTGCTGAGCTCCGGCGGGGCGCGCGGCGTCTACGCCCACACGGGATTTCTGCTCGCGCTCGAGCGCCTCGGCATCCCGATCGCGGCCGCCGCTGGGTGCAGCGCCGGTGCGGTGGTGGGCGGCGTCGCGGCGAGCGGCGCGGAC
>Ga0154833_1026_pt1 | contig 17556 bp, 17 predicted proteins | sample Rifle2008BG16ft_FD_116137 | JGI IMG/M metagenome (GOLD analysis project Ga0154833, IMG submission 116137) | Candidatus Muproteobacteria bacterium RBG_16_65_34 | reverse complement strand
CCCGATACAGGGCAGCGCCCCCGCACGCGGCACGCCTGCCCGCACCCATTTCTTCACCAGCGCAATCAGGGGCGCGGCGGCGATGGCCGGACCGTCGGCGGCGCGCGCAATCAGGTACGCCACATGCGCGGTCTCCTCGCCGCCTTTTGTGCCGCGCATCAGCACACGCAGTCCGGCGCTTGCGCCCCCCGGGCGGGACAGCGCGGCGAGCGCACGAATAAGCCAGGCGGCCGCGCGCGGCAGCTCTTCGAAGGCTCCGCGGTGCCTGAGCCAGCTCAAGACGGACATCAGAACATTGAGCACCCGCGACGGCAGACCGGCGCGCGCGATCACCGTCTGCGCATCGTAGTAGCGCGGAAAGAGATCGAGATCCGGCAGGTCACTGAGATACCCGAGGCGCCGCCCGACGGGCGCCGGAAAATCGACCTTCTCCGGTCGCGTCGACCAGTGGGCGCTTTTCCAGCGCCCCCGCTTTCGGATGCGCATGGAGCCGGAGGCGAAGCTCAAAACCGAGCGCACCGTGGCAAGCTCGCGCTGATCGTTCAGTCCCGGCGTGAGAAAAACATGGATTTCCCTGATCTCGTCGAACTCCGGCGCGAGCAGCTCCACGAGCGCGGCCGACACCGCGGGTGCGACCGAGGCGCCGGCCACGATGAGGCTGCCGCTGCGCTCGGCGCGGCGCGCAAGCCGCTCGATGCCGTTGACGTAATCGCGGCCATCGGCCGGGTCGAGGTAATGCACCCCGAGATCGGCGCAGTGCTCCGCGACCGGATAGTTCGCCACCTCGAACGGTCCGCGCAGATTGATGACGGCGAAGACACCGGCCAGCGCCTCGCGCAGGGAAACAGGGTCGCCCGGCGTCACGGGCGCGAACCCCACGCCGAGCTCCTGCGCCAGTTGCGCGGCCTCGCGCGTGCGCTCCAGGCCCAGGACGCATTCGATTTCTGGAACATGCGCCAACGCGACGCCGATGCGCCGGGTGAACTCGCCGGCCTCTCCCAGAATGAGTATTTTTCTTTTCTGCATCGCGCCGGCGCTTGCGGGAGCGACCGCCTCCCTTGTTGTCTAATCGGGGCGCGATTATAAGCGCAACGCGCCCGCGCCGTCATGGACGCCTCCGATGCGGTCCTTGATGGGAAATTTCACCACAGAGGGCACAGAGGGCACAGAGAAGACATCCGAGATCTCGGTGTTCTCCGTGCCCTCTGTGGTTGAGTCTCTTATTCCCAGCCGCCTTCCTCCGCGCCGGGTTTCCTGTCGGCGGCGCCGCCCGCTTCTTCAGCGGCGCTTCTTTGACTGCCCCAGCTCCTGCTTGAGCTTGTCGCGCTCGACCTTGACCTTGACCAATTCCGCGGTCAACGCATCGATGTTGGCCTGGCTCTGGTCGGCCTTGGCCTTGCACTCTTCGGCCTCCTTGTCCTTATCGGCGAGCTTGCCCCGGGTGTCGGCAAGCTCCTTCTCGATGCCCGCGACCTTGCCCTTGATCTCCTCGATCTCCTTGCTGCCGCAACCGACGGGTCCGGCGAGCAGGAACACCGCGGCAACCGCACCGAGCAGGTAAACTTTGTTGTTAACCATCTTTACGTCAATCTCCGATATCTATAATTGAATTGTTGTTAAAGATCGGCCGCAAACCGGCCGACAACCTGTTTGCGAGCCGATCGCACCGATGATACGCCGGGTTATCAGCCAGTCAATGCGCGCGGGACGCACGATCTGAAACCGCGGCCGCGAAAATAGTGAATGCCGCGATGGCCATGCGGTCTAACGAGAAACCGAAGGGGTGTTGCCGCAACGAGCCTTGAGTTCGCCCGAAGCAGGAGGTCCGTCCGATGCACACACTGTCGCTTTACCAGTTCTTCCGCCACCAGGTGCAGCACGGGTTTCGCGCCCAGGGGCTCGCGGAGCCGGAGACCGTGGACTACGTGAGCGAGATTCTCGCGCGCTTCGCGCACACCCGACTGCTCTACGCGCTGCGGGACGCGGAGGGCCGACCGCTCGAATACATCATCGACATGCTGGAGCATCTGCGCCTCGCCCAGCATCCCGAAGAAGGCGGACGACGCGAGCGTGCGCGCGAATGGCGGATCACGCGGCACGTGGGCGAATACACCCTGTTTATGAGCGGGCTTTTCCGCGAGCGCCTCACCGCACGTGGCGAGCTCGGCTATTACATCGCGCACGGCAGCGGGGCCTACGGGCGCTGCGCCGACTACGAGCTAAACCCCGTGCGCCAGCGGCTCTTCCGGCGCTTGTACCGCAACTTCGCACGCTTCGCGGACACGCTGGACGACATGCGCCGCACGCAGTTTCCGCTCGCCCCACTTATGAACCTGCGGCCGGAGGCCGCAACGGCTCGCCTCCCTCTCCCATCGGGAGAGGGAATGAGGGTGAGGGAGGAGACCGCCCAGTCCACGGATACAATTCGCGGCAGCGGTTCGCCCTGGGGCGGTCTCTCCCCGACGGCCGAGAATATGCTCGCGGCGCTCTGGCGGGTCTAGAACGGCCGTGACTCGTGACTCGTAATTCGTGAAACCTCAGCCCTCAGCCCTCAGCCCTCAGCCCTCAGCCCTCAGCCCTCAGCCCTCAGCCCTCAGCCGTTAGCCCTCAGCCGTTAGCCGTTATACTCCGCTGTCGGAATAAAGTGCGGGTTATGATGTTTTGCTCCGCATTCCGAAGTCCGCATTCCGCATTCCGCATTCATTTGCGCTTGTCGGCGCTCCCGCGCACCTCGTCGGCCGGATATCTTTTTTCGTTACGCTCGATCTTGCGGTAGGCCGCATCGAGGGGATCGACGCCGAGCTGATCGGAAAGGCGCGTGAGGTAGATGAGCACGTCCGCGATCTCCTCCTCCACCGCGCGCAGCGTCTCCGGCGGGAGCCGGCGGCTCTGCGATTCGGTGAGCCATTGAAAGTGCTCGAGCAGCTCCGCGGCCTCGACGATGAGGGCCGTGGCGAGATTCTTCGGCGAGTGGAACTGCTCCCAGTCGCGCGCGTTCGCGAACTCGCGCAACCGCTCCTTGAGCGCGCCGAGAAGATCCGCGGCGCCGTCGGTGCGGGGCTCCCGCGTCATGCCGGCTGGACCTGCTCCACCCGCAGGATGCCGCCGCGCCCGCGTGCGAGCTTGCCCTGGTACATCGCCCGGTCCACGCGCTCGAGCACGGTCTTGAGGTCGGTTCCGTGACGCGGCGCATGCGCCAGTCCGATCGTGAGGCCCAGATCGATACCGCAGCCGCGCGACCAGCCGGCCACGCCCTCCTGCAACCGCTGGGCGACAAGATCCGCGCGTTCGAGATCGGTGTCCGGAAGGATCAGGATGAACTCATCGCCGCCGAAGCGCGCCACGACGTCCGAACGGCGCACGCAGTCCGCGATCACGCGCGCGACCTCCGCGAGCACATGATCGCCGGTCTGATGCCCGTGCGTGTCGTTCACGGTCTTGAAGTGGTCGAGATCGGCGAACAGCACCGCGAGCGAGTGGGCGGCATCGCGCTCCACCCGGCGGAAAAGATCCTCGGCCTGCTCGTAGAACGCGCGCCGGTTCAAGAGCCCGGTCAGCACATCGACGCTGCGCTCGGTCTCGAGCTGCTTGCGCGCCCGGTCGAAACCCATGGTGAGGACGTAGGCGTAGAGCACCAGCACGCCGCCGAAGAGCATGAAAAAATAGGTGCTGAGCGTGTGGGTCTCGGGATAGACGGTGAAGCGCCAGGCGACGGTGATCGTCCCCATCAGGAAGGTGCCGATCGCCGCCTCGGCGAAAAATCGCAGCCCATAGCGCATGCCGTTGCCGAAAATCACCGTGAGATAAACGAGATAGCCCGGGGAGACTACGAACGGATCGGCCATCACCGCGAAGGAGATCGCGAGCAGATCCACCCACATGGTCACGCGCACGCGCTGCGCGGCGTCGGGCCAGCGGTAGGCGCGCCACAGAAACACCGTGACCAGGACGGCGTAAAACGCCAGCACGCCGTTGACGAACGTCATGTCCGCCCACGGCGTGGGATACGGCGCGCCGCCCAAGTTGAAATAGGCGAGCCCGAGCGCCAAGAAGAAATAGCGCGTGAGATATTGCGCGCGCTGCGCTTCCCAGGAATGCGCGCGTGGCGTGGCTTCGGCGTCGCGCCGGCCGATGCCCAAGCGCCGGTCAGACCGGCGCCGCTGGTTCTCCATCGTTCCTCCTAGGTGATCGGTGAACGGTGATCCGTGATCCGTACCGTTCACCGTTTACTGTTCACCGTTCACGATTTTTTCGCCAGCCGCTTGCGCGCCCGCCGGATGGCGGCACGCACCTGGGCCGGCGCCGTCCCCCCGAGATGATTGCGCGCCTTGACCGAGCCCTCGGGGGTGAGCACATCGAACACCTCCGGCCCGATCGCGGCGCTCAGGCCCTGCAACTCGTCGAGGTCCAGCTCGGGAAGGTCGCGTCCGGAGTCGAGCGCCAGGCGCACCACCCGGCCCACAATCTCGTGCGCGTCCCGGAAGGCTATCCCCTTGCGCACCAGATAGTCCGCGAGGTCGGTGGCGGTGGAGAACCCGAGCGCGGCCGCGCGTCGGAGGTTTTCGCGCTTGACCTGCATGGCCGGGATCATCTCGGCGTAGACCCGCAGGCTCCCGAGCAGGGTATCGAGCGTGTCGAACACGGGCTCCTTGTCTTCCTGGTTGTCCTTATTATAGGCGAGCGGCTGCGCCTTCATGAGCGCAAGCAGCGCCATGAGGCTGCCGAACACGCGCGCACTCTTGCCGCGCACGAGCTCCGGCACGTCGGGATTCTTCTTCTGCGGCATGATCGAAGAGCCGGTGCAGAAGGCGTCCGGAAGCTCGATGAAGTCGAACTGGCTCGAGGACCAGAGGATCAGCTCCTCGGCCATCCGGGACAGGTGCAGCATGACGAGCGCCGCCGCCGAGACGAACTCAATGGCGAAATCCCGGTCCGACACCGCGTCGAGCGAGTTCTCTGCCGGCGCGTCGAACCCGAGGAGCTTGGCGGTGTAATCGCGGTCGATCGGGAAGCTCGTGCCGGCGAGCGCCGCCGCCCCGAGCGGCATAATGTTCACGCGCCGGCGGCAGTCGCGCAGCCGCTCGCGGTCGCGCGCGAGCATCTCGAACCAGGCGAGCAGGTGGTGACCGAACGTGACCGGCTGGGCGATCTGAAGGTGCGTGAACCCCGGCATGAGCGTGCCGGCCTCGCGTTCCGCCACCTCGACGATCGCCTCCTGCAGCCGCTCCACGGCCGCGTCCGCGGCGTCGATGCCTTCGCGCAGATAAAGCCTGAGATCCGTCGCCACCTGGTCGTTGCGGGAGCGCGCGGTGTGCAGTTTCTTACCCAAGTCGCCGATACGGTCGGTGAGGCGCGCCTCGATGTTCATGTGCACGTCCTCGAGCGCCGCGCTCCAGGCGAAGCCGCCCGCCTCGATCTCGATCTCGATCTCCTTCAGGCCGTTGACGATGGCATCGCGCTCGGCCTCGGTGAGCACCCCCACATGGGCCAGCATCCGGGCGTGTGCGATCGAGCCGGCGATGTCCTGCCGGTACAAACGCCGGTCGAAGCCAACGGAGGCCGTGAAGGCCTCGACCCCGGCATCGGTGGGTTCGGTAAAGCGACCGCCCCAAGGTTTTTCTTTGGTCATGATTTCTTTGCGTAACGGCGTTTTCGACGAGTTCTACGCAACCTTCGGCAGACGGCTGGAAACAGATCGTTCGGCGTCACCGGGACGGGTCGCTGCGTTTCCCGGGCACACACGGGCCTGGAGACCGCTGCCCCGGGCGGGACCGGCGCCGCCCATCCGCGGCCGCCGCCCGATTATCGGCATTTCGTTGTTGTGGCGCCAAGTACGCACTACGTTTCATAGTGAGTCCCTGGTCCGGACTCTCCTTTGTGCACCCCCACCCCGAATTCCGGACCAGGTTTTGAAACCCCCGTTTGAGACGGGGGTTTTTTTTGGCTTCGCGGGCAATACTACACGCTGCGCGCACTGCCGGGAAACCAGGCCGCCGGACAGGCCGGCCACCCCGGACCACTCCCTGATTTATTTGTCTGGGAACCTGCTAAAAATCGCCGGGAGGGCGATTTTTAGAGATACCCTTATATAATCACCTGATTAAGCATGCCGACGGCACACACGCGCCGGCATGGGGGTATTCCGCTTCCTTCAGGGAGTGCCGATTGCGTTTAATCACCGCCCGGGCGCGTGGGCGCGGGCGATGCAGATCCATGGCCAAACCGAACGACCCGACAACCGCGCCGGCCCCGAGCGCCCTGCCCGACTTAGGCACGTTGGGCATGGCCCTGCGCATCGTCGTGCTCGCCGAAACGATCGCGCTCATCGTCGCCATCGGGCGCAACCCGGCGCTGGATGTCCAGGCGTGGCAGGATCTGAAGCTGCTGTCGATGTTCGCGCTCGCGCTCGCGCTCCTGAGCGCGGTTGCGCTCATGCTCTGCTCCCCGCTCCTCAAACGCATGTCGCTCGCGACCGGCTCGGTGTTCGTCGTATTGCTGTTGCTGGCGGTCACCGCCGTCGGCACGGACGCCGTGATCGCGGCCCTGCACGGCCTCGGGCTCATCGCCGACCCCTGGCCGCCGTGGCGCGAGTCGCTGCTCGTGCGCACCATGCTGATCGCGGCCATCATCGGCACGCTGGGGCTGCGCTACCTGATCCTCAAGCACCACGCCGAGACCGAGGGCAAATCGCAGCAGGAAGCACGGATGCAGGCGCTGCAATCCAGGATCCGTCCGCATTTCCTGTTCAATAGCTTGAACAGCGTGGCCTCGCTCACGCGCTCGGACCCAGCGCGCGCCGAGGCCGTGCTGCACGACCTCGCGGATCTCTTCCGGGTGCTACTGGCGGATGCGCGCAAGCTCGTGCCGATCTCGGCCGAGCAGGAGATCTCGCGCCAGTACCTCGCGCTCGAGAAGCTGCGGCTCGGCGAGCGGCTGGACATCAAATGGAGTGTGAACAACATCCCGCGCTCGGCCCAGATCCCGGCGCTCACGCTCCAGCCGCTGCTCGAAAACGCCATCTACCACGGGATCGAACCCCGGTTCGCCGGCGGTACCGTCAAGATCGACATGTGGACCGAGGGCGAGATGCTCAATATCATGATCAGCAACCCGCTTCCGGAGGCGCAGACGATGGGGCGCTCCAAAGGCAACCGGATCGCCCTGGACAACATCCGCCAGCGGCTCGCCACCCAGTTCGGCGAGCGCGCGAGCATGCAGTCCTTCGAGGAGGGCGGCCAATACCACGTCAAGGTCAAGATGCCGATCTTACTGGGCTAACCGATGGAACTCGCCGCAAAAACCAGGCTGCTGCTGGATCGGATACGCACCCGGCTGGAGGAGCTTTCCCGGCGCCTCGACACCGAGGCGCCGGCGACGACGGCGGCGGATGCGGAGTTCTTCCCCAACTTCTGCACCGGCTGGGTGGTCTTCAACGTGATGGTGGTCGCGGAGCTGCTCGCGATCTTCATCGCGCTGCTCATGCCGCGCAACCTGCTCACCGCGTACCTGAGCCGGGATTTTCTGCTCATCTCGCTCTTCATCCAGTGGATCGCGCTCGCGGGCGCGGGCGCGCTCTGCCTCGCGCGCACGCGGCTGAACCGCCTGCCGCACCTGCAAGCGCTCGGCGCGGCCTATGCCCTGTTGCTCGCTGTGACCTTCCTCGTGGGCGAGCTCACGCTCTGGCTGCTGTGGGCGACGGGGCGGCTGCCGGCGGCGCACGCCGAGTGGTACGCAGAGTTCCACATCCTTAACTTAAGCCTGAGCGCCATCATCAACGGCTTGCTGCTGCGCTATCTCCTCGCCAAGCACGAGCTCCAGCAGCGCACGCTTTCGGAGGCGCGCGCGCGCATGCAGGCGCTGCAGTCGCGCATCCGCCCGCACTTCGTCTTCAACAGCCTGAACATCATCGCCTCCCTCACCCGCAGCGCCCCGGAGAAGGCCGAGGCCGCGATCGAGAACATGGCCGATCTCTTCCGCATGATGCTCTCGGAGGACGAGACCCTGGTCCCGCTCAAAAACGAGGTCGACGTGACGAAGAAATATCTCGCGCTCGAGCAGTTGCGCCTGGACAGCCGCTTGAGCGTCGACTGGGACATCGGCACCTTCCCGCGCAGGGCGGCGATCCCGGTGCTCACGCTGCAGCCGCTGCTCGAAAACGCCATCCGTCATGGGATCGAGGAGCTGCCCGCGGGCGGCACGGTGCGCGTGCGCCTGTGGGAGGAAAGTGACAAAATCCATATCCGGGTGGTCAATCCGCTGCCGCCGGCGCGTGGCAAATCGAAGGAATCCGGGCACGTCCAGTCGCTCGAGAACATCCGCCGCCGCTTGCATACGCATTACGGCGACTCCGCCACCCTGTCATCCGCGGAAACAGGCGGACAGTTCGCGGTCATGGTGGAGTTGCCGGTACGTGGAGGAATCGCATGAGAGTACTGATCGTGGACGACGAGAAACTCGCGCGCGAGCGCCTGCGCGAGCTCCTGAACGACCTCAGCGGCTATACCGTCGTGGGCGAGGCCGCCAACGGCGCCGAGGCGGTGGAGAAGGCCGCCGAGCTCAACCCGGACGTGCTGCTCATGGACATCCGCATGCCGGGCATGGATGGGCTGGAGGCGGCGATGCACCTGATGGGCATGGAACACCCGCCGAGCGTGATCTTCACCACCGCCTACGACCAGCACGCGCTCGATGCCTTTGAGGTCAATGCGGTGGATTACCTGCTCAAGCCCATCCGCAAGGAGCGGCTCGCGAACGCGCTCGCCAAGGCGCGCAAGCTCACCATGAAGCAGCTCAAGGAGGTGCAGGAATCGAGGCCCGAGCCGCCCGCGCGCACCCACATCAGCGTGCACCTGCGCGGCAACATCCGCCTGGTGCCGGTGCCGGATATCGTTTATTTCACCGCCGACAGCAAGTATGTCGTGGTGCGCACCGCGACCGATGAGCATCTCATTGAAGACTCACTGGTGAACCTCGAGAAGGAGTTCGGCGAGCGGTTCCTGCGCGTGCACCGCAACGCCCTGGTGGCGACCACCTCCATCAGGGGCATCGAGAAGACCCCGGCGGGCTCGTGGCAGGTGGTGTTGAAAGCCGCGGACAAGCGGCTCGATGTGAGCCGTCGCCACACCGCCGGCGTGCGCCGCTGGGCGCGCAGTCGGCCGGTGTGAGACGTGAGGAACGGCAGGACTGAGGACTGAGGACTGAGGAAAGGCTCCGGGCTGGGTCTTTCCTGCTCAGTCCTAAGTCCTCAGTCCTCGGCACTCGATGGGGTATAATCCCGCTACCGACCCGACCGACCCGCATTTCCAGGCCCCCGCATCCTTGAACACCCTGCGCCTCGGCACCCGCAAAAGCCAACTCGCCCTGTGGCAGGCCGAGTACGTGCGTGCGCGCCTGCGTGCGCTGCACCCGCAGCTTGCCGTCGAGCTCGTCACCATGACGACCGAGGGCGACCGCATCCTCGACCGCAGTCTCGCCAAGGTCGGAGGCAAGGGCCTTTTCATCAAGGAGCTGGAGCAAGGGCTGCTGGAGGGACGCACCGACATCGCCGTGCATTCCCTGAAGGACGTCACCGCCACCCTGCCCGCGGGGCTGCACCTCTCCGTGGTGTGCGAGCGCGAAGACCCGCGCGATGCCTTCGTCTCCAACCGCTACCCCGATCTCAAGTCGCTGCCCGCGGGCGCGTGCGTCGGCACCTCGAGCCTGCGGCGTCAATGCCAGTTGCGCGCGGCCTATCCGCACTTGTCCGTCGCGACGCTGCGCGGCAATGTCAACACGCGCCTCGCCAAGCTCGATGCCGGGGACTTCGACGCCGTGATCCTCGCCGCCGCGGGCCTCAAGCGCCTGGGCTTCGCCGGCCGCATCCGCGCCGGCCTCGATCCCGCCGAGAGCCTGCCGGCCGTGGGTCAGGGCGCGGTGTGCATCGAATGCCGCGCCGACGATGAGGCCGTGAACCGCCTGATCGCGCCGCTCAACCACCGCGCCACGCAGATCTGCGTCACCGCCGAGCGCGCGCTGAACGCCCACCTCGAGGGCGGCTGCCAGGTGCCGATCGGCGGCTACGCGGTACTCGAGGGCGAGACGCTTCACCTGCGCGGCCTCGTCGGCGACCCCGAAGACGGGCGGCTCATCCGCGCCGAGGCACGGGGCGCGGCGGCGGACGCCGAGCGCCTGGGCGCGCAGGTCGCCGCGGAGCTGCTGGCGCGCGGCGCCAAGCGCATCCTCGACAAGGTCTATGGCCGCGGCGGATAAACCGCTTACCGGCGTGCGCGTGCTCGTGACGCGCCCGCGCCACCAGGCGGAGCACCTCGCAACACTCATCGAGCAACTGGGCGGCGCCGCCATCCGCTTTCCGGCCGTTGAGATCGCCGGGCCACGCGACTCCACGGTGCTCTCTAAGCTCATTGACCGGCTGGATGAGTTCGATATGGCGATCTTCGTGAGTCCCAACGCCGTGACGCGCGCGCTGGAGCTCGTCCGGGCGCGCCGCCTGTCTGCGTGCGACGCACAGGCAGGCGGGTCGCTGCCGGCGCGCCTCGCCGTCGCGGCCGTCGGCCAGGGCAGCGCGCGCGAGCTCAAGCGCCTCGGCGTCGAAAACACGATCGCGCCCACGGAGCGTTTCGACAGCGAATCACTGCTCGCGCTTCCGGCCCTCAAGGCCGTCGCCGGGAAAAGCATCGTCATCTTCCGCGGCGAGGGCGGGCGCGAGTTGCTGGGCGCGACCCTCGCCGAGCGCGGCGCGCGCGTCGAATACGCCGAGTGCTACCGCCGGGCGCGGCCCGAGGCCGACACCACGGCGCTCGTGCGGCAATGGGCGCAAAACGGGGTCGATATCGTCACGATCACCAGCGTCGCGGGCCTCAAAAATCTCCACGCGATGCTCGGCGAGTCGGGGCGGCAACTACTTCTCGCGACCCCCATCGTGGTGGTGGGTCGGCGCGTGGCCGAGGCCTGCCGCGAGCTTGGCTTTGCCCAGCCGGCGCTCGTCGCCGCCGAGGCGAGCGATGCGGCCATCGTGGCGGCGATCGAGGCGTGGCGCGCGGCGCAAAATTCCCTATAATCTGCCGAAACCCGCCCGCCTGGTGATACATGATCGAGAATAACGCCAAGACAACGCCCGCCGCCCCGGCAGCCAAGCGCGGCAAACCCGTTGCCGCGAAATCCTCCGCCATTTCCCGTCGCGGTCTGCTGACCGGGGGGCTCGCGCTCATTCTCGCCGTCATCGCACTTTCGGCCACGGGCTATCTCTGGTACCGGCTGCTCGTCGAGAACCGCGAGCTGCTCGCCACCGATGTGGTCGACAAACTGAACACCCTCACGGAAGACACCAAGACCCTGCAAGAAGGCCTGAGCGCGGCGCAGCAGACACTTGCGGAGACAGCGAGCACCCAGGAGACGATCAAGGCCGCCATCGACAAGATCCAGGGCGACCTGAGCCGCAACCGCAACGAGTGGCTGCTCGCCGAGGCCGAACAACTCCTCGTCATCGCCAACCACCGGCTTCAGCTTGCGCGCGACGCGCGCTCGGCGCTCAACGCCCTGCGCGCCGCCGATGGCCAGTTGAACCTCATCGCCAATCCCAACCTGCTGCCGGTGCGCCGCGAGCTGGCGCGCGAGATCACCCTGCTCGAGTCGCTCGAGAAGACCGACGTCACCGGGCTCACGCTCAAGCTCGTGAGCCTCGCCGAGGCTGTGGAGCGGCTGCCGCTCGCACTCGAGGCGCGCATGCGGGCGCCCGAAGGCGCGGACAAGGCCGCGCCGGTGCCAACGCCGGCGCCGGATGCCGGATGGCGCGCCGCGGCACAGCGCATGGGGCAGGACATCCTCGGCCTCGTGCGCATCCGCGAAAACCTCGAGGTGCAGAAGCCGCTGCTGCCGCCGGAGCAGCAATACTTCCTGCGCGAGAACCTGCGCCTGATGCTCTACGGCGCCCAGCTCGCGTTGCTGCAGGCCAACGTCACCGTCTACCAGCAGAACCTGCGATCGGCGCTGCGTCTGCTCAAGGAGTACTTCGACGTCAACACCCAGGTGGTCGCGGCCATGAGCGGCGAGCTGGAGGGACAATTGAAGATGAAGCTCGTGACCGCGCCGCCGGACATCTCGGCCTCGCTCGAGGCGCTGCGCCAGGTCGCCGGACGCAAGGCGGCCCCATGAAGCTGTTGTCCTTTATCCTGGCGATCCTGTTTCTTGCGGTGATCGCCACGCTGTACGCGGTCGAAAATCCGGGCTATGTGCTGATCGCGCGCGCCCCGTGGAGCATCGAGATGACGCTCACGTTGTTCATCCCGCTCCTGCTCCTCGCCTTTTCGCTGTTGGCCGCGGCGCTCTACATCCCGGCGCGGCTCTACCGCATTCCGCGCGATGTGCGCCGCTGGCGTGCGCGCCGCCAGACCCGGCACGCACGCTCGGCGTTGACCCGGGGCCTGATCCATCTCGCGGAGGGCAATTGGACCGAGGCCGAAACCGAGTTTGTTTCCGGTCTGCGCCACAGCGACACCCCGCTGCTCGATTACCTCGGCGCCGCGTATGCCGCGCAGGAGCTGGGGCTCACGGAAAAGCGCGACGAGTATCTCTCGGCCGCGCACAAGAGCGCGCCACAGAACGATCTCGCCATCGGCATGACCCAGGCGTATCTGCAACATCTCGCGCACCAGCCCGAGCAGGCGCTCGCCACGCTCATGGAGCTGCGCGCGCGGCTGCCCAAACATCGGTATACCCTGAAGCTCCTCACCCGCGTGTCCCTGGAACTACGCGACTGGACCGGCATCATCGATCTGATCCCCGATCTGCGCCAGCACGGCGCCGTGCCCGCCGCGGAAATCGACGCGCTCGAGATACAGGCGCACCGCGAGCTGCTGCGCCAGTCGCTCCCCTCCGGCTCGGTCGCGGTGCTGAAGAAGGCCTGGGACACGGTGCCGAGACACCTGCACCGCCACCCGGCGCTCATCGCGATCTACGCGCGCCAGATGATCGCGCAGGGCGAATCGGGCGAAGCCGAATCGATCCTGCGCGCCGCGGTGGAAAACGAATGGAGCGACACGCTCGTGGAGCTCTACGGTCAGGCGCAGGGCGCCGACACCGCGGAGCAACTGGAAACCGCGGAAGGGTGGCTCGCCGCGCACCCGGACGAACCGATGCTCTTCCTCACGCTCGGGCGTCTCGCGACGCGCGCCGGCGAAAACGACAAGGCGCGCATGTATCTCGAAAAATGCATCGCACTCAACGGGCCGACCGAGGCCCATCGCGAGCTCGGCGCGCTCCACGAGCGCGCCGGCGAAAACGACAAGGCGCTCGGCTTCTACCGCCGGGGGCTCGAGCTCTACGCCAGCGAGAGCCGTGCCGCCCCCGGCCGTCTCGTGGGTCCGAGCGCTGCGCGCTATCGCGCGCAGCGCTGACGCCTCAGCGTTCGGCGTCCACGGGCCGGCCTTCGGCCGCCTCGACCGCCTCGCGCTGCTTCTGTGCCTCTTGCGCGAGCTTGCCTTCCAGTTGCCGCGCCTTCTTGTAGGCTTGCACCTGCGGATCGAACACGGTCTTCTCGGGCGGCTTGCCTTCGCCGCAACCCACCAGCAATACCGCGATTGAGACAATCGTCAAAATGTGGCCCATGATGCCTCCCTGAGCAAATGCGGAATGTGGAATTCGGAATGCGGAATGAAGAAACACCGAACCGTTTTCAATTTTAATTCCGCACTCCGCATTCGCCATTCCGCATTATTTTGTGGCATGCGCAAACTCAAACGAATCGAAGTATAGCCGGTCCGCGGGCAGGCCCCGCTCGTTCGCGACGCGCTTCAGCGCCTCGATCATCGGCGGCGGGCCGCTCGCGTAGACCTCGTGGCCGCTCAAATCCGGGTAGTCCGCCGCCACGACCTCATGCACGAACCCCGTGCGCCCGCCCCAGCGGTCCTCCGGGAGCGGATCGGACAACACCGGCGTATAGCGGAAATTTCCGTGCGCCGCGGCCCAGGACTGCGCGAGCTCATGCATATAGAGATCGCGCCGGGCGCGCACGCCCCAGTATAGATGCAGCGGACGCGCCTCGCCCTTGGCGAAGGCGTGCTCCAGGATGCCCTTGACGGGCGCAAAGCCGGTGCCGCCGGCCACGAAGACGATCGGGCGGTCGGCGTCCGCGCGCAGGAAAAACACCCCGAGCGGTCCGCGGAAGCGCAGCAGCTCCTTCTCCTGCATCCCGGTGAACACATGGCCGGTGAAAAGCCCGCCCGGCACGTGCCGGATGTGAAGTTGAAGATGTTCGTCGGCGTGCGGCGCGCCGGCGAGCGAGAAGCTGCGCCGCTGGCCGTCCTTGAGGAGGATATCGATGTACTGGCCGGCGAGGTATTGCAGCCGTTCGTTCTGCGGCAGCTTGAGCGACAGCACCATCACATCCGGCGCGACGCGCTCCATTTTCACCACGCGTGCGGGCAGGGTGCGGATGGCGATGTCTTGCGCGCCGGCGATCTCGCGCGCCACGATGACGAGATCCGAGCGCGGCACCGCCTGGCAGAAAAGCGCCTGGCCCGTGCGTCGCTCCTCCGCGCTCAGGGCCTTGTCTTCGTAAACACCGTATTCGACGTTGCCCGCGCGCACCGCGCCCTTGCAACTGCCGCAGGAGCCGTTGCGACAGCTGTACGGCAGCGTGATGCCCTGGCGCAGGGCGGCGTCGAGGATCGTCTCTTCGTCCTGCGCGGTGAATTCATGGCCGCTCGGTTCGACGCGGATCTTGAAGCTCATGGCGAAGCACGCCTTCGGGGGTCGGTAAGCGCCTCATTGTCCCGGAAACGCGCGCGCCGCGGAAGCCGGGGGTCAAACGAAGAACGATTTCACCGCAGAGAGAGAAAAACTGAAATGGACAGGATTGAGAAGCAGTCGTGAGTCTTTGCTTTAATCCTGTGAATCCTGAGAAATCCTGTTAATCCTGTCTATTCTCTTCCGCTGCTAAATCCACGAGACGCCTTGCACGCTCTCGAGGATGCGCACCGCGCGGTCTATGTCCTGCGCGTCGAGCGCCTGCTGCGCCGCACGCCGGCATTGCTCCTCGGTGCCGCATTCGACGCCGCCCACCCGGTAAACCAACTGCGTGTCGGCGCGGGTGTACTTTTGTCCGCTCCATTCGAAGCGCACATAGGTCACCTGGGTCGCGGAAAGCTCGGTCCGCAACTCGACCGCCGGGTAGGCTCCCGTCCCGCTGCGCAGCGCGGCGCGCCCGTCGAGGGCGAGCAACACGATCGCCTCGCGGGCGGTTTTCTCGATGAGCCACGTGCGGCAGCCGTTGCGATCGGCACACGCGGCGGGCGTCACCACGAAAAGATCGCCGCGCGCCGTGCGTCCGGCCCAACGGGTCGCGTATCGATCCTCGCGACAGGGGCCGGCATCGGTGGCGAGGCAGCCGCCGGTAACCTCGAGCGGCAGCTCGCGCGCGCTCAAGGCCGGGTCATAGGTTTCCCCTGCCGCCGTCCAGGCAAGCGCGCCAACCGCGAAGGTCAGGGCCGTCAAAGAAGCGTGAAGGTTCATGGTTGTCTCGATTCGGGCGTCTTTGACTGGAACATAAGCACTATCCATGCCAGAGTCCACTCCGGGCAAAAACTCTTAAACTTCAGGTCGTTAGTCAGCATGACCCTTGGACGGAAGCGAGCCGTCAGGAAACCGGCACCGGCCTGGAATGTCAATACCGCCGTTTCACGGCATCCGGGTTTGTACGGACCGGCCCCGGGCGGACCTGAAGGCGGTGGCGCACGTAATTGACATAGCCCGACTGCAACCCTTTAATGGCGCCGCGAATCCCATCGGCCTGGAATCAACGCATGAGCGATGCAGTGCTTGTCGAAGTAAGCCATGTCTCGCGCTTCTACGGCGCGCTTGCGGCCGTCCGGGACGTAAGCTTCACCATCCACCGGGGTGAGGTGCTCGGTTTCCTCGGGCCCAACGGCGCGGGCAAGACCACCACCATGCAGATCATCAGCGGCAATCTCGCGCCCTCGAGCGGGAGCGTGACCATCGCCGGGCACGACCTGCTCGCGGACCCGCGCGCCGCCAAGGCCGAGCTCGGGTATCTGCCGGAGAGCCCGCCGCTCTACCGCGAGCTCACGGTGGATGAATACCTCGACTATTGCGCCGCGCTAAACCGCATCCCGCGCGGGCAGCGCGCGCAGGCGCGCGCGACCGCGAAGGAGAAATGCGGCCTGCACGACGCGGGGCGTCGCCTCATCGGCAACCTCTCCAAGGGTTTCCAGCAGCGCGTCGGTATCGCGCAGGCGATCATCCACATGCCCGCGGTGGTGATCCTCGATGAGCCCACGGTCGGGCTCGATCCGATCCAGATCCGCGAGATCCGCGCGCTCATCCGCGAGCTCGGCAAGACTCACGGTGTCATCCTCTCGACCCATATCCTCCCCGAGGTGCAGGCCGTCTGCGATCACGTGCAGATCATCCACAAAGGGGCGCTGGTGCTGCACGAGCGTATCGAGGGACTCGCGCGCCGCGTGAAATCCGCGACGCTCGCCGTCGCGTTCCGCGCTGCGCCGGATCCGGCGCTCATCGAGCGGCTGCCGGGCGTGCACAAGGTCGAAAGCGACGGCGCGGGGCGCCTGCGGGTCTTCCACGAGCCGGGGCAGGACCCGGCCGAGGCGATCGTGCGGCTCGCGGCGGAGAAATGCTGGGGGATATACGAGATCGCGCCCGAGCGCGCCTCGCTCGAGCAGCTGTTCGTCGAGTTGACCGGCGGCGAGCCGGCGGCCGCGGAGGCCGCGACATGATTTTTACCATCGCGACGCGGGAGCTGCGCGCGCTCTTTCTCTCGCCGCTCGCCTGGACGATCCTGGCGGTGGTGCAGGTGATCCTTGCATTCCTGTTCCTCGGGCGCATCGAGCTCGTGCAGCTCTACCAGGCGCGGCTCGCGGCCATGGAAAGCGCCCCGGGGATCACCGAGATCATCGTGCCGGACCTGCTCGGCAACGCGGCGATCGTCCTGCTCCTGGTCACGCCGCTTCTGACCATGCGGCTCGTCGCCGAGGAGCGGCGCAACCGCACGCTCGCGCTCCTCTTCAGTGCCCCGATCTCGATGACCGAGATCGTGCTGGGGAAATTCGCCGGCATCCTGCTGTTTCTGCTGTTGCTGCTCGCCATGCTCGCGCTCATGCCGCTGTCGCTGCTATTGGGCGGGGCGCTCGACTGGGGGCTCTTTTTCTCGGGACTGCTCGGACTGGCGCTGCTGCTTGCCGGTTTCGCCGCGGTGGGGCTTTTCATGTCCACGCTCACCCAGCACCCGGCGGTCGCGGCCATCGCCACCTTCGGGGCGCTGCTCCTTTTCTGGATCCTCGACTGGTCCGGTCAGGGCGGCGCGACGGTCTTCGCCTATCTTTCGCTCTTCAACCACTATAAGCCCTTTCTCGAAGGCGTCTTCGACAGCGCCGATGCCGTGTATCACGCGCTGCTGATCACCACCTTTCTCGTGCTGAGCATCCGGCGCCTCGACGTCGATCGTCTCGGAGGCTGAGATGAACCCGAATGCGGAGTGCGGAGTGCGGAGTGCGGAGTGCTGGTTTTCTATTCCGCATTCCGCAT
>Ga0154833_1058_pt1 | contig 17583 bp, 23 predicted proteins | sample Rifle2008BG16ft_FD_116137 | JGI IMG/M metagenome (GOLD analysis project Ga0154833, IMG submission 116137) | Candidatus Muproteobacteria bacterium RBG_16_65_34 | reverse complement strand
CGAGACGATGCCGGCGCCGCGCATCTCGTCCGTCACGACGACCGGGACGCCGTTCGGTTTCCCCTTGGGTTTGTCATCCGACCGGACGGCCGGACTGAATCCGCCCGCCGCGATCAGTGCCGCAACGCCGAGCGCAATCCCGAGGACCGCGCCGCTGCTTGCCCCCATACGTTTTTCTTTACCGCCACGCATGGACTCTTTCTCCTCGGTCATCGGTTGAATTGCCGGCGCGCCGGACTTCGGCGGTCGCGCGCGATGGTACATCGCAGCCCGCCGGGATGCGACCCGAACCCGCCCGCGCCGGTTCGCGCTACAATAACCCCGTCGAAACCCGCCCCGCCAGCCTGGGGTCAAATGCCATGAAATTCTGTAGTCACTGCGGCGCGCCGGTGGAGCTGCGCGTCCCCGACGGGGACAACCTGCCGCGGCACATCTGCCCGGCCTGCGGCACGATTCATTACCAGAACCCCAAGGTCGTGGTCGGCTGCATCCCGCAGTGGGAGGACAAGATTCTTCTGTGCCGGCGCGCAATCGAGCCGCGCTACGGGCTCTGGACCCTGCCCGCCGGGTTCATGGAAAACGACGAGACCACGATCGAGGGCGCGATCCGCGAAACGCTCGAGGAGGCCGGCGCGCGCATCGAGGTGCACGACCTGCACACGCTCCTCAACCTGCCGCACGTGAACCAGGTGTACGTGATGTTCCGCGGCCGGCTCCTGGACTTGGACTTCAAGGCCGGCGACGAGAGCCTGGAGGTGGCGCTCTATGAGGAACAGGACATCCCCTGGGACGAGATCGCCTTCCCGGTGATCGAGCAGACGCTCAGGCTTTACTACGCCGACCGCCGCGCCGGAAAATTCTCGATCCACACCGGCGACATCGTCAAGCACCCCGAGGGCGAGCGGCGCTACGAGCTGCGCCTGCTGAATCGGCGCTGAGGCCGCGCGCCGGCTCGGCGGCGGAAGGCGCTAGTTCGCCTTGACTTGCAGCCTGCGTGCCATGAGCCCCGTGGTCGAGACCCGGATCTCGAATTCCGCAACCTCGTCCGCCACCACGAAGGTCGCCGAGCCGTACTCCACGTCCAGCAGCGGGCTCAACAGGGAATAGCGCCGGCGCAGATGGAACAGATCCACCGGCCGCTCCGGCGCCAGCGCGTAGACCGTGCGCGGGGCCGCCTGCTCCTCGGCGAGGTCGCGGTAGCGGCCCGCGACGCGGTCGAGCTCATAGGCGGTGTGCAGGCCGAGCAGATTCGCGATCGGTTTCCACTTGAGGATATGCGCATCGACATAAAGCTCGTCGCCCGCGAGCGTGTAGCTTGCCTCGCGCCCCTCGGGAAAACGGAACCGGGCGTTGAAGCGCTTGGGTCCCGCGGGCTCGACGCGCACCAGCGCCGCCACCTCCTCGCGCGTGAGCGCGGAATAGCCCTGCGTGGCGAAGGCCAGCACCCCGAGCAGGCCGGCCACGGCGAGCAAAAGCAGCGCCACCGTCAACCGCACTGTCATCCGGAAGAGCCGTCGCTTCGTCAGGGCGACCAGGCCTGAAAGGAAAAACACCAGGCCCAAAAGAGCGCTGACAACCGCAACGAGGGGCATCGTGTCCGGCATGGGTTCAATCCTCCGTTATGGGTTGATCGGCGGTCCCTGATTCAACGAGCAGTTTATCATTCCGGCGGGGATAAGCCCGCCGCGGGCGCGTGCTAGAGTTTGGGAGATGGAGATCCCGCAACTGGTCGCCCACCGGGGCTATACCCGGCACTACCCCGAAAACACCATCGTCGGCATCGAGGCCGCCATTCGCGCCGGCGCGCGCTTCGTCGAGGTCGACGTGCAGCTCACGCGCGACGGCGTGCCGGTGCTGTTTCATGACCGCAGCCTCGCGCGCATCTGCGGCGCGGAGGGCGCGGTGCACGACTATGACTTCGAGGTCCTGCGCCGGCTGCGCGCCTCGGACTTCGGGCGCTTTGGCTACAAGTTCGCCCAGGTGCACATCGCGGCGCTCGCCGAGTTGCGCGCGCTGCTGCTCAAATATCCGGGCGTGACCGCCTTCGTCGAGCTCAAGCGCGAGAGCATCGAGCGGTTCGGCGAGAACGCCGTGCTCGGCCGGGTGCTCCAGGAACTCAAGTCCGTGCAACGGCAATGCGTGCTCATCTCCTACGCGCTCGAAACCCTGGTCGCGGCGCGCGCCCAGTGGCCCACGGTGGGCGCGGTCATCGACCGCTGGCGCGAGCGCAGGCAACCGATCGTGCACGCGTTGCGCCCGGAGTATCTCTTCTGCGACGTCGACGGCCTGCCGCGCTTCGGAAAGCTGCGCTACCCGGGCGCCAAGCTGGTCGTCTACGAGGTCGCCGACCCGCGGCGCGCGCTCAAACTCGCGCGCCGCGGCGTGGATTTCATCGAGACCTTCGCCTTCGGCGAGCTGCGCGCGGAGCTCGAGCTTCTGAGCCAGGCGCCGTGAGCGCGGGCGATTACGACCTCGTCGTCATCGGCGGCGGCATCCACGGCGTCGGCGCGGCCCAGGCCGCGGCCGCGGCCGGCCATTCCGTGCTGCTGCTCGAGCGCGCCGCGCTCGCGAGCGGCACCTCGAGCCGGTCGAGCAAACTCATCCACGGCGGACTGCGGTATCTGGAGAGCGGACAACTTCGCCTGGTGCGCGAATCGCTCGCCGAGCGCGAGACGCTGCTGCGCGTCGCACCCGATCTCGTGCGGCTCGTGCCGTTCCACATCCCGATCTACCGCGACACCGTGCGCCGACCGTGGCAGATCCGCCTCGGGCTCACCCTCTACGCGGCCCTCGGAGGACTTGCGCGCACCACGCGCTTCGAAACCGTCGCGCGCGCGCATTGGGATGCGCTCGATGGGCTTGAGACGGATGGATTACAGCAAGTCTTCCGCTACCGGGATGCGCAGACGGACGACGCCGCGCTCACCCGCGCGGTGATGCGCTCGGCCCAGGAACTCGGGGCGGAGCTTCGGTGCCCGGCGGAATTCCTCGCGGCGCAGCGCACCGCGCAAGGCTACGCCGTGCGCTACGCGGTCGCGGCCGGCGAGGCGGCCTGTACGGCGCGCGCGCTCGTCAACGCCGCCGGTCCCTGGGTCAACGCGGTACTCGATCGCATTACGCCCGCGCCCGCGAAACGCCCGGTGGAGCTGGTGCAGGGCGCGCATCTGGTGCTCGCGGGCACGCTCGAGCACGGCGTCTATTACGTCGAGGCGCCGCGCGACCGGCGCGCCGTGTTCGCGATGCCCTGGAACGGCGGCACGCTCATCGGCACGACCGAGACGAAGTACACCGGCGATCCCGCCGCGGTGCGCCCGCTGCCCGAGGAGATCGAATATCTGCGCGAGACGTACCGGCGCTACTTCCCGCGGCGCGACGACCGGCCCCTGCAGAGCTTCGCCGGCGTGCGCGTGCTCCCGCTCGAGCGGGGCGCAGTTTTTCATCGCACGCGCGAGACGCTGCTCGCGGCCGATGACGCCCGCGCACCGCGGCTCATCACCATCTACGGCGGCAAGCTCACCGGCTATCGGCTGACCGCGGCGCGCGCGCTCCGCCGCTTCGCGGCGGCGCTACCCGCGCGCAGCCCCCGGGCCGATACCGCAAGCCTGAGGTTGAACCGGGAATAGCGAGCCAGGCGATCCGGCGTGCCGGTATGGGCGCGACCGTAGCTCCTCAGGACGCCCGAAGCTTCAGCGCCTATCCCCTTGCCGGGACAGGGAAACACCGGTTGGCGCCGGCATTCGGACCAAAACCCAAAACCACATAAGACGCCAGGTTAAACGAAATCCGCGCTTGCCATCGCATCGGGCCTTCCACAGAATAGTCCGCTCTCAAGGGACAGCTTCCAAGGCGTCGGCGGAAAACAGGGAAGTCACGTAGGGCGCCGGGCGAAGAATCCGCGCATGGCTGCCCGCTCGCGGGCGGGCGCCAGGGATTTTTCTCCCGGCCGAAACGCAGCCAAATTTCATGGAGGGATGAGCATGAACGTTTTTGTGGGCAATCTCGCCGAGTCGGTAACTCCCGAAGACCTGCGCAAGGCGTTCGCCGGCTATGGCACCGTCGTCAACACCATCGTCATGAAGGACACCATCACCGGCCAGCCGCTCGGGCGCGGGCATGTGTACCTGGTCCCGGAAGAGGCCGCGCGCGAGGCCATCGCCGCACTCCACGACGTGCCGCTCAAGGGCCAGTCGGTCGCCGTGCGCGAGTGCGTTTATCGCACGAAGCAGGACCGGCGCGCGGGCCGCCCGCTCTGGAACGACGCGGAACGCCGCTGCGGCAACGATCGCCGCCGCAACGGCGTGCACGCCGAGGCGCACGCTCTCAAGCTGGCGTCCCGACAGGGCGCGCCGCGGCAATCGCTCTGATCCGAACGACCCATCCACTCGCCCGCCGGCCAGGTGAATCGCCGCGGCGCGGCTCGGCCATGAAGCGGCTCGGCCCGATCCTGGCCGGCATCCTGATCGCACAGGGCGCGGGTGCCGAGGCAATCCTTCCGCCCACCGAGCGTACGCGGATCGCGGTCCATGCGGATGAAACCGGCGGCGGGGACGCCGCGACAACCGGCGGCTCGGCCCTGATCAAGACCGCCAGAGGCGTCGGATATTTCGTCGGCGTCGAGGCCATTCTCGCCGCGCTGTCCTATGCCAGCCGCGGTGAGCCGAAGCTCTACGGCGGCGCGCTGCTGGCCGGCGCGCCCTTCACGATCGACCCCTTGTTCATCACCGAGTTCGCGCTGCTCGGTCTTTACAACGCCACAACCCTGGCGGGGGACGACGTGACAGGAAATGAGCGTTTCCAAAAAAACTTCATCGGTTGGAACCTGATTGCGGCGACGGCGGCGCTGCGCAAGCGTTCGGAGCCGGAGCCCGAGAACGCAAGCCGCGCCTGGACCCCGGGCGTGGCGCTGGCGCCCGACCGGTGGATGCTCTCGGTGCGGAAGAGTTTCTAGGTCTTTACGAACGGATCTTCACCGCGGAGATCGTCGAAAAAAGCGATAGACAGGATTAACAGGATTTCTCAGGATTTACAGGATTAGTGCAAAAGTACTCGATGATTTAGCCTACAAAACGGCGATTGCATCCGCAGATTACGCAGATTTCCGCAGATTTTAACAAGGCGCCCTCCAGTCAGCCGCGCGCGGACCCGGTCTCCCGCAAGGCCTGCTCCAGCAGCTCGCGCCAGCGCCGGTAACGATCGGCGAGCGCCGGGTTCGGGCGCGGCTGGAACCATAGACCGATCTCCGGCTCGGGCCATTCCGCGGGACAAGCCGCGAGCAGATAGGCCGTGCCGCGCGCGGTGGCCTCGCGCTCCGTGGGCCGATAGACCGGCATCGCGCTCACGTCGGCGAGACGTTGGCACAGGTCGTCATATTCGGACAATCCTCCGGTCACGAAGATCTGCTCGACCGGCGAGGCGAACGATTTCATCTCATCCAGGTTTGCCCGGATCAGAAACACGATGGATTCGGCCACCGCGAGCGCCTGCTGCCACGGCTCGCCCGAGCCCACGAAGCGCGACGGGAAATCGGCCACCCAGAACGGCGCGCCGAGGCCGGAGACGCCGTTGAGAAAGAGCGGCGGCTCGGTGTCGCGCGCCAGCCACTGCGGCAACTGCGTCTCGATGTCCGCGAGCCCGAGCGTCGCGCCCGCCCAGGCGAGCGCCGCGCCCGCGCCGTTCACGGTGCCCTCGAGCACATAGGTAAGCTCCGTCCCGTCGTGGTACACCACACTCGTGAGCAGCCGCGGCCGATCGCCGGGGTAATGACCGCAGGTGCGCTGCACGAAGGCGCCGGTACCCATGTTGAGGTAGGCGGTGTTGGCGTGCGGCTCGCCGTAGGCGAAGAGCGCCGCCGCCTGATCGCCGTCGGCAATCGTCAGCGGCACACCCACGCCGTCCGCGCGCAGCGTGCCGAAGGCATGGCGCGTCGGCACGCAGCGCGGCAGACACTCGGCAGGAACGCCGAAGAGCCCCGTGAGCCGCGGGTCCCAGTCGAGGGTCGTGAGGTTCCAGAGCAGCGTGCGCGCGGCGTTGGCCGGATCGACAACCAGCGGGCGTTCTTCGAGCAGCCGAAAGAGCAGGAAACTCGCAAGCGGCCCGAGCGCGAGCCGGCCGCGCGCATGCGCCGCGCTCACCTCCGGGAGATGGTCCAGGCACCAGCGCAGCTTCGAAGCACCGTAGTGCGCCGAGAGCATGAGTCCGGTCGCGCGGTGGATCTCCTCGGCACGGCCCGAGAATTGCGCCAGCCACTCATGCGCGCGCCGGTCCTGCCACGAGAGCACGGGTGAGAGCGCGGCGCCCGTTTCGCGGTCCCAGCACACTACGCTCGATCGCTGGGTGGCGAGCCCGGCCGCGGCGATTCGACTCGCGCGCGGCCCGAGCGCCGCGAGGGCCTCGGCGATGGCATCGCGCACCGAGGCGACGAGTTCCTCCGGATCCTGCTCCACCCAGCCGGGTTGCGCGCGGCGCTCGCCGACCGTTTTGAGTCCCTTGGCGCACGGGAGGCCGCGGCGGTCGAACACCAGCGCGCGACTGGCGTGCCCACCCTGATCGATCGCGAGGTAAAGCGGCTCCCGCCCGTCGGGCGCGGACATGGTTAGTTCCGGGGCGGAACGTGCCGCGCCCAGTCGTAATCGTCCGCGCCGCTCGCCAGGAACCAGGGGTTGAGGAGCGACTCCTTGTTATAGGTGAGCGGGCGGCGGCTTACGTCGGTCACGCGCCCGCCGGCGGCCTCCACCACGCACTGGGCCGCCGCGGTGTCCCACTCCATCGTGGGTCCGAGGCGCGGATAGACGTCGGCCGCGCCTTCGGCGACGAGGCAGAGCTTGAGCGCGCTGCCCATGCTCACGACGTCGTGCGGGCCGAGGCTCTGCAGAAACGCCTCGGTCTCCGCGCCCGCGTGCGAGCGGCTCGCCACGACGATGGGCTTGCCGCCGGCGAAACCGCGCGCGCGGATCGGCTCGGGCGCGGCGAGGGATTTGTGCTTGAAGGCGCCGCGGCCGCGGCAGGCGAAGTAGACGACGCCAGGCACCGGGACGTACACCACGCCGAGCACGGGCGCGTGGTCCTCGATGAGCGCGATGTTGACGGTGAACTCGCCGTTACGGTTGATGAACTCCTTGGTGCCGTCGAGCGGATCCACCAGCCAGAACCGGCGCCAGCGGGCACGCTCGGCGTACTCGATCTTCGCGGATTCCTCCGACAGCAGCGGGATATCGGGCGTGAGCCGCGCGAGGCGCGCGGCGATCAGATCGTGCGCGGCGCGGTCGGCCTCGGTGAGCGGCGAGCGGTCCTCCTTATGTTCGACGCTGAACCCGCGCTCGTACACATCGAGGATCTTGCGTCCCGCCTCCACGGCGATGGCGCGCGCCCCTTCCAGGTGTTCGCAGATATCGTCCTTCGGTGCCATGCGTCCCTCTCGGCGTTGCAGTTCCTCGCGGCGGCATCGGCGCGGAGCGAAAAAGAATCTCTCGCGCCGTATATCGGCTATATTGTAGCCTTGGGGAATGCATGCAAGCACCAGGTTTCGGGAGGCGGCCATGACTGTCATTGAAGAAGAAGCGGACCTGCTCAAGATCCACGTCTACGGGGAGCTCACGCTCGCGGACTACCGCGAGTTCGAGCAGGCGGTGACGCGCGAACTCAAGGCCGCGCCCAAGATCGAGCTGCTGTTCGATCTCAGTAACATGACCGGTTTCAGCGTGGATGTGGCGTGGGAGGACATCCGGTTCACGCGCGCCCACGCCCACGACTTTCAGCGCATCGCCGTGGTCTCCGACACCCAATGGGTTTCGTGGCTGGGTTGGGTGAACGCCGCGTTCACCGACGCCGAGGTCGAGATTTTCGATAGCGCCGCGGCCGCCGAGGAATGGCTGCGCGCGGCGCGGGATCTGTAGCCGAGCTCGTCCCGCCGGGCGCCGCCAGCGTCAGCGCCCCGATCTCGCGGCATGCTGTTTCTTGAGCGCGGTGAGATCGTTCCAATGCCGCACGATCTCGGGCATGGGCGGCGCGGGCGTCTCGACGCCCAGCACCCGCAACGGCTCGCCCGGCGCCACCTTCTCGCGGCCGTGCAAAAACAGCCCCCGGACCATGCCGACGGCGCACAGCCGCCCGTCGCGCTCGAAGCGCTGCTCGATGTAAAAATACTTCTCGTCCCAGGTGAGCACCCGCGTCACGAGCGTGAATGCACGATACGGGCCCAAGGGCCGGATGAAATTGATCTCGGCCGCGCTCAAGACCGGCGACCAGCGCCGCTTGAGCAGCGTCGCGAGCAACCCGAGTTGCGCGATCAGATGCACGCGTCCGAGGTCCATGAAGGTCAGGTAGCGGCCGTTGTTCATGTGGAGATTGAGGTCGCAGTCGGTGGGCCAGACGCGAAAGCCAAGACGCGACTCGTCCAGCACGCCGCGGCGGCGCACGAACGGCAGCAGAAGCAGAACCTTGAGTAGACGCAGATACAGGTTCAATAACGCACTCCTTGCGGGGTCATCCGCAGCGCGAACGCGGGCGCTCGGGGAACGCTATAATACCCGTCCCGAGCGCCCGGTTTGAATAGCTCCGAGTCAAAACCCCGCTGACATCGCGCCGCCATGATCGCCTGGAACGAGGTCGAAACGCTGTTGCTCGACATGGACGGCACCCTGCTCGACCTGCACTACGACAACCACTTCTGGCTCGAGCACGTGCCGAAACGCTACGCCGAAGCGCGCGGGCTGGCGCTCGCCGCGGCCAAAGACGAGCTCCTGGCGCGCTACAAGCGGGCCGAGGGCACGCTCGACTGGTACTGCGTGGACTACTGGTCCCGGGAACTCGGGCTCGACATCCCGCAACTAAAGGAAGAGGTGGATCACCTGATCGCGGTGCACCCGCACGTGCTCGATTTTCTCGATGCGGTGAAGGCGACCGGGAAGCGCGTGATGCTCGTCACCAACGCCCACGGCAAGGCGATCGAGCTCAAATTTCGAAGAACGCGACTGGGCGAGCACTTCGACACCGTGGTCTGCGCGCACGATCTCGGGCAGCCCAAGGAGCAGGCCGGGTTCTGGGAGCGGATGCAGCAGGTGCAGCCGTTCGACAAGGAAACCGCGCTCCTCATCGACGACAGTCTCCCGGTGCTGCGCTCGGCGCGCGGCTATGGCATCCGCGAGTTGCTCGCCGTGTACCGCCCGGACTCGAAGCTGCCGGAGAAGGACGTGGGCGAATTCCGCGCGATCCGCAGCTTCCGCGAGATCATGCCGTGACGGAGGTGGCCGATGAATCGCTTCGCGATTTCCGCACTCGCCGTGTTACTGAGCGCCTGCCAGACGATGTACGACGGCAACGAGGACTCGCCGTACTACCTCGTCCCGGTCGGCTCGACGTTGATTCTGCATAACGCGGTCGCGATCCCGCCGCAGCGCGCGGGCGTCTATCTCCAGGGCGGGCAGATCCTGCCGCTCGCGCAGGTGAACCAGTATTACCCCCACTGCAAGTTCGAGGTGCGTGCGCCGCGGGAGATGGCGCAGACCGTCACGCCCGATGAGTTCGCGATCGCCAAGTCGGTGCAGGAGGTCGTGCACGCCATGCGCGCCGATCACATTCAGCTCGCCCGCGTGTCCGTCGGAATCTCCATCGGCCTGGGCATCGACGGGGGCGGGCCGAGCGTCCAGACCTACGCCACGCGCATGGACCTGCGCTCGGCGAATCAGCCCGAGGTGTTCCGGCTTACCTGCGGGCAGTGGGAGTACCCACCCTTCGCCAAGCACGTCACCATCGGCGAGATGCGCCGGGCGCTCGGGGCGGTGTTCAGCTTGAGGCTCGCCGCCGGGGGCTGACGCCGTCCGGCCACGCGCCGCTCAGGCGCCGGCGCGCGCCGCCTTTTTGGTTTCCGGCTTCTTGAAGCGCCGTTCCCAGTTCTTGAAGCGCTTGCGGCAGTATTGCAGCAGCGACTCATAGCTCGGGAAGAACAGCTCGAAGTCGTCCGCGCCGCACGGGCCTTCGAACTCGCAGTCGCCGTTCGAATGGTCGCGGCAGACCTGCGGGCGTGTCTCGTAGATGCCGCAGCGGCCGCCGGGCAGAACGTGCAGGCAGCGGTTGTTCACCAGCAGGAACCAGCCGTCGGAGTCCTTGTACACCTGGGTGTTGAGGTGCGAGATCTGCCACAGCAGCAGGTCGAAGTCCTCCATCGAGCGCGGGCCGTCGATCTGGTGGGTGAAGTAGGCACAGCAGGTCGAGCCCTTGCAGAAGCTGCATTTGTTCGCGGCGGTGATGGCGATGCCGTCGATGCGGTGCGGATCTATCGTCTTGGTCATGGTCGTCGAATATAACTTCATGCGGGGCCGGTATCGCCCGGACGCGCACCCCGGAGCCATCGCTCGAGCGCCGCGGCGCGCGGCGCGCCCTCGGCCGGCGCCCAGTCCGCGACTTCCTTCTCCGCGGGCGGCGCGTACGGCCCGGGCTTCACCTCGAACAGCACGGTTCCGGGCGCGAGCGATGCGACCGTGTGCCACGCGCCGGCGGCAATCTCCACCAGCCGCAACGGCCCCGCGGCGTCGAGCTCGAAGCGCTCGGCCACCTTGCCGCCGTCATCGAAGGTAAGCACCGCGGCCTTGCCGCTGACGACCAGGAACAGCTCCCAGCGGTCGCCGTGCGCGTGGCGGTGCGGGCGTACGTAGGTTCCGGGCTCGAAGGCGTTGAACAGCCGCTGCACGGGATCGGCGAGCGCGACGTGCAGATTGCGATTCATGCGCCGCCGCGGCGCGGCCTGCGCCTCTTGGCTCAACGCATGCAGGTCGTCGATGCTGATGAGTTTCGTCATGCGGTCGGCCGCGCCCCGTGGTGAAGCCGGGCATTATAACGGCGGCGGTCGCGCAAGACGAGGCCGCGCAGAGCAGCCTATAGCCGATAGCCTTTAGCTTGAACTTTGCGGCTGACCAACTCCCTCGATGTTCTCCGCGTACTCTGCGTTCTCACCGGTGAAAATCATGCTTCCGGCGATTTTCGACGTTCCCGATATCTTAATCTGCGTTAATCTGCGTTCATCTGCGGTTCCAAAAATATTAATAGGCTCCCTTATTTTTTCGCACGCTGGAGCGCCACGGGCCGCAGACTCACGCGCGATCCGAACTTCTTGGTGAACCGCTGGTTGGCGCCGGCGTAATCGTCCACGATCTCGACCTTGGTGACGGCGTTGTAGGCGTCACGGTGGTAGCGCAGCGTGCCGATATAGACCGCCTTGTCCTTGGGCCCGATGTTGAATTTGACGCCGCCCGGAAGCTTCAACTGCGCGTGGTCGATGCTGACGTTGCGGCCCATATACCCCGAGGTCGTGGCGGTGCTGCGCATCAGGACCACGGCTCCGGAGTAGTACAGCGTCGGCGCGCGCGGCTGGCGGATGTAGAAATCCTTGTCGAACTCGAAGAACACCGAGGTCGTGCCCGCGGACATCGGCAGGGCGTCGAGATCGTAGATCTCCTCGGCGACGATCGCGTGGCCGCGGCCGCGGAACCGGCCGCTGGTGGCGGTGTTGAGCTCCTGCTCGAACTCCTTGATCGGCGGCACGAGCTCGACGCGCCCGACGAGCACGACCTCGTCGGCGGCGAGCTCGGAGATGTTTTCGAGCGCCGGGCGGCCGCCGGCGCAGCCGGCGAGCGCCGCGACCGAAGCCAGGAGCAAAAAGACAGTCGTTCGGTTCGCGCGGTTCATTTCTTCAGCTCCCGGGTGCGCCGCTCGATCGCCTTCTTCCAGAGGTCATGCTTGGCGTACGGCAGGATCCGCTCCAGCAGCTCGCGCTCCGTGGGCGCGCTCACGCGCACGAGGTCGAACTTGTCCGCCTGGAAGATGCCGGTTTTGATCTTCTTGTACTTCCACGACCCGACGTAATAGAGACCCTGCTTGTGGATCTCGCGGTCCAGCTCCCCTTTGCCCTGGTCGGGGAAGCTGTAGGTGGCGTTCATATTCTTCCAGCCCGAGTGGCCGCCGAAGTTGACGAATTTGTAGGTCCCGGGCGGAGTGTTGCTAACGAAGAAGGTGCCGTCCACGACCCAGAAACTGTAGTACGGCGTCTCCGTGAGCGGGCGCATGCGCTTCATCGAGACCCAACCGAGATCGGTCGGGGCGTCGGACATGTCGATATGGCCGAAGACCAGGGACGGCTGCTCGCCCTCGGGCTCGGCCAGCTCCGGCGTCGAGCTGCAACCGGCCAGGAACAGACAGGCCAGAATCAGAAGGCCGCCGAGATGCCGGCGCGGCCGCAAACCATGCCTCATGGTGCGCTCCTCCAGGTGGAAACCGGGTTTCGGGCTGCGCCGATCGTGTCGGGCCGCGACGCATCGCCCACGGGGAAGCTTAGACGCTGGCGCCGCGATGTCGAGCCCGCCGAAAACGGCGGGCGCCCCCGGCCGCCGGCCCGGCGCGGGCGGCGACGGCCTGTTTTGTCGGGGCGTCAATTACACTAAGATTCGAGGCTCGCACCGCCGGAGGGCGAACGTGAAGCTCAACGCAAAAGAATTCAAGGCCTGGGAGAACAAGTGCGTGACCCTGCTCGGCATGTCGGGCGTGGGCAAGACGCGGCTCGCGATCCGGCTGCGCAAGCGCAACTGGTTCCACTACTCGGGCGACTACCGCATCGGCACCCGCTACCTGGATGAGCCGATCCTCGACCACATCAAGGGTCAGGCGATGCAGGTGCCGTTCCTGAAGGAGCTGTTGCGCTCGGACTCGATCTTCATCCGCAACAACATCACCGTGGACAACCTCCAGCCGGTGTCGAGCTTCCTCGGGAAACTCGGCGACCCCGAGCGCGGCGGCCTCGGCCTGAAGGAGTTCAAGCACCGCCAGGAACTGCACCGGCTCGGCGAGATCGCGGCCATGAAGGACGTGCCGGAGTTCATCCGCAAGAGCCACGAGGTCTACGGCTACCGCCACTTCGTCAACGACGCCGGCGGCAGCCTGTGCGAGCTCGACGACCCCGAGGTGCTCAAGGTGCTCGCCGAGCACACACTGATCCTCTACATCAAGGCCGCCGAGAAGGACGAGCACGAGCTGATCCACCGCGCCGAGGAGGACCCCAAGCCGCTCTATTATCGCGAGGCCTTTCTCGATCAGCAGCTCGAGATCTACCTGCGCGACCAGGGGCTCGCGTACGTCGCCCAGGTCGATCCGGATGAGTTCGTGCGCTGGATGTTCCCGCGGCTTTTCTACTCGCGCATCCCGCGCTACGAAGCGATCGCGCGCGAACACGGCTACACCGTCACGACCGAGGAGCTCTCGCACGTGAAGGACGAGGCGAGCTTCCTGCGGCTGGTGGAGAAGGTGCTGGAGCGGCAGAGCTAAGGAAGTTCTGATTCATATGACTATTCGACGCAGAGACGGCCGCTCCTGCGCATCCTGCGCTCGCGGCATTCGTACGTCCATGTACAGCACAAAGACGCAGAGAAAATCTATGAACAACCAATTACAGAAAACTCCGCGCCTCTGCGTCTCTGCGTCAAGAACTCATAAATCAAGGCTTCCCTGAGGCGCCATGCCGCTAGTCGCCAACTCCAAGCTGCCCACCTTCGAGCGCCTGAGGCTCGAGGGCGAGACCGTGGTGGCGCGCGAGGCCGCGCTGCGCCAGGACATCCGCGAGCTGCACATCGGGCTGCTCAACATGATGCCGGACGCGGCGCTCGCCGCGACCGAGCGCCAGTTCTTCCGGCTCGTGGGCGAATCCAACCAGATCGCCCAGTTCTACATGCACCCGTTCACGCTGACGGAGCTCGCGCGCGGCACCGAGGCGCAGGCCTACGTCGGCCAGTACTACGAGAGCTTCGATCGGATCCGCGAGCAGGGCCTCGATGCGCTCATCATCACCGGCGCCAACGTCACGCAGCCGGACCTGTCGCTCGAGCCCTTCTGGAAGCCGCTCATCAAGGTCATCGACTGGGCGTACGAGAACGTCGCGTCCACGCTGTGCTCGTGCCTCGCGACCCACGCGGTGCTCCAGTTCCGCTACGGCCAGAAACGAAAGCACATGGGCTTCAAACGCTGGGGCGTGTACGCACACCGCGTCGTGGACCGCAAGCACCCGCTCGTGAACGACGTGAACACCCGGTTCGACGTGCCGCACTCGCGCTTCAACGACATCGCGCGCGCGCAGTTCGAGGCCGCGCGGCTCCGGATCCTGGTGGAGAGCGAGGTCGCGGGCGTGCACCTGGCGACGAGCGCGGACGGCTTCCGCATCGTCTTCTTCCAGGGGCATCCGGAGTACGACACCGTGAGCCTGCTCAAGGAATACAAGCGCGAGGTCGCGCGCTTCGTGCGAGGCGCGCGCGCGGACTATCCGCCGCTCGTGGAGCATTACTTCAGTCTCAAGCTCCAGGCGATCCTGGAGGAGCACCGGGAGCGCATCCTCGCCGCGCGCGCCCGGGGCGAACCCGTCCCCGACCTGCCCGAGTCGCTGATCCTGCCCGCCCTCGACAACACCTGGCACGACACCGCCGAGGCCGTGATCAACAACTGGATCGGCAAGGTCTACCAGGTGACCAACATCGACCGCCGGCTCCCGTTCCAGCCAGGCGTCGATCCCGATGACCCCCTGGGGCTGGGAAAATAGTCGGATCGATCTCGCGCCGGCGCGGCCGCTGGCGGTTGACTGCTTTTTCTAGGTTCAGCGAAACGATCCGCGGGCGGGCGCAACGATAGTTGCCCTCAACGCGCCCGCTCGGCACGCACCCGATCGACCGCATCGAGGGTCAGGCGATGGCTGGACGATCCCGAGGTGCTCGATGAGTTGACCGGTATCGCCTGGCGCGCCCGGACCCGGCCGCTATACTGTCTAGATAATACCGCTTACCACGCAGATACACGCACGTATCGAAGGGGTTGAGATGGTAACGAATCGATTGCGCTGTTCCGCAGCGGGCGTTGTGCTGCTGCTTGCGGCAACCGCCGCCCACGCCGCCGGCGACGCGGTCGCCGGCAAAGCCAAGACCATGATCTGCCAGGCCTGTCACGGACCGGACGGTAACAGCCCGCCCAACCCGAGCTGGAACAATATTACGACGGAGGATCTCAGCCGCCCGTCGGGCAATCAGTCCAAGCTCATCGCCAGTCCGATATGGCCGAAGCTCGCGGGGCAGCATGCCGCGTACCTCGTCAAGCAGCTTTCCGACTTCAAGGCCGGCCGACGGAAGGATCCTATCATGTCCGGTATGGTGGGGGGACTCTCCCAGACGGACATCGAGGACATCGCCGCCTACTTCTCCAGCCAGAAGGCCAAGCCCGGCGGGACCGCCGCCGAGCAACAGGCAATGACGCACGGCGAGACGCTGTATCGCACCGGCAGACCCGCCGCCAAGATACCCGCGTGCGCCGGCTGCCACGGCCCGGATGCCCACGGCACACCGACGCTGCCGCGCCTCGCGGGCCAGCACGTCATCTACATCCAGAAACAGCTTTGGTTCTTCAAGCTCGGCAAGCGCGGCAGCGACCTGATGCAGCCGATCGCGGAGCAGTTGACCGCGCAGGACATCAAGGCGCTGTCGCAGTACCTCACGACCCGCGAGTAAGGCGTTTCTCCGCGCGGTCGAATAGTCATCGCGCGCTACGGCGCCAGGCGCACCGCGCGCCAACCGCCTTGCTCCGTGCGCTCGTAACGGACGCGATCGTGCAGACGGTTCTCGCGGTTCTCCCAGAATTCGATGGCGGCCGGCACGACGCGATAGCCGCCCCAATGCGGCGGGCGCGGCACGGGACCGCCCGCGTACCGGCGCTCGGTCTCGGCCAGGCGCGCTTCGAGCGCCGCGCGGCTTTCGATTGCGCGACTCTGGTCGGACGCCCACGCGCCGAGCTGGCTTCCGCGCGGCCGCCGCGCGAAGTACGCGTCCGACTCCTCGGGCCTCGTCCTCTCCGCCCGGCCTTCGATGCGCACCTGATAACCCGGCGGGTCCCACCAGAAAAGCAGCGCCACCCAGGGCGCGCGCGCGATGTCGCCGCCCTTGCGACTCTCGTAATTGCCGTGAAACACAAAGCCGCGCTCATCGAAGGAGCTCAGCAGCACCACCCGCGACGCCGGTCTGCCGTCGGCCCCCACGGTCGAAAGCGTCATGGCGTTGGGCTTGTCGATGCCGGCGCGCGATACTTCGTCAAACCAGCGCGCAAATTGCGCGATCGGATCGGATTCGTTCATTGGTCCCCCTCACCCACTGCTGAAAGCCGTGACTATAAATTGTCGAAGGACTGTACACTAGCAGACGATGGCGAAGAAATTGATCCGGCGTTACCTGCCGAACCCGCACAAGATCCGCGACCACAAACACCTGCGCCTGTTCGGCAGGCTGCTGCACGATCCTAACCTGTGGCACTTGAACCGCCGTTCGGTATCCGGCGCGGCGGCCGTCGGGTTGTTCATGGCGTTTGTTCCGATGCCCCTTCAGATGATCCCGGCGGCGGCGCTGGCGATATATTTCCGCGTCAACCTGCCGATCGCGGTGGCGCTGGTGTGGCTCACCAATCCCGTCACCATGGCGCCGGTCTTCTACTTCTGCTACCAGCTCGGCGCGTGGGTGCTGCAAACACCGGTGCAGCCGGTGACGATCGAGCCGTCGCTGGAATGGCTGACGAGCGAGTTTCAGCGCGTCTGGCAGCCGTTTCTGCTGGGCTCGCTGATCGTGAGTGCCGTCAGCGCCGCCACCGGATATTTCGGCATACGCCTGCTGTGGCGCTGGCACGTGATCCGCGACTGGGAGAAAAGGAAGAAGGCGAGGTTGAAACGCGGCTCTGAGTGACAAAAGATTCCCGTGCGTCGCGCCCGGGGGCGGCGCGTTCGCGCGATCACCCCTTGCCGTACCCGACCAGAAAACGATCCAGTTGGTTGGCAAACGCCAGACGGTCGCCGTGGTTGAGCGACGGCGGCCCGCCCGTGTTCACGCCGCTGCTGCGCAGCTGGTCCATGAAGTCACGCATATTCAGACGCTCCCGGATATTTTCCGCGGTATAGAGCTCCCCTCTCGGGTTGAGCGCGTGCGCGCCGCGCTCGATCACGGCCGCCGCCAGCGGGATATCCGCGGTAACCACCAGGTCGCCCGGCTGCACCTGCTCGGCGATCCGGTTGTCCGCCACATCGAAACCGGCCGGCACCCGGACGGCGCGGATGTACCGCGAGCGCGGTATCGGCAGCGCCTTGTTGGCGACGAGGATCAGGGGCACACCCACCCGCTCCGCCGCGCGGAAGAGAATGTCCTTGATGACGTTGGGGCAGGCGTCGGCATCGACAAAGATATGCATCGGCTTCTCGCTCGCTGTGAAACCCGGCGTACGGCATGACCGCCCAATGGCGCGGGCGGCGATCGCCCCCGGGGGCGGGAGCCGGAGCTGGCCCCGGTTCCGCCGCGGCGGTATTGTAAGAGAGCGAGGCGATCCCTGGCGACCGATACAGACAGTGCGTGAACCTGGAAAAAGCAGTTATCCGCAGATTTCGCAGATGAATCATTTGGTTCGAATGACTGCCCGGCGCACCCATTATGGTGAGAGTTATGGTGAGAGAAGGAGAGTCGTTCTTAAAATCTGCGGAAATCTGCGTAATCTGCGGATGCAATCGCCGTTTTTAGGATGAACCTGGACCTACTG
>Ga0154833_1035_pt3 | contig 17753 bp, 17 predicted proteins | sample Rifle2008BG16ft_FD_116137 | JGI IMG/M metagenome (GOLD analysis project Ga0154833, IMG submission 116137) | Candidatus Muproteobacteria bacterium RBG_16_65_34 | reverse complement strand
CGCATCGCCATGACCGATTCCGAGCATACCGTCCAGTCCGCACCGACACCGCGCGAACCGAACTGGGAGCGCAGCGTGCTCGAGCGTCTGGCCTTCGCCGCGCTCGAAGAGCAGCGCCGGGCGCGGCGCTGGGGTATCTTCTTCAAGCTCTTTTTTGCGATCTACCTCGTCGCCATACTGGTCCTGACGCAGGCCGACTTGACCGGCAAGGCGCTCGCCACGCGTTATACCGCGGTCGTGGACGTCGACGGCGCGATCATGGCGGACAGCCCCGCGAATGCCGATAACGTGATCTCCGGGCTGCGCGCGGCGTTCGAGAGCAAGGGCGCGGTGGGCGTGATCCTGCGCGCCAACAGCCCGGGCGGCAGCCCGGTGCAGGCCGGCTACATCTATGACGAGATCAAGCGGCTGCGCGGGAAACACCCGAAGACCCCGGTCTACGCCGTGATCGGCGACATGTGCGCCTCCGGCTGTTACTACGCGGCCGCGGCCACCGACAAGATCTACGCCGACAAGGCCTCCATCGTCGGCTCCATCGGCGTGCTCATGAATGGCTTCGGGTTCACCGACGCCATGAAGAAGCTCGGCATCGAGCGCCGGCTCCTCACCTCGGGCGAGCACAAGGGCTTTCTCGATCCCTTCGGGCCGGTGAAGCCCGAGGAACAGCGGCACGCGCAGCAACTGCTCGAGCGCATCCACAAGCAGTTCATCCAGACCGTGCGCGACGGGCGCGGCGCGACGCTGAAAGAAACCAGGGACATGTTCTCCGGGTTGTTCTGGACCGGGGAGGAGGCGGTGAAGCTCGGCCTGGTGGACGGACTCGGGAGCGCGGGCTTTGTCGCGCGCGAGGTGATCGGCGCCGAGGAGATCGTGGACTACACCTACCGCGAGAACGTGTTCGACCGTTTCACGCGCCGGCTCGGCACCGCCATGGCGCAGACACTAAGCACGGAGCTCCTCGGCCGCACGCCGGGTTTGAAGTAATAGCTTTTGACGCGAAGGCGCAAAGACGCAAAGAAAATATTCATGTGTTTTGTTGCCGGCGCGAAGCGCCGCTCCGGTTTCCTTTGCGCCTTCGCGTCTTTGCGTCAAACGATCATATAACCGTAATTCCTTCGTTTTCGAGCATCCGCACCAGCCGTATCAGCGGCAGCCCGATGAGCGTATTCGGGTCGTCGCCTTCGAATTTTTCCAGCAGCGCGATCCCCAGGCCTTCCGACTTCACGCTCCCGGCGCAGGAGTAGGGCTGCTCCTTTCTCAAGTAGCTTTCGATCTGCTCCTCGGTAAGGCGGCGAAACGCGACGCGGTAGGGGATGACCTCGCACTGCACGCGGCCGGTAGCGGAGTTAACGAGCGCCAGTCCCGTATAGAGCACGACGCTGCGGCCCGCGGCCGCGCGCAACTGCTCGATCGCTTTCTCGTGGCTGTGCGGTTTGCCGACGATCTTGCCGTTGTACACCGCGACTTGATCGGAACCGATGACCAGCGCATGCGGATGCGACGCGGCGATCTTGCGCGCCTTCTCGACCGCCAGCCGCTCGACCATCGCCTGCGGCGTATCGCCCGGCCGCGGGGTCTCGTCCACCTCCGGCGGGATCGCCTCGAACGGGATCATCAACCGCGCGAGCAACTCGCGGCGGTAGGGCGAGGACGAGGCGAGGATGAGCTTCATATGATTATTTGCCGCAGAGGCGCAGAGAACGCAGAGGAAGTAGGAAGTAAAACCAGAGCGGTCTTCAGAACGATTTTCTCTGCGCCCTCCGCGTCTCTGCGGCAGAGAATATTACTCAATCTCGACCAACGCCTCGTCGGGGTTGACGGAATCGCCCTTGGCGACGTGCACGGCCTTCACCGTGCCGGCGATGGGCGCGGGCACCTCGTTCTCCATCTTCATCGCCTCGATCACGAGCACCGGATCGCCGGCCTTCACCTGCGCTCCGACCTTGACCATGACCTCCACCACCGTGCCGGGCATGGAGCTCGTGACATGGCCTTCCTTGCTCGCCTTGGGACGGCGCGAGCCCTTGGACGCGCGCCGTGCATCGACCATCCCGCCGACCGTCGGCACGGTCTCGGTGAGCGTTTCGATCAGAATCTGCTCCGGCACACCGTCCACGGACACGAAGAACGGGCGCTGCTCGTTGCTCTTGTGGCCCACGCCGGTCACGCGGATGTGGTAGGTCTCGCCGTGCATCGTGACGTTGAAGTCGGTCGGCGCGAGGCGCAACTGCGGCTGCACCTCGCCCTGCGGGCCCGGCTCCCCGGGCCTGAGCGTGCCGGCGGTGCGCTCCTCGAGAAACTTACGACCGATCTCCGGGAACATGGCATAGGTGAGCACGTCCTCTTCGCTCTTCGCGAGCTCGCCGATCTCCTCCCGCAACCGGTGCATCTCGGGTTTGAGGCGATCGGCCGGGCGGCAGGTGATGACCTCCTCGTCGCCGATCGCCATCTTGCGCATGGTCTCGTTGACCTTGCCCGGCGCGGCCCCGTAGCGGCCCTGTAGATACAGCTTCACCTCGTTGGTGATGCTCTTGTAGCGCGCGCCCGTGAGCACGTTGAGCACCGCCTGGGTGCCGACGATCTGCGAGGTCGGCGTTACGAGCGGCGGGAAGCCCAGGTCCTCGCGCACGCGCGGGATCTCGGCGAGCACCTCGCTCATGCGGTCCAGGGCGCCCTGCTCTTTGAGCTGATTCGAGAGGTTCGAGATCATGCCGCCCGGGACCTGGTTCACCATGACGCGGGTGTCGATCTCGGCGTATTCGCTTTCGAACTGGCGGTATTTCTTGCGCGCCTCGCGGAAATAGAAGCCGATGTCTTGCAGCAGCTCGAGGTTAAGTCCCGTGTCGTACGGCGTTTCGCGGAACGCCACCACCATGCTTTCGGTGGGCGAATGGCTCGTACCCCAGGAGAGCGCGGAGATCGCCGTGTCCACGTGGCGCGCGCCGTTCTCGACCGCCAGGTACATGCAGATGTTTGCGACACCGACCGTGGTGTGCGAGTGGAAGGCGAGCGGGATCTTTACCGCCTTGGACAGCGCCGAGAACAGCTCCACCGTACGCGCGGGCGTGAGCAGCCCGGCCATGTCTTTGATGGCGACGGAGTGGCAGCCCATCTTCGCGAGCTCCTCGGCCTGCTCGACGAAGTGCTCGATGGTGTGCACCGGGCTGACCGTGTAGCAGATCGCGCCCTGGGCGTGCTTGCCGCTCTTCAACACCGCCTCGACCGAGACCCGCAGGTTGCGCAGGTCGTTCATGGCGTCGAAGATGCGGAACACCGCGATGCCGTTGTCGGCGGCTTTCGTCACGAAGGCCTCGACGACGTCGTCCGAGTAGTGGCGGTAGCCGAGGAGGTTCTGGCCGCGCAGCAGCATCTGGAGCGGCGTCCGGGGCAGCGCCTTTTTGAGCTTGCGCAGGCGTTCCCACGGGTCTTCCTTCAAAAACCGCAGGCAGGCGTCGAAGGTCGCGCCGCCCCAGGCCTCGAGCGACCAGAAGCCCGCCTGGTCGAGCTTGCCGCAGATCGGCAGCATGTCTTCGGTGCGCATGCGCGTCGCGAGCAGCGACTGATGTGCGTCGCGCAGCGCGACTTCGGTCACGTACACCTTGTTCGAGGAGGCCATGGGGTTTCCCGGTTGCGGTTAGAGCCCGTGGTGGGCGACGATGGCGGCGGCGATCGCCGCCGCCAGATCCGCCGGCGGGCGGCGGACGGAATAGTTTATCAGCTCCGGGTGCTGCTCGATGAAGCCGGTGTCGAATCTCCCGGCCTGGAATTCCGGGGTTTTCAGGATCTCCAGATGGAACGGCTTGGTGGTCTTCACCCCGTGCAGGCCCATGTCGAGCAGCGCCCGGCGCCCGCGCGCCAGCACCTTCTCCCAGGTGAGCGCCCAGACCGTGAGCTTGGCGCACATGGAATCGTAGTGCGGCGGAAACTCGTAGCCGGTGTAGATCGCGGCGTCGGTGCGCACGCCCGGGCCGCCGGGCGAGTAGTAGCGCGTGATGCGCCCGTAGCTCGGCAGGAAATCGTTCTTCGGGTCCTCGGCGTTGATGCGGAACTGGATGGCGTAACCGCGCCGCTCGATCTCCTCCTGGCGGAACGACAGCGGCCTGCCGGCGGCGATGCTGATCTGCTCCTGCACGATGTCCACCCCCGTGATCTGCTCGGTCACCGTGTGCTCGACCTGAAGGCGCGTGTTCATCTCCATGAAGTAGAAGTTGCCCTCCTGGTCGAACAGGAACTCCACGGTGCCGGCGTTTTCGTAGTTGACGGTCCTGGCCGCCCGCACGGCAAGCGCGCACACGGTCTGGCGCTGCTCCTCGGCGAGCTGGGGCGAGGGCGCGATCTCGAGGAGCTTCTGGTGGCGGCGCTGGATCGAGCAGTCGCGCTCGAACAGATGGATCACGTTGCCGTGCTTGTCGCCGAGGATCTGGACCTCGATGTGGCGCGGGTTGGGGATGGCCTTCTCCAGAAACACGTTGGCCGAACCGAAGGCCTTGGTCGCCTCGGACACCACGCGCTCATAGGCGCGCTTCAATTCCTCCTCGCTCCCGCAGCGGCGGATGCCGCGCCCGCCGCCGCCGCTGGTGGCCTTGAGCATCACCGGATAACCGATCTTCTTGGCGAGCTTCACCGCCTCGGCGAGGTTCTTGAGGCTGCCGTCGCTCCCCGGGATGACCGGGATGCCGGCGTTTTTCATGGCGAGGCGCGCCTCGACCTTGTCGCCCATGCTCCGGATGGCGCTCGGGGAGGGGCCGATGTACGTCACATCGCGCCGCCAGCAGATCTCGGCGAGCTGGGGGTTCTCCGAGAGAAAACCGTAGCCCGGGTGCAGGGCGTCGCAGCCCGCGGCGACCGCCAGGTTCACGATCCGGTGGGCGTTCAAGTAGCCGCCGACCGGGTCGGGGCCGACGTTATAGGCCTCATCCGCCTTTTTCACGTGCAGGGCGTGACGGTCGGCATCGGTATAGATGGCGACGGATTTGATGCCCATCTCGGCGCAGGCACGCACGATGCGCACCGCGATCTCGCCGCGGTTGGCGACCAGAACCTTTTTGATCAACGTGAAGCTCCGCTGGAAAGAGAGAAGAAATCCACCCCGAGTCCGGCCCAGTTTTTACGTAAACACCTCCCGGGTGTCAACCTGAAAAAAACGGGGCGAGGCCCGCCGGAAAGTCCCATTTTGACACAAGTTACCGCGGAATATATGATGCGCGCCCTGTGTCATAGCGGGCCGCTAAAATTTCAGCCGCCCGCGGTGCGGTGCCGGGACGTGCGAGATGGAAAGGGCCGCGGAAGGACAGTTTTTCGCATCCTGTCAGGGCTGTCGGCGGTAGCGCCCGGCCCCTCCGGGGGCGGCGCGAGACGGGCACCATGTCTTTGACTTCGAACGACCCGCGATCTCGCCTACCGGCGACGATCGACCCGATCGATCTGGGGGAACGGGGCGCGCGCTTAAGCGGCGTGCTCCCGCTCAAGGCCATGCCGCGGCTCGCGCAGGTCTGCCTGAATGAGGCCGGCGAGGCGCGCGTGGACCTGACCTTTGATCGCAGCGAGGGTCACGAGGTGTACACGATGCGCGGCGCGATCGACGCGACCGTACGGGTCACGTGCCAGCGCTGCCTTGAGCCGATGGAGCTTCGGTTCCACGCGCAGCCGGAGCTGATGTTCGTCCGACCGCTCGCCGGCGCCGCATCCTTGGCCGAGGACGCCGAGGTGATCGAGGTGGACAAACCGCTCGCCTTGAGCGAGCTGATCGAGGACGAGCTGCTCCTCGCGATGCCGATGATACCGATGCACGAGTTCGAGGCCTGCCCGGCCAGGGAACATGGGGCGGTGAAGCGGGGAACGACCAACCCGTTCGCGGCGCTGAAGCAGCGCAAGCCCACGGAACGTTAATTTTTTTACCAAGAGGATCCGCCATGGCAGTACAGAAAAGCCGAGTCCCCCCTTCCCGGCGCGGCATGCGCCGTTCGCATGACGCGCTCGACAAGCCCACGCTCTCGATCGACAAGACGAGCGGCGAGACCCACCGCCGGCACCACGTGAGCGCCACCGGGCACTACCGCGGGCGCAAGGTGCTGGAAACCAAACCCGAGTCCGAGTAAGGTCCGCCTGGACCAACCTCGCTAGGGACCCGCTCAACGTGATCACGGTTGCCCTCGACGCCATGGGGGGCGATCACGGTGTCGGCGTCACCGTCCCCGCGGCGCTCGCAGCGATCGAGACCGAGCCCGATCTGAGCCTGATTCTGGTCGGCCGGCGCGAGGATCTCGCCGCCGAGCTGACCCGCGCCGGTGGCGCCGAATCCGCGCGGCTGCGCATCGAGCCTGCCTCCGAGGTCGTGGGCATGGACGAGCGGCCGGCCCAGGCGCTGCGCGGAAAGAAAGACTCCTCCATGCGCGTGGCGTTGAACCTCGTGAAACAGGGCGCGGCGCAGGCGGCCGTTTCCGCCGGCAACACCGGGGCGCTCATGGCCACCGCGCGCTTCGTGCTCAAGACCCTGCCCGGCATCGACCGGCCGGCGATCGTGACGATACTCCCGACGATGCACAATCATGTCCACGTGCTCGATCTCGGCGCCAACGTCGATTGCACGGCGGAACAGCTCATGCAGTTCGCGATCATGGGCTCGATCCTGGTGAGCGCGGTCGAGGGCAAGACGCGCCCACGCGTGGGGTTGCTCAACATCGGCGAGGAAGACATCAAGGGCAACGAGATCGTCAAGCAGACGAACGAGCTGCTGCGCGCCGGCCCCCTGAACTACTGCGGCTACGTCGAGGGCGACGAGATCTACACCGGCGATATGGACGTGATCGTGTGCGACGGCTTCGTCGGTAACGTGATGCTCAAGACGAGCGAGGGCCTGGCGCGCATGATCACGCACTTCATGCGCCAGGAGTTCAAGCGCAATCTCTTGACGCAGCTCGCGGCGCTGGTGGCGCTACCGGTGCTCAGGGCCTTTCGCCGGCGCGTGGACCCGCGCCGCTACAACGGCGCCACCCTGATCGGATTGAACGGCACCGTGATCAAGAGCCACGGCGGCGCCGATGCGTTCGCCTTCGAGCACGCCATCTTCGAGGCGCTGGCCGAGGTGCGCAACAACGTGCCGGCGCGCATCGGCCGCGAGCTCGCGGCGCTGACCGCCAAGGGGCAAGTCGCGTGAGTTATTCCCGCATCGTCGGCACCGGCGGCTATCTGCCGCAGAAGATCCTGACCAACGCCGAGCTGGAGAAGATGGTCGACACCACGAGCGAGTGGATCGTCGAGCGCACCGGCATCCGCGAGCGGCATATCGCCGCGGACCACGAAACGAGTTGTAGCCTCGGCGAGGAAGCCGCGCGCCGCGCGATCGCGTCCGCAGGGATCGGGACCGAGGACATCGATCTGATCGTGGTGGCGACGACGACACCGGATCTGGTGTTTCCGAGCACCGCCTGCCTGCTGCAGGAACGGCTCGGCATCCACGGCTGTCCGGCGTTCGACGTGCAGGCGGTGTGCACCGGGTTCGTCTATGCCCTCGCCATCGCCGACAAGTTCGTGCGCACCGGTTCGGCGAAGTGCGCGCTGGTAGTGGGGACGGAGACGCTCTCGCGCATCACCGACTGGAGCGACCGCAGCACCTGCGTGCTCTTCGGCGACGGCGCCGGCGCGGTGGTGATCGCGGCCGCGGATAAGCCCGGCATCATCTCCTCGCACCTGCATGCCGACGGTCAGTACAAAGACCTGCTCAAGGTACCCTCCGGCATCTCCCGGGGTTACGACAAGCTGGTGGCCGGCACGGCCTACATGCAGATGGCGGGCAACGAGGTGTTCAAGGTCGCCGTGAACACGCTCGGGCGCATCGTGGACGAGACGCTCGCGGCGAACCGCATGCAGAAGTCCGACATCACATGGCTGGTGCCGCATCAGGCGAACCTGCGCATCATCGCGGCCACGGCCAGGAAGCTTGATATGTCCATGGACCGGGTGGTGCTGACCGTGGATCGTCACGGCAATACCTCGGCGGCCTCGATCCCGCTCGCCTTCGACGAGGCCGTGCGCGACGGGCGGATAAAAAACGGGGATACCGTGCTGATGGAGGCCTTCGGCGGGGGCTTCACCTGGGGCTCGGTACTACTTAAGTATTGATGTGAATTTTTGACGCAAAGGCGCAAAGACGCAAAGAAAAATAAGAGTTTTTGGATTTTCGGCGCGAAGCGCCGTTCGGTTTTCCTTTGCGCCTTCGCGCCTTTGCGTCAAATAATCATATAGCTCTCGAAACATATGGCACTTGCATTTGTCTTCCCCGGGCAAGGTTCGCAGTCGGTCGGCATGCTGAATGCCCTGGCGGCGGAATACCCGCTCGTGAAAGAAACCTTCGCCGAGGCCTCGCAGGCGCTCGGTTACGATCTTTGGTCGGTCGTCGAGCAAGGGCCGGAGGACAGGCTCAACCAGACCCAGGTCACCCAGCCCGCAATGCTCGCCGCCGGCGTGGCGGTGTGGCGCGTGTGGCGGGCGAACGGTGGCCCGGCGCCTGTCTGCATGGCCGGTCACAGCCTGGGCGAATATACGGCGCTCACCGGCGCCGGCGCGCTTTCGTTCAGCGACGCCGTGAAGCTGGTGGCCGACCGCGGCCGCTTCATGCAGGAGGCGGTGCCGGCGGGGCAGGGCGGCATGGCGGCGATCCTCGGGCTCGAGGACGATGTCGTGCGCCGAGTCTGCCGGGAGGCGGCCCAGGGCGAGGTGCTGGAAGCGGTCAACTTCAACTCCCCGGGCCAGGTGGTGATTGCCGGCAGCGCAACCGCGATCGCCCGCGGCGTGGAGGCGGCCAAGGCCGCCGGGGCCAAACGCGCGCTGCCGCTACCGGTCTCCGTACCCTCGCACTGCAAGCTCATGCGCCCGGCGGCGGAGCGCTTGAGCGCGCGCCTGCGCGAGGTGCGGATCGAGACGCCGAAGATACCCGTGCTGCACAACGTGCACGTGCAGGCCGAGACCGGCCCGGACGCCATACGCGAGGCGCTGGTGCGCCAGATCGAATCGCCGGTGCGCTGGGTCGAGACGATCCAGAAAATGGCGGCGGAAGGCGTGGACCGCATCGTCGAGTGCGGACCGGGCAAGGTACTCGCCGGGCTCAACAAACGCATCGACAAGCGCGCCGAGACGCTGGCGGTGTACGATCCGGTTACGCTCGCTGCGGCGCTCGCCGCCGTGGGACAGAAGTAAAAAATCGAATAGACAGGATTAACAGGATTTCTCAGGATTAACAGGATTTCAAGAATTTGTTCGGTTAACGATTTAATCCTGTAAATCCTGCTTAATCCTGTTAATCCTGTCCATTAATTATTTTGGAGACTTTTATGTCGCTTAATGGAGAGATTGCGCTGGTTACGGGCGCAAGCCGCGGCATCGGGCTCGCGATCGCGCTCGAGCTCGCGCGCCAGGGCGCCTATGTCGTTGGCACCGCGACCAGCCCCGCCGGCGCCGAGAACATCGGCAAGGTGCTGACCGAGAATAACGCGCAGGGCAAGGGCGCGGTGCTTAATGTCACTGACCCGGCCTCGATCGAGGCGTTGCTCAAGGACATGGAGGGGAGCTGCGGCATGCCCTCGATCCTGGTGAATAACGCCGGCATCACGCGCGACAACCTGCTGCTGCGCATGAGCGAGGAGGAGTGGGATGCGGTCCTCGACACGAACCTGAAGTCCGTCTACCGCCTGTCCAAAGCCTGCCTGCGCGCGATGATGAAGGCGCGCAAGGGGCGCATCATCTCGATCAGTTCGGTGGTGGGTGCGGCCGGTAATCCGGGTCAGGCGAACTACGCCGCGGCCAAGGCCGGCCTCGTCGGCTTCACCAAGGCGCTCGCGCGCGAGGTGGGTTCGCGCCACATCACGGTCAACGCCGTGGCCCCGGGCTTCATCGACACCGATATGACCCGGGCGCTCCCCGAGGCGGCGCGCGCTGCGCTGCTCGCCCAGATTCCGCTCGGACGCCTGGGCGCACCCGAGGAAGTGGCGCAGGCCGTGGCGTTTCTGGCCGCGCCCGGGGCGGCCTATATCACAGGTCACACCCTGCATGTCAATGGCGGGATGTACGTGAATTAAGTCAATTAATTGATCGCTGGACGGTTTTGGGCAAATGGTGGTAACTTTGCGCCCGCGAGCGGCCGCCAGGCCGATTATCTGGAGGAAAACCTACCCATGAGCAGTGTAGAAGAGCGCGTCAAAAAGATCGTTGTGGAACAACTGGGCGTCAACGAAGGCGAAGTGAAGCCGGCGGCGTCATTCGTCGACGACCTCGGCGCGGACTCGCTGGACACCGTCGAGTTGGTGATGGCGCTCGAGGAGGAATTCGACTGCGAAATTCCGGACGAGGAAGCGGAGAAAATCACCACGGTTCAGCAGGCCATCGACTACGTCGGTGCCCACCTGAAGAACTGACCGGTTTCCCTTCACGAAGGCCGCCTGCCACCCGGTGGCGGCGGCCTTTTTGGTTTCCCCGGAAGGGTTAACGGCTAAACGAGGACATCGCTCTTGAGCAAGCGGCGCGTCGTCATCACCGGCTTGGGCATCGTTTCCCCCATCGGCCTCGGCGTCGAGGAGAACTGGCACAACATCGTGGCGGGCCGAGGCGGCATCGCGCGGGTCACGCACTTCGACGCCACGGGCTACCCCTCCCTGATCGCCGGCGAGGTCAAGGGTTTCGACGTCACCCGGTACGGCGTCTCCGAGAAGGAGGCGCGGCGCATGGACCGCTTCATCCAGCTCGGGATGGCCGCGGGCATCGAGGCCTTCAAAGACTCGGGCCTCACCGTCACCGGGGAGAACGCCGAGCGCATCGGCGTGCATATCGGCTCCGGCATCGGCGGCATCGGCACGATCGAGGACACCACCCTGGTCATCAAGGAGCGGGGCCCGCGGCGCGTCTCGCCGTTCTTCGTGCCCATGAGCATCATCAACATGATCTCGGGCGACCTCTCGGTGATGTACGGCTTCAAGGGGCCGAACCTCGCCATGGTCAGCGCCTGCGCCACCGCCACCCACGGGATCGGCGACGCCGCGCGCCTGATCGAGTACGGCGACGCCGACGTGATGCTCGCCGGGGGCGCCGAGGCCGCCGTGACGCCGTGCGCGCTCGCCGGTTTCGGCAACGCCAAGGCGCTCTCGACGCGCAACGACAGCCCCGAGACCGCGAGCCGCCCCTGGGACCAGGACCGCGACGGCTTCGTGCTCGGCGAGGGTGCGGGTGTGGTGGCGATCGAGGAATACGAGCACGCGCGCCGGCGCGGCGCGCGGATCTACTGCGAGATCGTCGGTTTCGGCATGAGCGGCGACGCCTACCACATGACGAGCCCGCCCGAGGACGGCGAGGGCGCGGCGCGCTGCATGCGCAACGCGCTCAGGAACGCCGCGATCGATATGCCGGACGTTCAGTACATCAACGCCCACGGCACCTCGACGCCGCTCGGCGACCGGGCCGAGACGCTGGCGGTCAAGGGCGCGTTCGGCCACCACGCGAAGCAGCTCGCCGTGAGCTCGACCAAGTCCATGACCGGCCACCTGCTGGGCGCGGCCGGGGGTGTGGAGGCCATTTACACGGCGCTCGCGATTCACCATCAGATCGCTCCGCCCACGATCAATCTCGCGACGCCCGATCCGGCGTGCGATCTCGATTACGTGCCCAACAGCGCGCGCGAGATGCGCATCGACGTCGCGCTCTCCAACTCCTTCGGCTTCGGCGGCACCAACGGCACCCTGGTTTTCCGCCGCCTCCGGTGAACCTCGGGGTCAAGGGCGCGACCGTCGCGCCACCGAACTTGCCGCATCGCATCCTGCCCGATAGTCCCGATCTCGCCGCGCTGCATCAGGAGCGCCCCGAGCGTTATCCCCATCTGCTGCAAAGCGTTTCCCACGGCACTGCGCGGGCGCGCTACGACATCCTGTTCGCTTTTCCCGGCACGACGCTGGCGCTCGAGGCGGGCGGGCGGCTGTGCCGCGACGGGCAGGAGATCGGTCCGGGCGGGTTTTTGGCGGCCTTCGACGATCTGTGGCGCGCGCATGCGCAGCCGTCGCGGGAGCCGGGGCACGACACCCGGCTTCCCTTCACGGGCGGCTGGTTCGTGTTTTTCGGCTACGAGCTCGCGGCCGAGATCGAGCCGGTATTGGGCCGGTTGCCCGCGGATCCGGCGCTGCCCGTGGCCTGCGCCGTGCGCTTTCCCGCCGCGGTGATCCGCGACCACGCCACGCGCCGCACGCATCTTGTCTGCGAACCCGAGGCGGCCGCGAGACTCCTGCCGCAGATGGAGCTCGACATCCACCGCCTGCGCGCGCCACGGCGCGCGGCGGTAGCGGTGGAGGAAATCGCCGAAGAGGATCCCGCGCGGTTTCTTGCCGGTGTCGAGAAGGTGCAGGAGTACATCCGCGCCGGCGACGTGTATCAGGTCAATCTCTCGCGCCTGTGGCGCGCGCGGCTGCGACGGCCCGCGCCCTCGGTGGAGCTTTACCGCCGGCTGTGCGCCGCGAACCCCGCGCCGTTTGCCGCGCTCGCGACCTTCCCGGGGGACCGTGCGATCCTGAGCTCATCGCCCGAGCGTCTGGTGGAGGTGCGCGACGGCGTCATCCGCACGCGCCCGATCGCCGGGACCTACCCGCGCAGCCGCGAGCCGGCGCAGGACCGCGCGGCGGCGCAGGAGCTTCTGCGCCATCCCAAGGAGCGCGCCGAGCACGTGATGCTGATCGACCTCGAGCGCAACGACCTGGGTCGCCTGTGTCGCCTGGGAACGGTCCAGGTGAGCGAGCTGATGACACTCGAATCGTACCCGCATGTGCACCACATCGTCTCCGAGATCCGAGGCGCGCTGCGCGCGGAGACGACGCCGGCGCAGGTGTTGCGCGCGGTGTTTCCGGGCGGCACCATCACCGGCTGCCCCAAGGTGCGCTGCATGCAGCTCATCGCCGAGATCGAGCGCGTGCCGCGGGGCGCGTATACCGGCTCGCTCGGGTATATTAACCATGACGGCAGCATGGACCTGAATATCCTCATTCGGACGCTCGTCCGGCAGGGCGATGAGATCCGCCTGCGCGCGGGCGCGGGCATCGTTGCGGACTCGATCCCCGGGCGCGAATTGAACGAGACCCGCGCCAAGGCCAAGGGGCTGCTCGCGGCCCTGGGGGCACCGACGCCGTGAGCGGCGCGGCGGTGCTGGTCAATGGCGCGCCGGGCGAGCAGGTCTCGGTCCACGACCGCGGCTTTCAGTACGGCGACGGGGTATTCGAAACGCTGGCGGTCGCGCGCGGGGCGCCGCTATTATGGGAGCGACATCTCGCGCGGTTAAGGGAGGGCGCGGCGCGACTCGGGATCGCGCCGCCGGCGGAAGCGACGCTGCGCGAAGAGGCCGCACGCCTCTGCGCGGGTAAGGCGCGCGCGGTGCTCAAGATCGTTGTTACCCGCGGAGTCTCCGGGCGCGGATATGCCCCGATGGATGAGGCGGCGCCCACGCGCGTGGTCGGCATCGCCCCGTGGCCGGATTATCCCGCGCACAACGCGCAGGCCGGGGTGGCGCTGCGGTTCTGCCGCGCGCGGCTGGCACGCCAGGCGTTGCTCGCCGGCGTCAAGCATCTCAATCGCCTGGAGCAGGTGCTCGCGCGCGCCGAATGGCGCGACGAATACGCCGAAGGGTTGATGCTCGACGACGCCGACCGCGTGATCGAAGGCACGATGTCGAATGTGTTCGTGGTGAAGGCGGGCGGGCTGCGCTCGCCGGACGTGAGCCGCTGCGGCGTGGCGGGGATCATGCGCGGCGTGGTCCTGGAGCGGGCCCAGCGGCTGGGCCTGGATTGCCGCGTCGCGGAGCTGAGGCGCGCGGATATTTTGGACGCCGAGGAGGTCTTTCTGACCAACAGCCTGATCGGTCTTTGGCCGGTGCGCCGGCTCGAGGACGCCGAATACGCCCCGGGACCCGTCACGCGGCGCATCCAGGAGGCGATCCGCGATGTTTGCTGTCATGGCGAAGATTAAACCGCTGCTCATTGCGCTGGCGCTGCCCATCGCCGCCGGCGGCCTCTACCTCCTTTGGGCCTGGTGGCACCCCCTGCACCCCGGCGACGAGACGTATACGCTCAGGCCCGGGATGTCGCTGCGCGCGTTCGCCCAGGAGTTGCGCGCGCGCCGCGCGATTCCCGAAACGTCGTCGTTCGTACTACTCGCCTACCTCTCGGGCCATGCGCGCGATTTCAAAGCCGGCGAGTACCGGTTCCGCGATGGCATCGCGGAGACGGAGCTGCTCGATCAGGTCGTGGCGGGCCGGGTGGTGGAGTACCCGCTGATACTCGTGGAGGGCTGGACCTTCAGACAGTTCCTTCAGGCCCTGGCGAACGCGCCCAAGCTCAATCACACCCTCGCGGGGCTTACGCCCGCGCAGATCATGGAGCGGCTCGGGCGCCCGGGCGAGCATCCCGAGGGCCGGTTCTACCCGGATACGTACAATTATTCGAGCGGCCACACCGATCTGACGATTCTCGCGCGCGCCTACAACAAGATGCAGACGCGCCTGCGGCAGGAGTGGGACGGTCGCGCGGCGGACCTGCCGTTCAAGAGTCCGGACGCGGCGCTTATCCTCGCCTCGATCGTGGAGAAGGAGACCGGGCGGCCCGAGGAACGCCCCCTGATCGCCGGCGTCTTCATTAACCGTCTGCGCAAACACATCCGGTTACAGACCGACCCCACGGTGATCTACGGCCTCGGCGAAAAATTCGACGGCAACCTGCGCCTCCGGGACTTGAAAGCCGACACGCCGTACAATACCTACATCCGCGCGGGGCTCCCGCCGACGCCGATCGCGATGCCCGGGGGCGAGGCGCTGCGCGCCGTGCTGCACCCTGCGGTCACGCGGGCGCTTTACTTCGTTTCCCGCGGCGACGGCAGTCACGTCTTTTCCGAGACCCTGCATGACCACAACGACGCCGTGATCAAATACCAGTTGCGCGGAAAGCCCCGGGCGTTTTCGTCGAATGCCGCACCGGAGCGGAACAGGTAGACCCATGCGCGGCCGGCTATTTATTACGCTGGAGGGCGGAGAAGGCGCGGGCAAGACCACGAGCCTCGGCTTGGTACGCGAGTGGCTGCAACAGGTCGGACACGAGGTCGTGGTTACGCGCGAGCCGGGTGGGACGGAGCTGGGTGAACGCATCCGCGAGTTGCTCCTGCACCGCCAGGAACTGGCGATTTCCACCGAGACCGAGGTGCTGCTCATGTTCGCCGCGCGCGCCGAGCACCTCGCGCGCGTCATCCAGCCGGCGCTGGCGGCGGGCAAGACCGTGCTCTGCGACCGCTTCACCGACGCCACCTACGCCTACCAGGGCGGCGGACGCGGCGTTTCGGAGGCGCGCATCGCCGCGCTCGAGTCCTGGGTGCAGGGCGATCTGCGCCCCGACCTGACGTTGCTGCTCGATGTACCCGTGGACCTCGGGCGGGAACGCGCGGCGAGCGCGCGCGCGCCGGACCGGTTCGAGCGCGAGCCCGACCGCTTCTTCGAGCGCGTGCGCGCGACCTATCTCGCGCGCGCGGCGCGCGAGCCGGGCCGTATCCGGGTGATCGATGCGGGCCGCAAGCCCGAAGAGGTCGCGCGCGCGATCGCCGCGATCCTGCACGAGGTGGTGCATGCCGCAGGATGAGCTGAGCGCCTCCACCCCAGCGCGCCGCGGCGCGCCCGAGATCTATCCCTGGCATGCCGAGGTCTGGGCGCAGATGACACGCCGCCTCGATCGGCTGCCGCACGCGCTGCTCCTTTACGGCCAGCCCGGGCTCGGCAAGCTCGCGTTCGCGCTGCGCCTGGCGCGCCGGCTGCTGTGCGCCCAGGCAGACGCGGCGCACGAGGCCTGCGGGGCGTGCCAGAGTTGTCGGTTGTTCGCCGCCGGCAACCATCCCGATTTTTCCCTGGTCGAGCCGCAGGAAGACAGCGTGGTGATCAAGATCGAGCAGGTGCAGGCCCTGCGTGGATTTCTCGCGCTGCGCCCACACACCGCGGCGCGCAAGGTCGTCGTGCTCGCACCCGCCGAGGCGATGAACGCGCACGCTGCCAACAGTTTGTTGAAGCAGCTTGAGGAGCCGCCGCTCGGAAGCACGATGATGCTGGTGACGAGCATGCCCGCGCGCCTGCCCCTCACCGTGCGCAGCCGGTGCACGCGGTTTCTGTTTCGCGCGCCGCCGCGCCCCGAGGCGCTCGGCTGGCTCGAAGGCCGGGCGCAGGACGCGGTATCGCTCCTCGACGCCGCGGGCGGGGCCCCGCTGCGCGCCATCGAGCTCGAGCGCAACGGATTTCCGGCCCAGCGCGCCAAGCTGCTCGGGGATGTCGAGGCCTTGAGCGCGGGGCGGGAGTCGCCGGTTGCCTGCGCGGCGCGCTGGAAAAGCATGGGAGCCGAAAACTGCCTGAACTGGCTGCATGGCCTGATCGCGGATCTCGCGAAGGCGGCGCTCGTGCCGGCCGCCGCGCTCGCCAACCCCGAAGCCGGGGCGCGCTTGCAACCACTCTTAAAAGGATTACACTCTAAAGCACTGCTTCGGTTCCTCGATCTGGTCGCCGAATCCCGCCGTATGCTCGGCACGCCGTTGGACGAACAATTGCTGCTCGAGGACCTGCTGATACGCTGGTGCCGTCTCACAAAAAAATTACATTGAAGCCATGACCGATCTGAAACCCGGCGCGCCCAGACCGGCGCTCAAACCCCTGTCCCCCATGCCGGCGGCGCGGCCCGGTGTGCTGTCGCTTACGATCAAGGACAAGAACGCGCTCTACGCCGCTTACATGCCGTTCGTGAAGGGCGGCGGGATCTTCGTGCCCAGCAACCGTCCGTACAAGCTGGGCGACGAGGTGTTCATGCTGCTCAGCCTCATGGAGAGCAGGGAGAAGATTCCGGTCGCCGGTCACGTCGTGTGGGTCACGCCACCCGGCGCCCAGGGCGCCCGCACCGCCGGCATCGGCATCCAGTTCAGCGAGAAAGATTCGGGTGTGGCGCGGTCCAAGATCGAAACCCTGCTCGCGGGCGCGCTCGGTTCGGACCGACCCACGCATACGATGTGACCCGTGCTCGAGCTCGTCGACTCCCACTGCCACCTCAACTTCGAACCCCTCAAAGCCGATCTCGAAAACGTCCTGCAGCGCGCCCGTGACGGCGGGGTAGGGCATCTCCTGTGCGTGGCCACCACGCTTGAAGCTTTTCCCGAGGTTCGCGCCCTCGCGCACACCCATGCGCAGGTGTTCGCCTCCGTCGGCGTGCATCCGAACGAACGCGAAGGCCGCGAGCCGGTTGTCGAGGAGTTGGCTGAACTGGGTAACGATCCGCGCGTGGTCGCGATCGGCGAGACCGGTCTCGATTATTATCGCTTGCAGGGGGATTCGGGCTGGCAGCAGGAACGCTTTCGCCGGCACATCCGCGCCGCCAGGGCCTGCGGCCGGCCGCTCATCGTTCACACCCGCGAGGCGGCCGCCGACACGCTGCGCATCCTGCGCGAGGAGCGGGCGACGGAGGCGGGCGGCGTGATGCACTGTTTTACCGAGAGCTGGGAGATCGCCCACGCCGCGCTCGATCTCGGGTTTTACATCTCCTTCTCCGGCATCTTAACCTTCGCCAGCGCCGCGGCCCTGCGTGCGGTGGCCAAACAGGTGCCGGACGACCGATTGCTGATCGAGACCGATGCGCCTTATCTTGCCCCCGTGCCGCACCGCGGCCGGGTCAACGAGCCGGCGTTCGTGCGTCACGTCGCGGAACAGTTGGCGACACTGCGCG
>Ga0154833_1016_pt1 | contig 17775 bp, 16 predicted proteins | sample Rifle2008BG16ft_FD_116137 | JGI IMG/M metagenome (GOLD analysis project Ga0154833, IMG submission 116137) | Candidatus Muproteobacteria bacterium RBG_16_65_34 | reverse complement strand
GCCTTCATGCAGTCGTTGCAGATGCGATGCCCAGTGGTGGCGCACATCGGGTTGTCCACCGTGATCATCGCCAGCGCGCCGATGGCGTAACCCTCTTTTTTCAGGGCGTGCATCTCGGAGATCTTCTCATCCAGCGGGCAGCCGGTGAGCGTCACCCCGAGCGGGTTGACCTTGAGGCCCTTCTCCGGCTCGCCCTTCTTTTCCGGGAAGCCCTTGGAGCAGAAGTCGCCGTCGTGCTCGTGGCACAGGATGCAGTAGTGGATCTCGTTTTGCACCTCGCGCGCGTTCATCCGCGGGTCGGTGAGCTTGAAGCCGTCGCGGTGGTGGCGCGTCGCGCGCGGTCCCTCGGTGCGCCCGATGGGATCGCCGGCTACCGGGACCACCGGCACGAGCCGCTGGGGATCGACGCCCTCGGGCAGGCGGAAGCTCACCCAGCCCTTGACCGCGCGCCTGCCTTCGGGGGTGGTGAGCGCGCGGATGCACCAGCGCGTAAGTTGCTCGATCGCCTCCGCATTCGCCCCTTCGTCGGCGAGCAGCCGCTCGCCGTAGCGCCCGACGGCGAGCTCGCGGTCGGCGCCATTGAGCCCGGCCCGCTTCAGTACCGAGCTCAGCCAGGCGTCGAGCTCGGCGAAGCCTTCGAATTCCTCCTTCTTCGCGAGCCGGCGGCGCGCGCGCCGCTGCACGAACTGTTTTTTGAAGGCGAACAGCGGATCGTGCGTGAGCGTTTGCGCGCGCAGCTCCGCGAGCTCGCGCTCGATTCCGAAGAGCCCCCCGACGAATTCCTCCAACACCGGGCCGCCGGCGATGAGCAGCCCGCTCACCTGGACCGGCGTGAACGCCGCGCCGTTTCGATACGCGAGGAGTTTTTCGTGCGCCGCCGGGTTGCGCGCGTACAGCCGCTCGAGAAACCGTGCGTCGAACGTTTGCAGGGTTTCGATGTCCTGAAGATCGGCGAAGGTCAGATTGTGATTCAGCCTGGGTGCGGCTCGGGTCATGCGGGGCTCTGTGTGCGTAGGGGCGGTTAAATATGGCCGAAACGGCGGATTCGGCCTTGATCTGCGTCAGGAAAAACTGGGAAGGCTGCTATTCTAAGGAAACTCCGGAGAATTCCCAAAAACTATTTCCCTATCGGCGCTGCCTACGTTCTTGACCACAAAGCCTTCTTGGCGATGTGGTTTTGACGGCGATCGGCATAACGCAGTTCGAGCGCAGGGGTCAGGGGCAAGGGAAAGGCTTTGAAAAGTGCGTTTGTTCGTTAAGAAGATAGTCGAGGGTTAGAAGCGGCGTGGGCTTGACGTAGATCGAATCGGGTGTGACCTCCATGCTCTGCACGTCCAGGATCGGCGCGTTCTTTTGCCAGCTCTAGCCGTAGGGCTTCTCCCTTTCATCGGCCGTAATGGTGAATTTTCCAGAGAGCGTTTGCAGATCGCGCTCGACCGAGCGCTTGGTGGCTTTGCAGCCTTTACTGGAAAAAGGTGACCAATTTAATTTCCATCCAACGGGCCGATTCGTTTTGCGGTCAAACTTTTTCAGGAACGTAGCGTAACGGCGTCCGGGATTTCGCAGATCAGTTGAGAAAATCAACCTACCCAATTTTGCAGTTTTAGGCCGGGAACGCGCGAGAATTCTTTGGTGTTGTTTGAAACCAGAACCGTGCCCAGGCTGAGCGCGTGAGCGGCGATCAAGTTGTCCATGGGGCCGATCTGTTTTCCCCGGCGCTCAAGGAAGGCGCGCACGTCGCCGTATCGTTTGGCAACGGGTTCATCGAGTGGCGCGACCTCCAGACGGGCGATGAAGTGCTCGACGCGGCGGCGGTTATGATCCTGGCGCGCGCTTTTTGCGATCCCGGCTTCCAGTTCGCACAGCGTCACGATCGATATCAGCACTTGGCCGTAAAGAAGGCCGTCCATGCGCGCCAAGACCCGCTCATAGCCGGGGCGGCGGTTGATGGCAAAAATGCAGGTGTCGGTGTCGATCAGATAGCGGATCATCACGCGCGAAGCGAGCGGCGCTTTTGCCGGCGTTTCGGTTGATCACGCACGATCTGGAAATCGGGATCGAGACTGTCGAGAATACTTTTCAACTCCCTGGCGTTATAGCGCGCTGGAAACAGCAGAACGGCGTTCCCCAGGCGTTTCACCACAACCTCGTTTCCCTCAAAACGGAACTCTTTCGGCAGCCGCACGGCCTGGCTCTTGCCGTTGGCGAACAGTTTGGCAGTTTGCATGATGTGGATGTCCCGGCCGTTAATATATACCCAGTATATATGCTTGGAGACCTTCGGCAAACGATGCCCGGTCAGCCGGGATTTCCCCGCAAAAAAGGTGATAGATATATTGTGCGTCCAACGGGCCGACTCGCCTTGCGGCCAAAATAAATCTGATACCTTTTCCAGCCTGATACGTCAGTACATACCGCACTGTCGATTAGTACATGGGTACCCTCACAGTGATGTTCGCGTCATTACCCAAGGCAGGAGCCGTATGCGGTAATCCCGCCCGTACGGATCTGTGCGGGGGGCGGCGGGTAACCGCTGTCTCTACCGCGACCACCTTTTTTCTTCAGCGATGAGCGTTCCTACCGCGATCACCTTTTTTTATCGGCTTCGCTTCCCGCCCCTTCCTCGCCAAAGGAATAAGTATTCTTTCGCCCTTCCTTTTCCTGATAATTGCAAAAGGTATCCCAATAAACAGAGCGAGCACAAAATATCCCAAGACTGTGCTCAGGAAGGCAAAAATAAAGAACGGATCCAAGTATCCAAGGTGGATATAGTTGATAATTTGGACCGCCACCGACGCAGAAAACGCTGTCGCAGTACTTGCATACAAGTAATTCTTAGTAAGGAAGTGACAGACAATAGCTGCCACTACTCCAAGCGATACCAGCAACGCAACAGCGAGCACAGGGTCTTCCATATGTCACCCCAGCTAACCACCACCTAAATGTGGTGCCTAGAGAAATCCATCATTTATTGCAGCACCCCGATTCCTTTTGTGCGTCCCGATAAGCTGAGTCTCCCCCCCAGGCCACTCCGGAGTAAAAATTATCAGCACGCATGTAACAAAGCTGTTTATCTCGGCCAGATGGCAGCTTATCGCAGATAGCCTTCATTTCATCACCTTTTTCCGTTGACGCCCAGCGATTTACATAGTTCTTCCAGATCTTTTTCCACAACGTATCGGATTTTCGGGGCGTAGTCTTTGCACCAAGCCTCAATATTTTTTTCCGAATCAAGGAGTGGGCCATCATGATCCTTATTGCGTTTTAGCTTCACCGCCTCTTCTTCGTACATACCGAGAAATTCACCAGCGACCATATTTTGATCCATTTTACCGACGAATTTATATCCTGGGATTCCGTAAGACCAGAATTCAAGTTTTCCTGTTTTTGGGTCGAACTTCACGTCTCGTATTATGTGGGTTGGTTCCCGGCTATCGGCGCACTGCCCTCCAATATCATGGTGAGTTCCAAACACGCGTTCGCCGTACTTCCAAAGGCTGAGTATATGACCATAACAATGCCAAGTTGGGGTTGATCTAATTCTGGAAAAATCGCCAAGCGGAGTCATGTTTTGCACAACGGGTACCGTGGGCTTATATGTCGGCAATAAGGGCTTGGACACTATGGCTTTCGGAGCTATGCGCTTGGGCGCGACTTTCCACGCATCAATTATTTTTTTAAGTGCAGAAAGATTCTCTACAGGATCAAACTTTTCATTCTCAGACCCAGGGTATTTTCCAATGACATAAAGATGCAGCTTTGGTTCGCCTTTGATCTCTTCTTCCCATGTGCCAAGATTCATCGAAATATAAACAGGTGGAGACCGTCGCTCTGCGTCCATGATGGGTCGAACGTAAACTTCAAGTGATGTGAAGCCACAATGATGGAAATATCCAGGCGAGGTCATCCATCGAAACGACCAACCAGTGTTACGCTCAAGCCATTTATCGAAGCGTTCCGATGGCAAGGACGGGTCGAAATGACGAACATCAAGGCCCGCTGCGTACAGAGCGACATCTGTCCCTTTCCTTGCCCTTAGTCTGTCAATGGTGGAGCTTGACGGTTGATTGGGTACCGTCTTTGCCTTTACTTCCCTTAATACTCTTTCCAGATCGGCAAGTTGTTCCAAGCTACCACGCGCCCCGAAATCGTTCACTTTGCTGCCTTCATACATCAAATGCACCGTGGCTTCTTGATCGACGATAAACCTTAACTCAACACTGGGGCAGCGGTCTTTGGGGGTGTTGACATCAACTAAAAATGAAACGCATCCGTCAACGTCGCTGTCATGCGCAGCGCAATCGCCACCCTGCCACCGAAGCGGCGTGTCGCCCATGACTGATCCAAGCCATTTCTCAAGCGGGATTTCCGGCAAGTTACGATGCGGCACCTTAGTCAAACCGGGGAGAATCTTGCTGACCGGGTAAGATTTTAGGAAATTTATTACGTTTCCAATTTTATCTTTGCCCCTCTCATGGTTGTCCCGAACAATAGGGGACACACCACCTTTTTCCGTCAGATTAGCCTTACTTTCGTCCATCGCAGTCGCTTCAGATGTGATTCCCATCATACTCAACAGAATCGCAACACAGCCGATCATCGCTTTCATGATGCCCCCCTACATAAATAGCAGAAATCAAAAAAGGTGACAGATTTCAAAAAGGTGACAGATTTAATTTCCATCCAACGGGCCGATTCGCTTTGCGGTCAAACTTTTTCAGGAGGCAAAAAAGGGGTCGGGAGTCTTTTCTGGAAAAGACTCCCGACCCCTTTTTGACCAAGGAGGCGGGGGCGCTTGGGGATTAGGGGTCAGGGAAAGGGCTGAGGACTGAGGACAAACTTCGGGCCGGATCGCTCCTACTCAGCCCTAAGTCCTTAGTCCTCAGCACTCGACGGTGTTCCCCCTCCCCCCCTCACCCCTCGCGTTTCCATTCTCCCGACCTGCCTCCGGACTTCGACAGCAATCGAATATCCGTGATGGTCATGCCGCGGTCCACGGCCTTGCACATGTCGTAGATCGTAAGGAGCGCGATCTCGACCGCGGTGAGCGCCTCCATCTCGACGCCGGTCTGGGCCTGCGTGCGCGCGGTGGCGCGGGCATGCACGAGCGATTGCGCGGTATCGGGCGTGAGCTCGATCTCGACCGACGAAAGCGGGATCGCATGGCACAACGGGATGAGCTCGGCGGTCTTCTTCGCCGCCAAGATGCCGGCGACGCGCGCGACTGCGAGCACGTCGCCCTTCTTGTGGCCGCCTTCCATAATCAGCCGCAGCGTTTCCGGCTGCATGCGGATCAGCCCCTCGGCTGCGGCCGCACGCGCGGTGACGGGCTTTGCGCCCACGTCCACCATGTGCGCTTCGCCGGATTCGTTGAGATGGGTCAGTTTGCTCATAGTTAATACAAGGAACCTATGATTATGAGTTTTTGCCGCAAAGACGCAAAGCGCGCAAAGATTTTTTGTGTTTTATTCTCATGAGCTTTTCTTTGCGTCCTCTGCGTTCTCTGCGGCAGATAATCATATAAATTAGAACTCCTTATTTGGGCGCGGGATCGCGGCGGATGCGCGGCAGCATCTCGGCGATGTTGCACGGCGGCGTGCTCGCGTTCAACTGTGGCAGGATGATCTTGTCCAAACCCAGGCGGCAGGCGCCGGTCGAGCCCGGCAGGCAGAACACGAGCGTGTCCTCGGCCACGCCGGCGAAGGCGCGCGACTCGATGGTCGCGGTGCCGATCTCCTCGAACGAAAGCCAGCGAAACAGCTCGCCGAAGCCCGGGATGTGCTTGGTGAGCAACGGCGTCAGCGCCTCCACCGTCACGTCGCGCCGCGTGAGCCCGGTGCCGCCGGTCGTAATGACGGCATCCACGTTCTTGTCCGCGATCCAGGCGCGCACCTGCGCGCGCAGTGCCTCGATGTCGTCCTTCAGGACCGCGCGCGCCGCCACCTTGTGTCCGGCGGCCTCGAGCCGCTCCTGGATGAGATCGCCGGAGGTGTCGTTCGCGCGCGTGCGCGTGTCCGACACCGTGAGTATCGCGACGTGGAGAGGAACGAAGGGACCTTTGGCTTTGGGGCTCATTGGCAGTCTCTGGGTGAACAGTGACTCGTAACTCGTGAACCGTGAACCGCTTACCGTTCACCGATTACCGCTTTAGTCCGTCGGCGGCATGTGCACGAGGTTCCGCAACGCCTGCACGTCGCGCACGGTGATGTGGTTGCCCTGCATCTCGATCAGTCCGCCGCTGCGCAGCTTCGCCAGGATGCGCGACAGCGTCTCGGGCTGGATCGCCAGGCGCGAGGCGATCACGCCCTTGGGGGTCGTGAGCTGCACCTCGGGCGAGGTCTTCACGTCGCGCGGGATCTGCTCGAGCAGATAGGCGACGAGGCGATAGGTCGCATTTTGCAGCGTCAGGCTCTCGATCTGGTTCACCAGCATGTGCAGCCGCCGGCTCATGGAGGCGAGGAGGCCGAAGCAGGCGTCGCTCGACTCGCGCAGCAGGCCCACGAACATCTTCTGCTCGAACGCGTACAGGTGCGATTCGCTCACCGCCTCGGCGCTCACCGGGTAGCGGCCCTGGATGCCCATGAACATGATCGCCTCGGCGAAGGTCTCGCCCGGACGTATGATCTCGATGATCTTCTCATCGCCCTCGGGCGACAGCCGAAAGAGCTTGATCAAGCCGTCGCGCACGAAAAAGAACCGGTCCGCCGGCTGGCCATGGCGGAACAGCGCCTCGCCCGCCTTGAGCCGCGGCTCCTGCATGGAGTTGATCAAGATCTTCAGATGCTCGTCCGCCATGTCGGCGAAGAGATAGGCGCGGCGCAGCTCGGAGGCGACCTGAACGGGGCGGTTCATGCGCCAATGATAACCCCAAGCGGGGCCGGTTGACCAAGGTCAAAGCGATTTGCGGCGCGCCCGCTACAGTGGGCGCGTCGCTCAAGGACGCCGACGGCCCGCGAACCGCCATGAAGGTGCAACTGCTCATCTCCGAAACATGCGATCACTGCCGGCGGGCGGAGAAGATCTGGTCCGAGGTCGCCGCCGAGCACCGGTTCGACTTTTCCGTCGTGGGCCTGGAGCGACCGGAGGGCGAGGCCCTTGCCGAGCGGCTCCGGATCACCACCATTCCGGCGCTCGTTGTGGACGGTGTGCTGGTCGCGATCGGCGTACAAACCCCTGAAGAGGCTGAGGAGATCGTGGCCTCCGTCTCCCCCGGCACGAACGCTTAAGGGAACCTCTAAAAATACCTGAAAAGATCTTTTTCACCGCAGAGAACGCAGAGCACGCAGAGAAAATCCATTTCTGGTTCAGTAGCTTCGTGCCTCTACGGTGCTGTGGTGGGCTGGATGTACCGTGAATAACGGGAATTTTTTGAGGTTCCCTTGATTCTCTTGGCGTCCTTGGCGGTTCAAATGTCGTTTTTGGGATAAATCCGTTACCTTAGTCATCCCATGCTGACGCTCAAGGAAGCGCAGGCGGCCCTCCTCGCGGGCATCGTGCCGGCGCAGGCCGTCGAGGCCGTGCCGCTGGCGCAGGCCGCGGGCCGTTTCGTGGCGCGCGCGCTGCGCGCGGCGGTGGACAATCCCGCCTTCGACAACTCCGCCATGGACGGTTACGCGCTCGCCGTCGCGGACCTCGCCACGCAGGGTTTTGCGCTGCCGCTCGCGGGTGAGGCGGGCTGCGGCGATGCGCCCGCAGCGCTTGCGCCCGGAACCGCCATGCGCATCTTCACTGGCGCGCCACTGCCCGCGGGCGCCGACGCCGTCGTGATCCAGGAAGACGTGAAGCTGCACGATGGCAAGGTCACCATCCCCCGCAGCGTCCAGCCCGGCCAGAACATCCGCCGCCGGGCGGAGGACTTCGGCGTCGGCGAAATCTTGTACGAACCCGGTCGCCGGTTTACTTATTACGACATCGCGCTGCTCGGCGCGGCCGGTATCGCGAAGGTGCCGGTGTACGCGCGCCCGCGCGCGCTGGTGGTCGCGACCGGCAACGAGCTGGTCGCGCCGCCGACGCTGCTCGAGCCCGGACAGATTTACGAATCCAACCGGCTTCCCACCATTCTGCAACTGCAAGATCTGGGCGCGGAGGTCGTCGACGGCGGCGTCGCGCGCGACGACCCGGCGGCGTTGCGCGCGTTGCTCGAGCGCTCTGGCGATTACGATTTCGTGGTCACGAGCGGCGGCGCCTCCGTGGGTGAGCGCGATCTGGTGAAGCAGATCTTCGCCGAGATCGGCAAGATCGACTTCTGGAAGGTGAAGATCAAGCCCGGCAAGCCCGTCGCCTTCGGGCGCGTGGGCGACCGCACGCATTTCTTCGCGCTGCCCGGCAACCCGGTCTCGAGCCTCGTGACCTTCAAGCTCTTCGTCGAGCCGGCGCTCTACGCCTGGCATCGCAGTTCCTGGACGCTGCCGGAATTCCCCGCGATCGCCGCCAACGAATTCCGTCGCCACGCCGGACGCATGGAGTTCCTGCGCGCGCGCCTGTACATGGAAAACGGCCGACTCATGGCCCGCGCGCTCAAGGGCCAGGGCTCGCACATGCTCGGGCCGCTGCGCGAGACCAACGGCTTCATCAAGCTCGACGAGGATTCCACCGGCTTCGAAGAGGGGGCGACCGTGACCGCCGTTCCGCTTCGCCTCGATATCGGCGCTTAGCTCCGAGACGCCGGGGCGTAAAACTCAACGCAGAATCGTTGGGGTTCATTTCATTCACCCCAACCTACGAGCTGAACCTGGGAAAAGCAGTTGTCCGCAGATTTCGCAGATTATTGCGACGGCACAAATCTATCTGAACATGCCCGAGAGACTGTCTCCGCGCCGGCGCAGGATCGAAGCCTCCGTGCCGCCGCAATAATCGAAAACTCATATGATTATCGTTATTGACCCGGCACATCCGTGCCGTTACCGATGCCATAAGAGGCGCATCCGGCCTGCCTTCGTTCATGTACCATCGTGCCGGGTCAATAACGCAGATGAATCATTTGGTTTGAATGGCTGCCTGGCGCACCCATATGGTGAGAGAATGAGCGTCAACAACATTCCTAAAATCTGCGGAAATCTGCGTAATCTGCGGATGCAATCGCCGTTTTTTGGCTGATGCGCGCGATCGACGGCGCCCACGGCGAGGGCGGAGGCCAACTGCTGCGCACCGCGTGCGCGTTGTCGGCGCTGACGGGCGAGGCGGTGCGGGTCTTCGACATCCGCGCCCGGCGCGCGCCGCCGGGTCTCGCCCCGCAGCACCTCACCGCGGTCAAGGCGGTGGCGGCGCTTTGCGGTGCCGAAGTCGAGGGACTCGCCGTGCGCGCGCCGGAAGTCGTCTTTCGTCCCGGCCGGCTGCGCGGCGGGGAGTTTCGCTTCGACGTCGGTACCGCCGGCTCGATCACGCTCGTGCTTCAGGCCGTCTTGCCCGTGGCCTTCGCCTGCGGCGAGAATGTGACGCTGCGTTTGATCGGCGGTACGGATGTGAAGGCCGCGCCGCCGCTCGACTATTTTCGATTCGTGTTTCTGCCGCTGCTCGAACGCATGGGTTTTAAGGCGAAAATCGAACTCATCCGGCGCGGCTACTATCCGCGCGGCGGCGGCGAGGTGGGGGTCGAGGTCGAGCCCGGTCGGCCGCGGCCGCTGCGCCTGGATGCGCCCGGCGCGCTCGAAGAGATCCGCGGCGTCGCCCACGCCGCGAATCTTCCGGCGCATGTCGCCGAGCGCATGCGCCGGACGGCCGAAGAGATTCTGTGCGCCTATCCGCGCGTGCGCATCGAACCGCAGGTGTTGGGCCGGGAGCAGGCGATCGGTTCGGGCGGGGCGATAGTCGCGTGGGCGCGCACGGAACACACGATCCTCGGCGGCTCCGAGGTGGCGCAACGCGGTGTGCCGGCCGAGCGCATCGCGCAGAGCGCCGCCGAGAGCCTGCGCGCCGAGATCGAATCGGGCGCCACCCTCGACCTGCATGCGGCGGATCAAATATTGATTTACGCCGCACTCGCCCCGGGCGCCTCGTCGTTTCTCGCGCGCACGTGGTCCTCGCATGCGCAGACGACCGCATGGCTGCTGGAGCAGTTTCTCCCGGTACGCATCCGCGCGCCGGCGCACGATGCGCTGACGCGCGTGGAGATCGCGCCCGAGTGAGGCGGGGCCGGAAAACGCGCGCGGTCCGGCTCGCGGGCGTGGACGGTTATTGCGATCCTGGTTTGGCGGGAAGTCCGCCGCGTCGGTCCGAGCGCGGCGCCAGGAGTCGCGCGGGGAGATCGGGGTACCGGGACGGGCGCGCGGATCAGCCCGGCAGGCCGCCGTGCGCCGGCAGGGCCACGGAAACCAGGAATCCGCCGAGCGTGGGCGAGCTGCCGAACTCCATGCGCCCGCCGTAGCCCGCGACGATGTCCCACGCGATCGCCAGCCCCAGGCCGTGCCCCGGTGTCGCCTCGTCGAGCCGCACGCCGCGTTGCGCCAGCCGTGGCTGCGCATCCGGGGGGCAGCCCGGGCCGTCGTCCGCGATACTGATGACGAGAATCTCGTTGCTCCCCTCACCCCATTCTTCCCCGGCGAAAGGGGAGTGACGGGTCGAGGTCACGGCGGCCTCGAACAACACTTTCGATTTGGCCCACTTGCAGGCATTGTCGAGCAGGTTGCCGAGGAGCTCGATCATGTCCTCGCGATCGGCCGTGAAGGCGGTGTGCGGGTCCGCGCGGTATTCGATCTCGAGCGGCTTATCGCGATACAGGGACTTGAGCGTGCCGAAGAGCGCCGGGAGCTCGCTGTCGAAGTCGAACCGCTGGCCCGGATTGGCGCCCCCCGCCACCCGCGCACGCGCGAGCTCGCGATCGATCAGCCGGTTGAGCGAATCGGTCTGGACGGCGAGCGTCTGGTGTGCCTCGGGCAGCGCGCGCACCTCGGAGCGCTCGGCGAGCTCGGTGAGCAGCGTGAGCGGCGTCTTCATCGCATGCGCGAGATTCCCGAGCGCGCGGCGCGAGCGCGTCAGGCGTTGCGCGAGCGTGGCGAGCAGGCGGTTCAATTCGGCCACAAGCGGCTTCAACTCGCGCGGCGTCTCATCGCTCAGGCGCTCGATCTGGCCCCGTTCCAGGCGGCCGATCTCCTCGCGTATGCGCTGCAGGGGCTTCAGGCCCGTGCGCACGATGAACACTTGCAGCAGCAGGAGCAGCGCGTACGCCGCCGCCGAGACCAGCGTGTAGCGCAGCTCGAAGCGGCGCAGGTCGGCCTCAAGCGGCTGGAGATCGCCGGTCATGGAGACGATTACGCTGTGGCCGGAGATCCTGAATGCGCGCGTGATCATGAGCAGCGACTGTCCCAGCGGGCCCGTCACGCGGCGCTGGTCGAACGCGCTCGCGGCCATGTCGATGGCGGGCAGATCCGCGTCCCAAAGCGAACGCGAGTGCAGCACCTGCGGGCCGCTGGTGATGCGAAAGTAGCTGCCGGAAAAGACAAGCTGGTAGACCTGCCCGATCTGCTCTTCGGCGATCTGGACCTGGCCGGAGTCATCGACGGAGATCCCGGTGACCAGGTTCATCATGTCGTGCTCGAGGTGGGTGACGACGCCGGATTCCGCGAGGTAGCGCAGCGCGAAGGAGACCATGAACCCCTGAAGCGCGAACACGGCGGCCAGGCTCACCAGCAGACCCGCCCCCAGGCGCGACTGCATCGAGCGCATCAGCGCTTCGCCTCCAGCACGTAACCCTGGCCGCGGCGCGTCTGGATCAGCTCCGGCCCGAGCTTCTCGCGCAGCCGGCGGATGTAGACTTCGATCACGTTGCTGTCGCGGTCGAAGTCCTGATCGTACACGTGCCCGGTGAGCTCGGTCTTGGACACGATCTTTCCGGGGTGCAGCATGAAGTAGCGCAGCAGGCGGAACTCGGTGCCGGTGAGGGGGAGCGTCTGCCCGCGGTGCGTCACCGCCTGAGTGCTTTCGTCGAGCCTGATCTCACCGATCTCCAGGACGCTGCCGGCCGCTCCGTGGTGGCGGCGCACGACGGCGTTGATGCGCGCGACCAGCTCCTCGACATGAAACGGCTTCGCCAGGTAATCGTCGGCGCCGGCCTTGAATCCATCGACCTTCTCGTGCCAGGCATCGCGCGCCGTGAGAATGACCACCGGCAGCCTGTTGCCGCGCCGGCGCCAGTTCGCCAGCACCTCGAGGCCCGGGCGCTGCGGCAGCCCGAGATCGAGCACCGCGGTGTCGTAGGGTTCGATGTTTCCGAGATGCTCGGCGTCCACGCCGTTGTCGGCGGTGTCGACGGCGAAGCCCGCGGCCTCGAGCGCCTCCTTCAGGCGCGCGCGCAGCTCGGCATCGTCCTCCACTACCAGTAGGCGCACGTCAGTGTTCCCGTTACTTTTCCCTGATGGGCTCGCCGGATTGGGCGTCGTACTTCAGGTCCCGGACCACGCCGTTGTCGCCCACGATCCGGATTATATAGATGTACCGATCGCCCGCGCGCTCCAGCTCCGTCTCCGCGACCTGGCCCGAATGGGTCTGTTTCGCCTTCTCGAGAATCTTCTCGAGCGGCAGGATAACCCCCGACTCCCGCAGCTTCTTCGCCTCACTGTGACCGGCGAGCGCCGCGCCGCAGATCAAGGCGCCGACGACAACGGAAAGCAGAGTCATGGGACGCAGTTTCATGGCATTTTCCTACAGTTATTAAGGATAGCAAATCAAACCCGCTTGCGCCTTCGTGGGCGTGGGCCGCCGCCGGCGGCGAGAGCGAACCAGGCCCGGCGCGATGCCCGCCACAAGCCCCACCGGCGCGGGCCTCGCTGTTCCTCCACGGCCTGGACCCTAGCCCGCTCTAGGCCGACGCCGCGATGCTTCGTCGCCCCCGAGGTAGGCGACGGCGAAGGTCGCCACGAGCGACCGGTGGAACCGGCGCACCAACGGGTCCCAGACTTCGTTTTCCTGGACGGGTTGCATCGCGTTCGTTCCCCCTGATCTTGTGACGGCGCGCGGTCGGAGTTTATGCGGCGAAGCTGAAATGAGCCTGAACGATGCGCGCACTGGCGGTCCGGTCGGCTTGTCATTACTATTGGGTGACCTCATTTACAATGGCAGGACGAACGTAGCGAAGCGCAGTAGGGCTTCGAATACAATGACAGGACGAACGCAGCGAAGCGGAGTAGGGCTTCTAATACAATGACAGGACGAACGAAGCGAAGCGGAGTAGGGCTTCCATAACCGTTTCAGATTATCAGGATCGTCGGAGACGCCCATGCCCGATCTTACCGAAAAAGACATTCGCAGTTTGGAGCAGCGCCTGCTCGGGCGGCGCGAAGCGCTGCGTGGGATCATCCACGACGCCCTGATCGAGACCCGGCGCGAGGAGTACATCGGACTCGCCGGGCAGGTGCACGACTCCGGCGATGAGTCCATCGCCGATATGCTCCTCGGGATCGACCTCTCGCAGCGCGAGCGCGAGCTCACGGAGATGCAGGACGTGGAGGCCGCGCTCGAGCGTATCCAGGGCGATGTCTACGGCATCTGCACGGATTGCGGCGACCCCATCGACCGCGCGCGCATCGAGGTCTATCCCACCGCCAAGCGCTGCATCCGCTGCCAGACCCGGCATGAAGCCGAACGCCGGGGAGGCAAGGACTATACGCCGAGTCTGTGAGTCGTGATCCGTGATCCGTGATCCGTGATCCGTGATCCGTGATCCGTGAACCGTGAACCGTGAGCGGGTCACCGTTTACCGATCACCGATCACTGTTCACCGACCCACCCCTGACCCCTGACCCCTCAGTCCTCAAGACTCACGACTGTAATTTATGTACCACGGCGAGCGTTTCAACGCGATCAGCCATCTGTTCGGGGCGGGGCTGGCGGCGGCGGGGCTGGCGGTGCTGGTGGTCGTCGCCAGCTTGAAGGGCGATCCCTGGCGCATCGTCGGCGTGAGTATCTACGGCACGATGCTGCTGGTCCTGTACGTCGCCTCCACGCTCTACCACAGCTTGCGCGGACGCGCGAAGACCGTGTTCCGCAAGTTCGATCACATCGCGATCTACCTGCTCATCGCCGGCACCTACACGCCGTTCACGCTGGTGACCCTGAATGGCGTCTGGGGTTGGAGTCTCTTCGGCGCGATCTGGGGCCTGGCGCTGCTCGGCATCGCGCACGAGTTCTGGCTGGCGAAGGGCGCGCGCGTGCTGGCGGTGGTGATTTATATCGTGATGGGCTGGCTCGCGCTGGTCGCCATCGGCCCGCTCACCGCGCGCCTGCCCGCGCCCGGTCTCGCCTGGCTGTTTGCGGGCGGGGCGTTCTACACCGTCGGGATCGTGTTCTACGCTCTGGATCGGAAACTACGCCATGCTCACGGCATCTGGCACCTGTTCGTGCTCGCCGGCAGCGTGAGCCACTATATTGTGATCTTGCGTTATGTCGCGTGATCCGTGATCCGTGAACGGATCACCGTTTACCCTAAAACGGCGATTGCATCCGCAGATTACGCAGATTTCCGCAGATTTTAAGAATGTTACCGACTCTTCTTCTCTCACCATATGGGTGCGCCAGGCGGTCATTCAAACCAGTTGATTCATCTGCGTTAATCTGCGAAATCTGCGGACAACTGCTTTTTCCAGGTTTACCGATCACTGTTCACCGACCCTGACCCCTCAGCACGTAGGTTGGGGTGAATGAAATGAACCCCAACAAAATCTGAAATCGACGGTGTGTGGGCAACAGCGTGAAGGCGACACGGGAGGGTTATGTTGGGGTTCGCGGCGCTCACCCCAACCTAATCACTGTTCACCGACCCTGACCCCTCAGCACGTAGGTTGGGGTGAATGAAATGAACCCCAACAAAATCTGAAATCGACGGTGTGTGGGCAACAGCGTGAAGGCGACACGGGAGGGTTATGTTGGGGTTCGCGGCGCTCACCCCAACCTACGTGCTGTTCACCGACCCTGACTCCTCAGTCTTCCAGACTCAAGACTCCAGACTCCAGACCGACGACTGAGGACTGACGACTGAAGACTAGACTCATCTCAGCCCCGCTAATTCTTGAAGCAGCCGCCAGTTCTTGAGCCGGTCTTCCTGCGCCCGCAGAAGCGCCGCCGAGGGGTTGCCATCTTTGTCGAAGTGTTTGGCGAAGCGGCCCTCGGTGCGGGCGAAGGTGACGAAGTTCACGGTCTCGCCCTTGGGCGTGACGTGCCAGTCGTCCTTGCGCGCGGGGTTGCCCTGAAGATTCAACCGCTCCTTGAGGGCCTCGCCCGCGCGCGGATCGCAGGTGAGCAGCGGGAAGGCGCGCGAATCCACCGCGAGCTTCGATTGCCGCACCGAGGCGTCGTCGCCGATCCCGTGCTCCGGCTGGCACGGCGTGTAGACCACGACCACCGCCGGCCCCGGGTATTCGTTGGCCGCGGCGATCGCGCGGTAGAAGTGATTGACGTGGGCGCAGGTGGTCTGCGCGACGTACACATCCGGGTGCATCATGGCGATCGGCGCCAGCTCCTTGCGCCGCTCGGTCTTGCCTTGCAGGCTCTTTCCGTAGGCCGACATCTTCGCGTCCTGCGACAAAAAGCTCGAGGTCGAGGCCTGGCCGCCGGTGTTGGAGTAGACCTGGGTGTCGAGCACGAGCACCTTGATGTCCATGCCGCTCATGAGCATGCGCGACAGCGCCTGGAAGCCGATGTCGAGCATCGCGCCGTCGCCGCCGAGCACCCACAGGCGCTTCTCCTTCATGCCGCGCCGGTCCCACATGGCGCGCACGCCCATGGCGACCGCCGGGGCGTTCTCAAACAGCGAGTTGGTCCACGGCACGCGGTAGGGGTTGTACGGGTAGGTCGAGCCGAACACGGTGTTGCAGCCGGTCGCGGCCACGATCCCCATCGAGTCCGCGCCGTAGGCGTACGAGGTTCCGGTGAGCAGCATGCGGATCGCGGTCGCCTCGCCGCAGCCCATGCACGAGGACGCGCCGCCGCAGTAAAGGTGCGTCGCGTTCTTGAGCATCATGTCCCCGAGCACCTTGTCCTGGATGTAATCGCGCGCGGTGTCGGGCAGCTCGCGGAAGAGGCTCGTGGCCGCGCGGTACTGCGCGAGGTTGGCGTCGGTCTTCGGGATCATCTTGAGCGCGTCGTGGTCGCCGCAGGCCGTGACGCACTCGCCGCAGCCCTTGCACTTCGAGGGGTCGGTGATGAGGAAGAACATCCCGCCCTCTTTGCCCTTGCGCGCGGGCACATCGAAGTACTTCGTCGTCTTCGCGAACTGCGCGGCGATGTAGTCGCCGTGCTCGGCGGGCTTGAGCTTGCCGATGAGCGCCTCGTGCTCCGTGGCTGGCACGACCTTGGCGAGGATCGCGGTGTCCGGGCACTGGGTGACGCAATCCATGCAGCCGACGCATTTCTCGGCGTCGAGCTGCGGGAGGTCCGGGGCGATCGTGGAGAAGTCGCGCGCCGCGCCGGTCCCCGGCGGCATCCACGAGCGCGCGGTGGCCCGGTCCGCGGGGAGATTCTGCTCGGCGCTGCCGTCTTGATAGGCGCCGACGATCTCGCGCTCGAAGTCCTCGCGGTCGATGAAGTTGGCGGCGAACGTTTCGATGGCGGACATGGTTGTTCCTACCGGAATATCTAAAGACTCAACGCAGAGACGCGGAGGCGCGGAGAAAATAGAACTGAAACATAAGATCGAGTTTCCTCTCTGCGCCTTTGCGCCTCTGCGTTGAGTTGTTGGTTGTCATGCCACGGCTGCCGAGACGCGGGCGAGGTCGAGCACGCGCGCATTGAAATAGCCCTGCTTCACGGCCGAGACGTTGGCCTCGATCACTTTCTCGCCGCGCCGCCCGAAGTACTTGCGCAGCGCCTTCTCGACCCCCTGGAACAGCTCGGACTCGCTTACGCCGCGCGCCGCCACGAAGGGCGCGGCCCGGAAGAACACGCCCAGCAGCACGATGCCCTGCATGCGCGATTGCAGGTCCGGGGTGGCCGCGAGCTCGCGGGCGATGCGCACCGCGTCGAGATAGAACACGCGCAGGCGCTTGCCGAGGATCGACTCGCGTGCCGCGCGCGGGATATGGGCCCAGAACTCGGCATCGGTTTCGAAGCGGCTCTGAACGAACAGGGCGCCGCCCGCGGCGAGCCCGTGCAGCGGATCGGCGCCGCGCAGCGCGTTCACGTCGTGGACCGGCACGAAGTCCACGTGTTCGAGCTCCGAGTGCTCGTGAATGGGCTCCGTCGCCACGGTGAGGTAATACGTCGTCGGCAGGCCCTTCTTGTCCGAGCCGTACTTGGGGTAGGCCTGCACGTTGAGCCCGAAGATTTCCTCGACGAGCGAGGCGATCACCTTGTTGGTCGTCACCGAGCCGTAGCCGCCGACCGAATGGCCGCGCATCGAGAACGCGCCCCGCGGGCGCACGTCGGGGTTGTGGCGGCGCTCGAGCGCCGTGGGATGCAGGATGTTGAGCGAGAAGAAGTGCTTCCCGCCCGCGATCATGTTTTCGGCGACGGCGACCAGATCGCCCACGCGCGTATCGCGGCTCCCGAGCCCGTAGACGCCGGAGTAGATCTTCGGCACGCGTGCGATCGGCGGGTAGCCCTCGGCCCCCGCGGCGGCGTCGGCGAACGCGGCCTTGACCTCGGTCGTGAGCGGGTTGTCCTTGGCGAGCGGATTGTCCATGCGCTCGATGACGGAGACGGCCTTGCAATCCTTGAGCGCCGCGGCGATCTCGCGCCCCGGGAACGGCCGGAACCCCGTGACATGCAGCAGGCCGACCTTCCACCCGAGCTTCGCGCGCATCCAGTCCACAGCCGGCATTGCGGTCTCCATCACCGAGCCCAGGCCCA
>Ga0154833_1034_pt2 | contig 17789 bp, 12 predicted proteins | sample Rifle2008BG16ft_FD_116137 | JGI IMG/M metagenome (GOLD analysis project Ga0154833, IMG submission 116137) | Candidatus Muproteobacteria bacterium RBG_16_65_34 | reverse complement strand
GCCCTCCTTCTGGATGTTGGCGTGCACCCGCTCGCTGATGTGGCGCGACCGGAGGTCGTCCTTCGCCTCCGCCGGCCAGGTCGCGATCAGGTAGAAATTGAGCGCCGGGCGGCAGCTCGGGCAGCCGTCGGGCGTCTTCCATTTCAGCGCCGCGAACACCGCGTCCATGCTCGTGAGACGGCGCTCGCGGATGTGGCCGCGCACCTCGTCATGGGTGTAGTCGGTGCACTTGCACAGCGGCTTCTCCCTGGGCGCCGCGGAGTAGTCGCCGCCGAGCGTCATCGCCAGGATCTGCTCCACCAGCCCGGTGCAGGAGCCGCAGGAGGAGGAGGCCTTGGTGTGGGCGCGCACCTCCTCGAGCGTGAAGAGCTTCTTCGCGTGGATCGCCCCGACGATCGCGCCCTTGGTGACGCCGTTGCAGCCGCAGACCTCGGTCGCGTCGCTCATGGCCGCGACGGCGTTGACGCCGCCGTGGCCCGAGTCGCCCAGGTGCGCCTGGCCGTAGAGCAGCCGCTTGCGCAGGCCGCCGATGTCGCTGCCTTCGCGCATGAGCTGGAAGTACCACGGGCCGTCCAGGGTATCGCCCACCAGTACCGCGCCGCGGATGCGGTTATTCTGGATGACGAGCTTTTTGTAGACGCCACTGGCGGCGTCTTGCAGCACGATGGATTCGGTCTTGTCGCCGCCGGCGAAATCGCCGGCGGAGAAGACGTCGATCCCCGTGACCTTGAGCCGGTTCGAGGTCATCGAGCCCTGGTAGCGGCGGAAACCGATCTGGGCCAGATGGTTGGCGCAGACCTTGGCTTGCTCGAAGAGCGGCGCCACCAGCCCGTAGGTCCGGCCGCGGTGCTGCGCGCACTCGCCGACGGCGTAGATGCTCGGGTCGAAGGTCTGGAGCGTGTCGTTCACCACGACGCCGCGCTCATAGTAGATGCCGGCGTGCTTCGCGAGCGCGATGTTCGGGCGGATGCCGACCGCCATGACCACGAGATCGGCGGTGATCTCGCGCCCGTCCTTGAAGCGCACGCCCTGGACGCGTTTCTTGCCGATGATCTCCTGCGTTTCGGCGCCGAGCAAAAACCGGATGCCGCGCTGCGTGAGCGATTGCTCGAGCATCCCGCCGGCCGCCGCATCGAGCTGCTTCTCCATGAGCGTATCCATGAGGTGTACGACCGTCACGACCATGCCGCGTTTGAGGAGCCCATGCGCGGCCTCGAGCCCGAGCAGTCCGCCGCCGATGACGACCGCATGGCGGTGCCGTTGTGCCGCCTCGACCATGCCGCGCACGTCCGCGATGTCGCGGAACGTGGCGACACCCGGCAGATCGCTCCCGGGTACGGGCAGGATGACGGGGCTCGAGCCGGTGGCGAGCAGCAGCCGGTCGTACGGGGCGGCGGTGCCGTCGCGGGCGACTACCGTTCTTTGCCTGCGGTCGATCTCAACGACCTCCTTGCCCTGGTGCAGCGTGACCCCGTGCTGCGCGTACCAGGCCGCGTCGTTGAGCATGATGTCCTGGAGGCCCTTCTCGCCCGCGAGCACGGAGGAGAGCAGGATGCGGTTGTAGTTGCCGCAGGGTTCCGTGCCGAAGACCGTGATGTGATAGAGATCGGGCGCGATGCCCAGAAGCTCTTCGAGCGTGCGCACGCCGGCCATGCCGTTGCCGACCAGCACCAATTTTTCCTGCGCCATGATTCCCCGCGGGTGTTTCGGTGGTGTATGTGCGAGCTATAGCAATCGCCGTGCCACCCGCGGGTGCGCGCGGGTTACCGCGTAAGGCCTTGAAATGGGGATATTATTTTGTCGGGTCCGGTGCGGATGCCGGAACGAAACGCACGATGCGGGTGCGTGCGCGGCTGCGGTGCACTATTTCAGACGGCCGAAACGCTAAATGGAACGCGACCGGCCGGCGCCTTTGCGCGCCGCCGGTCTTGCGGTTGCCGATGGCGGCCGATGTCCCCGCAGGACCGCCAGCAGTTCGTCGTAATTCGCGAACGGCAGCGGGCGCTTCTCGCCGACGATTTCCACGACGCCGGATACCCGCCGAGGGTCCAGGGTGTCGCGACGGTAGATGCGTACGATATAGGTGTCCGTATCCATATCCATAGAGTCGGTTAAAAGGTTTCTTAAAATTCACCACAGAGAGCACAGAGGACACAGAGGGATTCGGGTTTTGAGAATTAGACCCGTTTTTCTCTGTGCCCTCTGTGCTCTCCGTGGTTAAAAGTCTTATATCTTATCGGTCTCACGCGCAGCGCCTGGCCAAAGGAATCCCGGGCGCCGGCTTCGGGTGCCGTGCGGTCATTGGCTTGAGGATCGAGGCCGGCGAGCCCATGGCCGGTTCGCCGGATTCGTCGCCGCCAACGGTTTGCCGCGGCGGTCGGTGGCGCGCGGTGGGCATGCGGCCCAGCACGATGCGGCCGTCCTCGATCCGCAGACAGCCCTCGCGGGTCAGGTCTCTGAAGATGCGGTTCACCATCTCGCGCGAGGCGCCCACCATATTGGCGATTTCCTGCTGGGTGACGCGGCCCGCGATGACGTGCTCGCCGTTTACGGGCGTGGCGAGCTCGGTCAAGGCGTGAAGGACGCGGTCGTAGACGTCCATCAGCGCGAGGTTCTTGAGCTTCTGGTTCGTCAGCCGCAGGCGCCGGCACAGGTCGTGCATCAGCCTGAAGGCGAGGTCGGGGTTTTCCTTGAGGCGGGCGCGGAAACCGGCGCGCGACAAGACGAAGCACTCGGCGTCGGTCACGGCGGTCACGCTCGCGGCGTGGGGCTCGTTGTCGACGAGCGCCATCTCGCCGACGAGGTCGCCGGGGTCCAGGATGGAAAGCGTCAGCTCCCTGCCCTCGGCGTTATGGAGACAGGCCTTGAGCCTGCCCTTGAGGACGATGTAGAGCGCGTCGTCCTTCGATCCCTCCTGCACGATCAGCGCGTCTTTCGGATAGGTCCGGCACGAGCCCGAAGCCGCGATCGCTCCGAGGAAAGGCGCCGGCAGGCCGGCGAACATCGGTACATCCCGCAGCCAGGCGTTTATGGCCGCGGCCTTCCCGCCGTTCGACACCGGTTCGGGTTGGGCATAAGGCGTAAGCGACATGGGGTTTTCTCCGCGCTGATTTGAGACGCGGATAAGCCTACCGCGGGCGAACTTACGGATGGCTTACAGGCCGGGCGCGGCGCGAAACGCCGGGGCGTGGGGGTTCCCGAGGGGGTCGGGCGCTCAGTCCGGTCGCAGCGAGCGATGGATCGTTTCGGTTTCGGCCGACGGCGCGACCCCGAGCACCGCAGCCAGCGTCTGGCGGCAGCGCCGATAGACGGCGAGGGCCTCGGCGGGGCGGCGCAGCGTCCGATAGCCGATCATGAGGCGCTGATAGAACTCCTCGGCGAGATTGTCGACCTCGAGGCCGCGCTGGTAGCCATCGATCGCCTTGTCCCAGTGGTCCGTCTGCTCCCAGTGCCGGCAGGCCTCGCGCAGCAGTCGTATGAATTTGGAACGCAGCCGCTCCCGCAGCGACAGCGCCCAGGCCTGCTCGCTGTCCTGGCCGAGGAACGGGCCCTGGTAGAAGCCGAGGATGCGGTCGGTGAGCCGCGCGATCGCCGCATCGTCCCGTGCCGCGGGCGGCTGCTTGAGCGCCGTGTCCAGATCGCCGAACAACCGCTCCAGGGCCCAGACGTCGACCCAGACATAACGCGGGTCGAGGGACAGCCGCCGGTCCTTGAGCGCGAGCGCATGCTCGTGATCCAGGAGCTTGCGCAGCCGGTGGACGGTGACCTCCAGGGTCCGCCGCGCGACGTCAGCCTCGGCGTCGGGCCACAGCGCCTCGGTCAGCTTCTCTTCGCTTACGTCGCGCCCGCCGAGGGCGATCAGCGCCCGAAGCAACATCAAGGGTTTGCGCTGCGCCTTGACCTCGAAGTGCAACGGCCTGTCGTCCTGAACGAGCGTGAAGCGCCCGAGCGTGTGGATCTTTATATCCCACGGCCAGTTCTTGAGCACCGCGGCCGATGCCGGCGCCGTGAGACAGCGGGTCCGGATCAGTCGCTGCACATACTCGTCCTCGACATTGTGCTCGAGCGCGGCCGCGCACAGGCGCGCCATCACCTCCGGGCGCCAGCCGAAGATGTTCATATACCCCTGGTTGCGCCCGAGCGCCATGGCGCGCGCGAGTGGCGCGAGGCCGTCGTGCTTGCGCCCCGCATCCAGGGCGAGTTGCGCCTCGGTCAGAAGACACATGAACTCGGAGATGCGGTTGCCGGTGCGCTCGGTGATGGCGCATGCCCGCGCAAGCTCCGCCAAGGCCTGTTTCTCTTCGCCGCGCGCGTGCAGTATCTGGGCCAGCAACACATGGCCGCGCTCCTCGAGCGTCACCGATCCCGCTTCGATCGCCAGGCGCAGGGAATTCTCCATGTGCAACTGGGCGTTGCCGATGTCCTGACGCAGGAGCGCGAGCCAGGCGTTGCAGTAGTGGTAGATGCATACATCGACGCGCCGCGACTCATCCAGCGCGGCGGCCGTAGACCTTATTAACTCTTCGGCGCGGGAGAGATCGCCTACGCTCAAGGCGATGCTCGCGCCCTGTTCCAGCAGCACCGCGTTCCAGATCGTTACGCCCGTGGCCTTCGAGGTCTCGAGCCCGGCGTTTACCGCGGTGAGATCGGCTTGGCAGCCGGTGGCATGCACCCCGTAGATCGCTTCCATGACGTGGCGCACGATCCGCAGTAGCGGCGAGAGCTCGTGGTCTTGCGCCGCGCGCCGCAGATTCTGCACGGCGAGCCCGGCCTTGGCGTGGTCTCCGGTCCACATGTAGTAGAGGGCCAGATAGGCCATGGTGAAGATGCGCAGATTCAGGTTGGCGCTCTTGCGCGTCAGCGTCTCGGCGCGCGCGACCCATTCGTGAACCTGCGGGTGGTGCAGTTGGCGGAACAGCAGCGCGGTGGACATCGCCTGCGTGACGCGGTCCTCGATCTCGGGCGAGGGGAACGCCGGGTCTTCGGCGAGCAGCGCATCGAGTGTGGCGATCCAGTGATCGAGCAGCGTGAGCTCGGCGTAGCCGTGGACGATGGAATCGACGACGCCGCACCAGGCGAGCAGCATGCCGAGGCGATCGCGCGCCTCCCGAAACAGCGCGAACGCCCGCTCGAAGAAGCGCCGGCCCTCGGGCGGATTGAACGGAAAGCGGCAGACCCCCGACCAGTACAGCAGCCAGGGCGATTTTTCGAGATAGCCCGCGGGCAGGGCGCCGAGCCACTCCATAAGCGTCTGGGTCCGGCCCTGCGCCACCATGGTCTGGGCGTTTTTTCGAATCAGGCCGGCGATGCCCTCCCAGTCGTCGGCCTGGCGCAGCAGACCCACGGCGTCCTCGGTGTGTCCGGTTTCCTCCAGCGCCGCGGCGGCGCTCTGATATATCCGCATCAGGCGCGCGGGGGAGAAGGCGCTGCGCGCGCGCGTCAGGAGAAACTTGCGGAACAGCGGGTGATACTGATAGACCGGTTCGGTCTCGGCGTGCTTCAGCGTGAAGTAATTATCGCGCGCCAGTTTCTCCAGGACGCGGCCGGAACGGTGCTCGCCGGATAACTGCGCCACCATGCCGGCGGTCATCTTGGGGAGAAAGGCCGAGAGCATCAGCAGCTCCTGGGTCGGTGCGTCCGTTTTCACGAATATTTCTTCGGCGAAATAATCGAACAGCGCGCCGGGCGGCGTCGTATCCGCCGGCAGGGGAAGCGGGTTGTCGTTTTTCCCGCGTTCCAGCATGAGCACGAGACCGGCGGCCCACCCCTGGGTCAGGTCATAGAGTTGGCGCGCGGCGGTCCTGGGCTGCCGGTTATGGCCGCGGTGCCGGGCGAGGCCCTCAGACTCCTGGGGCGTCAGCCTGAGCTCCTCCCATCCCAGCACTTCGAAGGCGTTGCCGGCCTGGAAGCGCGCATACGCCGCCGGCGGCTCGCTGCGGCTCAACACGATGACGCGCCCGCCGTTCGGAAGGTATTCCAGGCCGTCGCGGATCAGCGCGTGCACCCTGGAATCCTCGGGCAGCTCCTGGTAGTTGTCGAGGACGATCGCAAACGGCGGTTTCAGGCGCGCGTAGAGCTCCTGAAAGAAATGGCGGGTGAAGATGTCGAGACCCTTGCGGTATTCGGGCGTGAGGTGCGGCAGCGGTCTGCGTCGCTGCGGGGCGGCTGTTTTCGCCGCCATCCCCAGATAGTGAAAGAACGTGGCGGGGTCGGCGTCGCCGGCATCGATCTGGTACCACAGGTTTCGGAGGCGGCGGCGCTGGAGGTAACTGGCGGCGAGGGTGGTCTTGCCCGCGCCCGGCGGTCCCGCAATCCAGACGACCTTCCTCTTTTGGCCGCGGTCCAGCCGCTGGAACAAGCGTGTGCGTTGCAACACCTCCGGCAATTCCGGACGGGTGATTTTGGCGAGCGCCGGCGAATTCTTTTTGGGGCTGCGTTTTCGTTGCGGTTTCATCGGTTATGTCAGCATAGGCTGATCCAGCCCCTATCCCGCAAGGCTATTCTGAACCCAGGCCGTCTCGCTGGCAACGGCGCGAGGAGTTAGGGGGTGAGGGGTAATGGGTAATGGGTGCAAGCCGATAGCTGATAGCCGATGGCTAAAAGCTAGAGGCTAATAGCTAATAGCTGACCGCTCTATTGTGACGACTCGAGTACATGGCGTGCGCAGACAAGTCCGCTGCGGACCGCGCCTTCGAGGGTGCTCGGATAGCCGGTCGCGGTGTAGTCGCCCGCCAGCCAGAGCCCTTTGACCGGCGTGACCGGGCCGGGCCGGCAGGCATCCACGCCGGGGGTCGCGGCGAAGGTCGCGTGCTTTTCGCGGATGAGCTTGATTGTGAGCGGCCGGGGCCAGGCGGGATAGAGCCGCGCGATCTCGGCGACGATGCGCTCCGTGAGCGCTTCGCGCGCAAGCCGCATGTGCGGGCCGGGTCCGCTGATGACGGCCGCGATCAGCCCGGCGCGGCCCGAGAGTCTGCCGTGATCGAAGAGCCACTGTACGGTGGCGTCCAACGCGCCGACGAACTCCCGCCCGAGCGTGACGTGCTCGGGGTAGCGCAGGTAGGCGGTGCAGATCGGCTGCGCGCCGAGTCCGTCCAGCCCGGCCGCGATCGGCGCCAGTTCTGCGTGGCCGTGCAGCAATTGCGCCGCCGCCTGCGGCGCGACGGCGAGGACGACGTGCGTTGCCGCGAGCGTCGCGTTGCGCAGCCCGACGCCCGCGACCGCGCCGCCGCGGACGTGAAGCGCCAGCGCGCGCGCACCCAGACGCACGGCGCCGCCGCGCTGCTCGATGTAGTCCATCGCCGGGCGGGGGAGGCAGGCGCCGAGGTCGGCGCAGGGGATCAGAAAATCCGAATCGCGGCGCGCCCCGAAGAAGGCATCGCGGATCACCCGCAGAAAAATTCTTGTCGAGGCCTGCGCCACGGGTACATTAAGCGCGGCGAGACACAGCGGCTGCCAGAGCGCGCGGGTCAGCGCGGGAGGCTGTCCGCACGCGTGGAGATAGTCCGCCAGCGGGACATCGGGCGCGCATTCAAAGCGGTCGCGACGGGCGCGGGCGACGAAGCGCAGCGCCGCCAGGCGCTCGAAGAGCGTAAGCCCGGTTGCGGTGAGCAGGCCCGAAAGCAGGTTGAGCGGCGCGGGCAGCGATGGAGCGGTCAGGCGGACATCGGCGCCCGCGGCGTCGCGCAGCACCAGCTCGAGCGGCAGGCGGCGAAAGACGCTCGACTCGGCCACGCCGAGCGTCTGCAAGATGCGCAACAAGCTGCGATAGGCCCCGAGCAGGATATGCTGGCCGTTGTCGAGGTGAAGATCGTCGAACGGCGTCATGCGGGCGCGCCCGCCGGGCTGGCGCGCGGCCTCGAGCACCGTGGGCTTGAGGCCGTGTCGGGCGAGCTCGACCGCGGCGGTGAGTCCGGCCCAGCCGCCCCCGACGATCACCACCGCGGCGCGCCCGCCCGCGGCCGGGGCCCGGCGCGCGCTCGATTCCGCTTCCGGCAAAAATGTCATGCGGCCCGCGCCGCGCGCCGGGCGCGGCGGCGCTCGCGCCGATAGGCCGTCCAGGCGAGCCACAACTTGCGCAGCGGCGTGAGCAGGACCTTGCGGTCGAGCACCCGATAGCCGTCGTGGCGGATCTCCTCCAGCGTCGCGCGGTAGATCTGCGCCATGATGAGGCCGGGCAGTTGCCGCGCGCGGTCGACCTCCGGCAGCGCGTCCTCGGCCTTGCGGTAGTAGCTGAGCGCGCGCTCGGCCTCGAAGGCGAGCAGGTTTTTGAAATTCTCCGTCTCGCGCCCGTTCAGGATATCGGCCGCGGAAACATCGAAGCGCTCGAGGTCCTCGGCCGGAAGGTAGATCCGGTTGCGGCGCGCGTCTTCGCCGACGTCGCGGATGATATTCGTGAGCTGAAACGCAATGCCGAGATCCGCGGCGTAGGCGCGTGTGCCGGGATCGCGGTAGCCGAAGATCGCCGCCGACAAAAGCCCCACGACCGAGGCGACGCGATGGCAGTAGCGCCGCAACTCCTCGAACGTGCGGTAGCGCGCCGGGACGAGATCCATCTCCATGCCGGCGATGATTTCGAGGAACTGTTCCTGCGGCAGGCCGTAGGCCGCCGCCGCGGGGGCGAGCGCCCGCGTTACGGGATGCTCGGGACGGCCGGCGAAGGCGCGGTCAAGCTCCGCGCGCCACCAGTCGAGCTTGACGCGCGCCACACCCGGGTCCTGGCACTCGTCCACGACATCGTCCACCTCGCGGCAGAACGCGTAGAGCGCCGTGATCGCGCGGCGCTTCTCCGGTGGCAGGAACAGGAAACTATAGTAAAAGCTCGAGCCGCTGCCGCCGGCCTTTTTCTGGCAGTATTGTTCGGGAGTCATGTCGAGAGGCCGTGATTCGTGAAGCGTGATTCGTGACTCGTGAGATGTACAGACTTACGACCGACGACTCACGACTCACGACTCAGTGCTTTTGCAAATATTCTAACCCAATCCCCCGGCCCGAGGCGCGCCCCGCCGAGGAAGCCGCGCGCGTTCTGTTGCTGTAATTTATCCAATACCCGGTTCCCGCCCGCCAGGATCAGGCGCATTTCGAACCCGATACGCCCGGAAAGCGCGCGCCCGAGCGGCGCGCCCGCGCGCAGGAGTTCGCGGGCGCGGGCGATCTGGCGGTCTATCAGCGCCCGCCACGCGGGATCGCAGCGGCGCGCGCGAATATGGGATTCGTCCACGCCGGCGCGCCGCATCTCGTCCTGGGGGAGATAGATGCGGCCGCGGGCGTAGTCGCTTTCGATATCCTGCAGGAAGTTGATGAGCTGGAGCGCGGTGCAGATCGCGTCCGACGCCGCGCGGTTCGGCCCGGTGTCCGCACGGAACAATATAAGGAGCAGCCTTCCGATGGGGTTGGCGCTCAGACGGCAGTAGGCGCGCACCTCGCCAAAATCGGCGTAGCGCTTTTTCACGACGTCCTGGCGGAAGGCATTCAATAAGTCGTGAAACAGGCTAAGCGGCAGTTGCCGGCGCCGGATCGTGTCCGCGAGCGCGAGAAACTGCGGCTCGGCGGGCGCTTCGCCGCGGTCGAGCGCATCGAGGCGGCGCGCGTATTCATCGAGCAGCTCGAGCCGCTCCTCGTCCGCGCGGTTTCCCTCATCGGCGATGTCGTCGGCGGCGCGGGCGAAGGCGTAGATCGCGGCGACGGGCCGGCGCAGCGTGCGCGGAAGCCACAGGGAGGCGACCGGGAAGTTCTCGTAATGGCGGCGCGCGATCTCCCGGCACTGGCGGTGGGCGGCCTCTATTTCGGCGGACATGCTGGTATAATCCTTCGGCGATTTTCTAACGCCGTAGCGCGAGGAGCAAATGAAAAAATTTCTTTTCGGATTCGTCGTGGGCGCGCTGGTCGCCTTTCCGCTGGGCATCAACTTCGGCAAGGACCTGCCGCTGCTCAGTAACCCGTTTGCGGCCAAACCGGACATCCCGGACCGCGTGATCGAGCGCACCGGAAAGACGCTCGACGAGGCCAAAGAGGCGATCCACGAGGCGACCAAGCCGATGCAGGATAAGTTTAAGAAATAAGCCTATAGCCGATGGCCTATAGCCGATAGCCAAGACCACAGCCCCTTTTTTTTGCTAAAGGCTAAAGGCTATTGGCTATTGGCTATTGGCTACCGGCTGCGTTCATGACGCAAAGCTCGATTTACCTTCGTCGTTGACGCAGATGCGGTTGCGTCCGGCCTGCTTCGCGAGGTAGAGCCTCCGATCCGCGACTTGCAGCAGTTGCTCGATGCTGTCCACCGCGTCCCCGCAGTAGGAGGCGACCCCCATGCTCGCGGTGAGCGGCACGGGCTCGCCGGCGACGAGGAATCCCTCCTTTTCAATCGCCGCCCGGATGCGCTCGGCCAAGACCGCGGCACCCAGGCGGTTGGTGTTCGGCAGCAACAACGCGAATTCCTCCCCGCCGATGCGGGCCGCCGTGTCTTCCGCGCGTGTCATGGTGGTCAGGATGCGGGCGATGGCCGTGAGCGCGGTGTCCCCGATGTGATGTCCATGGGCGTCGTTGATGCGCTTGAAGTAGTCGACGTCGAGCAGCAGCACGGACAGGTCGGTGCGATGGCGCCGCGCGAGGGACAGGTTCTTCTCGCCCTCCCCGAAGAACGCGCGCCGGTTCTTGAGCCGCGTGAGCGGATCGGTGGCGGCCAACTCCTCCAGTGTCCCGCGGCTCACCTCCAGCTCACGGATCGTGCGCGCGAGCTTGTAATGCACGTTGACCCGGGCCAGCAACTCCGCTTCGTCGATCGGCTTGTTGACAAAATCGTTCGCGCCGTTGAGAAACGCGAGGTTCCGGTCGGTGTTGTCGTCCGTCGTCGTCATCACGATGACGGGCAGGCTCTTGAGGCGGGCGCTGTCGCTGCGGCGGATCTTCACCAGCAACTGGTGTCCGTTCATGCGCGGCATCTCGACGTCCGTGAGCACGAGGTCGATGTCCTGGTTGGCAAGCAGGATGCCCCAGGCCTCCTCGCCGTCGCGCGCGTGCACGAGCCGATAGTTCGCGCACAAATAGCGCGAGACCACCGCGACGGTGGTCTGGGAATCCTCGACCAGCAGGATCTGCGGGAACGGCTCGGACGCCTTGGGCGGAATCGTGTCGTGCATCGTTGCGGTTTTGGGGCGCGTGGGGTGTCGATCCATCTTGCCTCAAAGAGCATAGCACCGCGTCGCGGCGGTTCTATACCTCTGTTCAGCATTTTTCCGCCGGGTGCGGCGATTCGCCGCGCCGCTCAGCCGTCCTCGACCTGGCGCAGTCCTTTTTCGATCTGTTCGGGGTTTTCCAGCGGCTTGGCGGCAGTGATGCCCAGTTCCGTGAACTTCTGGGCGCCGGGGAGGACCTTGGCCTCGAACGAGCCGACCGCTTTGTTGTAGTCCGAGACCGCCCCGCCGAGGCTGCGCCCGAGGCGCGCGAGGTGCTCGCTGAAGGTTGCGAGGCGCTGGTAGAGCGACTCGCCCAGCTCGCGGATGCGCTCGGCGTTGGCCGTGAGGCTTTCCTGGCGCCAGCCGAAGGCCACCGCGCGCAGCAGCGCGACGAAGCTCGTGGGCGTGGTGAGGATCACCTTCTGCCGCAGCGCGTCCTCGAGCAAGCCGCGGTCCGCATCGAGCGCCGCCGCGAGAAACTGATCGCCGGGCACGAACAGCACCACGAAGTCGGGCGCATTCCGGAACTGACCCCAATAGGCCTTGCCCGCGAGCTCCTTGACGTGGCTGCGCATCTGTTGCGCGTGCTGTTCGAGCCGGCGCTTGCGGGTCTCGTCGTCGGGCGCCTCGATCGCGCTCAAATAGGCGTCGAGCGGCGTTTTCGCATCCACCACGATCTCGCGCCCGCCGGGCATGCGCACCACCATGTCGGGCCGGAGCCGGCCGTCCTCGCCCTCGGCCTGCACCTGCTCGGAGAAATCGCAGTGCTCCACCATCCCGGCGAGCTCGGCCAGGCGTTTGAGCGTGAGCTCGCCCCACTGGCCGCGCACCTCGGGCCGGCGCAGCGCCTGCACCAGGTTGCGCGTCTCGCCGTGCAGCAGTTGCTGCGTCTCCTGCATCGTCAGGAGATGCTGGCGCAGCGACCCATAGGCCTCCTGGCGCTCCTTCTCCATGAGCCGGATCTGCTCGGCGGTTTTCTCGAGCGCCTCGCGCAGGGGCTGCACCAGGTGCTCCACCGCCTTTTCCCGCTGCTCGAGCTCGCCCCGGGCGAGAACATGGAATTGTTTGAGCGACTCCTGGGCGAGCTGCAGAAACGCCTGATTGTTTTCCCGCAACGCGCGCGCCGACAGCGCCGCGAAAACCTGTTCGATGCTCGTGCGCGCCTCGGCGGCGGACTTGCGTTCGAGATCGAGCGTGGTTTGCAGCTCGGTGATGCGCCGCTGCGCGAGGAGCCTGGCCGCGAGCCAGCCCAGACCGAAGCCGAGCAGGGCGGCCACAATAATAAGGACCAGCGTGCCGGCCTCAGGCATGGGTACGTTCCTCGGCGTTCAGCCAATCGAGAATGTCGCGCGGGTGGCGGATCAAGGCGTCCGCCCCCCAGCGTTCCGGCGTGTCGTGCTCGCTAATGTAGCCGAACAGCGCCACCAGCGTCTTCATGCCCGCCCGCCGGCCGGCCTCGATGTCGCGTTGGGCGTCGCCGACGTAGAGACACTGCTCCGGGCGGCTGCCGGCCTGGGTACAGGCAAGCTGCATCGGTTCTGGGTGCGGCTTGCGGTTGGCGGTAGAGTCGCCGCTCACGATGCAGGCCGGGGGGTGGGACAGCCGAAGCTCACGCACCAGCGGTTCGGTGAGATGTTTCGGTTTGTTCGTGACGATACCCCAGTTGCGGCCGGCGCGTGCGAGCGCGGCCAGAAGCTCGACCATGCCGGGAAAGAGGCGCGTCTCGCGGCAGAGATTCGCGCCGTAGAGCTCGAGCAGGCGCGCGCGCAGGCGCGCGTAGTCGGGATGCTCCGAGTCCATCCCGAAACCGACCTTAAGTAGTCCCGGACTTCCGTGCGAGACTTCCGGCCGAATCGCCTCGAACGGCAGCGGCGCGCGGCCTTCCTCTTCAAGCAATTGATTGAGCGCGGCGGCGAGATCCGGCGCAGTGTCGGCGAGCGTGCCGTCGAGATCAAAAAGGACTGTACGGATCTTGGATGGCATTATTAAAAAGTATGAATATTCGATGCAAAGACGCCAAGACGCAAAGAAAATCAGGAAATTGTTTCTTAATACTTTAATCTTTCTCTTTGCGCCTTTGCGTCAAAAACTCGTATTTTGAGACAAGTCCTGCTCACCGCGCACGCAATAGGCAAGGTAATTCACGTCCACGCCCGGACCCAGCGCATACGAACGCAGGAACGGATTGTAATGCATGCCGGTGAGCTCGCGCACCGCGAGCCCCGCATGGCGGCACGCGCTTTCCAGTTCCGAGGGTTTGACGAACTTCAGGTACTCGTGCGTCCCGCGCGGCAGCAGCCGGAGCAGATATTCCGCGCCGACGATGGCGAAGAGGAAGGATTTGGGGTTGCGGTTGATGGTGGCGAAAAACACCTGGCCACCGGGCCGCACCAGTTGTGCGCACGCGGCCACGGTCGAGGCGGGGTCGGGCACATGTTCGAGCACCTCGAGGCAAGTGACGACGTCGAACGCCCCGGGACGCTCCTTGGCGAGTTCCTCGGCGCTCGCGCGCAGGTATTCGATCCTGAGGCCCGATTCCTTAATATGTAGTTTCGCCACCGCCAGCGGCGCCTCGCCCATATCGATGCCGGTGACCTGGGCTCCGAGCGCGGCCATGCTCTCGGCAAGAATCCCGCCGCCGCAGCCCACATCGAGCACGCGCTTGCCCTTAAGCCCCACGCGCTCGTCGATGAACTTGAGCCGCAGCGGATTGATGTCATGCAGCGGCTTGAACTCCGAGTGTGGATCCCACCAGCGCGCGGCGAGCGCCTCGAACTTGGCGATTTCGGCGGGATCGACGTTTTGCCCGGGTTGAATCATAGGAATATTCACCACAGAGAGCACAGAGGACACAGAGGGATTCGAGTTCTTAGAAATAAATCCGTTTTTCTCTGTGCCCTCTGTGTTCTCTGTGGTTAAACGGCTTTTATCTTATCACGCCAGGCTTGCGCCTTGCGCACAATCGCCTCCTCGTCCAGCGTGGTGAGCCGTCGCTCGGCGAGCAGGCGTTTGCCGTCCACCCATACGTCCGTCACCTGGTTGCGCCCGGCGGTATAAACCACCTGCGAGATCGGATCGTAGACCGGCTGGCTGGAGATGTCCGAGAGGTCGACGGCGGCGAGGTCGGCGCGCTTGCCCGGCCTGAGCGAGCCGATGCGCTCCTCGAGCCCGAGCGCCCTGGCGCCGTTCAACGTCGCCATGGCGAGCGCCGCGTGCGCCGGCACGGCGGTCGCCTCACGCGCGACGCCTTTGGCGAGCAGCGCCGCGGCGCGCATCTCGTCCAGCATGTCGAGGTCGTTGTTGCTTGCGGCGCCGTCGGTGCCGAGCGCGACATTGACGCCCGCCCGCCCCAGCTCGTGCACCGGGCAGAAGCCGCTCGCGAGTTTGAGGTTGGACTCCGGGCAGTGCACGACATGGGCGTTGAGTTTCGCAAGCGTGGCGATCTCGCCCGGCAAAAGCTGGGTCATGTGGACCGCCATGAGTCGCGGGCCCAGGAGGCCGAGATTCGCGAGCCGCTCGAGCGGACGCACCCCGTAGCGCACCATCGCCTCGTCCACCTCGTGCGCGGTCTCGTGCACGTGCATGTGCACCGGGATATTGAGCTCGTCCGAGTACATACGGATTTTTTCGAGCGGCCCGTCGGAGACGGTGTACGGCGCATGCGGGGCGAATGCCGTTGTGACCAGCCCGCTGTGCTTGAGGTCATCGCGCAGCGCCAGTCCTTTGTGCAGGTATTCCTCCGGACTCTGCGCCCAGGCGCTCGGAAAGTCGAGCATGATGAGCCCCACGCAGGCACGTATGCCGGCGGCGTGCGCGACGCGCGCGGTCTCGTCGGGAAAGAAATACATATCGTTGAAGCAGGTCGTGCCGCCCTTGAGCATCTCGGCGACCGCCAGTTCCGTGCCATCGCGCACGAACTCCGGCCCGACCCATTTGCCCTCCGCCGGCCAGATGTGATTGTTCAGCCAGTCCATCAGCGGCAGGTCGTCCGCCAGCCCGCGGAACAGACTCATCGCCGCGTGGGTGTGCGCGTTCACGAGCCCCGGAATGAGCGCATGCTGCGGCAGATCCACGGTCTCGGTGGCCCGATATTTTTGCGCGACCGCGGAGGAGGGCAGTATCTCGACGATCGCGCCGTCGCGAATGGCGACGGCGTGTCGGTCCAGCGCCACGTCCGACGGCTCCACCGGGATTACCCATCGGGCGTGGATTATGGTATCCATGTGCTGCATCGTTGTTTTTCTCCGCGCGGCAGTATACCGCACTTGAACCGCGGTCGATGAACGGCCAAAACCAAGTGACAGAAGGCCATGGTGTTTTAAGGACAGCGTTGACAGCGTCAGACGGCCCTACCAATATAGGTCCGCCGTCAACATCAAAACAAAAACGGAGGAGGGGATGGCGCAGGTCATTACGGGAGGTCTCCGAAGCCGGCGGTTGTTTCTCAAGCCGACTGCGACAATCGTCGCGGTCGCGTTCCTCTCGCTTTCCCTTCAGCCCCTCGGATTTGCGGCCGACCCGCAACCCGCCGCTCCAAGTACCCAAAGCCCTGGCCCCGCTGCGCAGCTTGCGTATGCGCTCGATACCCTGGAAGCAAAGCTCACTCGGCTCGATCAAAAACTCACTCGCGGCGAAGACACTATCTCAGAGCTTGCCGACATTGCACGCCTGCGCTCAGAGATCGACCCTCTCGATGCCGCCATCGCCCAGGACTTCGAGCGGATAGGCCAACACCTTAAGGCCAAAAGCCTCCCCGGCATCATCCTCGATCGGCACACCCAGGCCCTCGCCAGTTACAAGCAGGAGATGGCCACGCTCAAGGCCAATCTCGATGCCATCAGCCAAGCCCCGTCAGCTTCAGACCGCGCCTTAAAGGCCAAGAAGGCAAAGGAGCATCTAACTGCGAAGCAGGCCCGACCCAAGCGCCCACCGCTTGACCCCAACAACCTCCCGACCCGGGCGCTTGCGCCCAACGAGAACAACAAGCCGAAGCTCAGAAAAGAGCAGTTCCACGCCGCCGGCCTCTACGACCACCCCACCGTCAAGCTCGCCGCCTTGGGCGACTTCACCTTCGACAAACTCCCCGGGGCGAACGACCCGGCCTACCTTGCCGCCACCCCCGAGGTGGCCCTCTCCGAAGCCATCAAGGCCAAGGCCGCGGAGCTTGAATATAACCCGGTCAAGATCTTCAACTGGGTGCACGACCGCACCGAGTGGCTGCCGACCTGGGGCGCGATCCAGAGCTCGGATACCGCATTGCTGACCCAGAAGGGCAACGCCTTTGATCTCTCCTCGCTCCTGATTGCGCTGCTTCGCGCCTCCGGCATCCCCGCAAGATACGTCCACGGCACGATCGAAATCCCGGCCGTCCGATTCATGAACTGGGTCGGGGGCTTCACCGACCCCAACGGCGCCTGGGACCTCGCCTCGGCGGCCGGTATCCCGATCACCGCTGTCACAAGCGGCGGCAAGGTCGTCGCCTTTCGGATGGAACACGTGTGGGTCGAGGCCGCGCTCGACTATTACCCCTCCGGCGGCGCCATCAACAAATCCGCCGACAGTTGGGTCCAACTCGACCCGAGCTTCAAACAGTACGGCGCCGAGCCCGCCTACGACATGCACACCCGCCTCGGCTTCAACGGCGAGCAGTTCCTGATGGACTACCTCCTGAACGGGGCCGACAAGACTCCTTATCAGCACTACAGCAAAAAGGTTCTCGACTACCTGAAAGCCAACCAGCCGGACTGGACGCTGGAAGGTCTCTACGGCCACGAACGCGTGAGCCCCCTGAAACCCACAACCGGGGGCGACCTGCGGGAACTGGCTGCAAGCCTTCCCTACAAGACCCTCGCGCGCGGCTATGCCGCCGGAACCATCCCCGACGCCCTGCGGCACAAGGTCACAGTGGAGATCGCCAACAACCCGGTTTATGGATCGGATGCCAGCTACACCGTGGCCCTCTCCGACCTCGGAACTCAACGCCTGACACTCTCCTACATCCCCGAATCCGCCGCCGACGATGCAGTCGTCGACGACTACGGCAGTCTCTTCGCGAGCCCGGCCTATCTCGTGCGCGTCAAACCGGTGCTCAGAAAAGCGGGCGCCACGGTTGCGGTGGGTGCGGGTGCGACGCTCGGGGAGAAGCAAACGTTGTTGCTCTCTTTCCAGGGCCCCACGCTCAATATCGCTCCGGTGGCCAACCAGCTTACAGCCGGGTCGTATTCGGCGATCGTGTTCCATGGCGCCGAATCCACGCGCGCCGTGCCGTCCGCGGTCATGCAGCAGTTGACGAAAAATGCCGAATTGAACGAGTCGGGCCAGGCGCAGTTCGATGACCTGCTCGGCCAGCTCCTGCACGCCATCGGCGTACAGTGGTTTTTCAATCTGGTCTACGAGCGCGCCTTTTACGCCACCACCGCACAGGTGGCCTACACCCGGCTTCCCTCAGAAGCCATCGCCACGGCCGATCTGTCAGTTTCCTACTGGTTCGGCATCCCACGTACTGCATCGCCGGGCCCATTCACGGTGGATGCCGATGCCGATGTGCTCGCGCTCGCGGCTATTGGAAATAACACCAAGAGAACAAAAGACTTCATGCTGGTGGCCGGCATGACCGGC
>Ga0154833_1064_pt1 | contig 17924 bp, 19 predicted proteins | sample Rifle2008BG16ft_FD_116137 | JGI IMG/M metagenome (GOLD analysis project Ga0154833, IMG submission 116137) | Candidatus Muproteobacteria bacterium RBG_16_65_34 | reverse complement strand
GCGCCGCAGCGCCAGGACATTCACGCCTCGCACGCACGGCTCTGCCGTTGCAAGTCGCACCTCCGCGCCGCCGCGGCGGGCGTCGGCGACGATCTTATCGAGCACCGTGCACAAGTCGGTCTCGGCCTGGTCTCCGTGGTGCAGCCCGCGCCCGAGATCGAGGAACTGACCGATGAGGCGATCCATCTCCTCGATATCGCGTCGGAGCCCCTCGACGAGGCCCGGGTCGGACGCGCGCGGCAGCAGCTCGATCGCGAGCTGCATGCGCGCGAGCGGCGTGCGCAGGTCGTGCGAGATGCCGGCGAGCAGCGTCGTGCGGTTGGCGAGCAGCGCGCGCACCTCTTGGGCCATGCGGTTGATCGTGCGCGCGAGCGCGGCCAACTCTTCCGGCCCGTCCTCCGGCACCGGCTCCGGGGTCTCACCCCGGCCGACCTGGGTCGCGGCCTGCGCGAGCTTTGCGAGCGGACGCGTGATTCGGCGCGCAAGGACGAGCGCGGCGAGGAGCGTCAGCAGCGCGGCCGCGATGAGCACGACCGAAATCGCCGCCGGCGGCTGGACGCCGATGCGGCTGCGCGGAAAGCCCACGCGGATGGTCCGGCCCGGCGTTGGGATGTCGGCCCAGAACCATTCCGGATCGCCGGTGGTCTTGATCGCGACGGGCCGCCCGGTGCGCCGGGCGAGCGCCGATTCCAGCAGATAACGGTAGGGCAGGCGACTCGTGGAATCGGGCAGAGGCTCGCGCGCCTCGAGGATCGTAAGCCCGTGGTTCGTGCGCAGCTCGCGCGCAAACTCGGCACGCGTCGCCGGCGGCAGCTCCACCCAGGTCTGGGCCGAGAGCACCATGAGCGCGGCGAAATCCTCGGTCGCGCGCCGGCTGAGCGGATAGTTGACGTAATAGAACATCGCGCCGATGGCGATGACCTGGAACGCGAGCAGCACCAGCGCGATGGCGAGCGCGGTGCGCCCGAAGAGCGTGCGCGGCTGCTTCACGGTGTCGCGCCTCGCGGCGCGAAGAGGTAGCCCGCGCCCCAGACGGTGCGGATGTAGGTCGGCGACTCCGGATCGGGCTCGATCTTGCGCCGCAGGCGCGCCACGCGCACGTCGATCGAGCGGTCGAAGGGATCGCGTTCGTAGCCCTTGATGAGACTCAAGAGCGTGTCGCGCGAGAGCACCCGGTTCGGGTGCTCGAGGAACACGCGCAGCAGCGTGAACTCGGCGCTCGTGACGGGGACTTCGGTGCCCTCGCGCGTGAGCCGGTGCGAGGCGATATCCAGCGCGTAAGGACCGAAGCGCTGCGCCGCGCCCGCGGTCTCAACGGTTGCCGGGGCGGCGCGGCGGCGCAACACGGCGCGGATGCGCGCCAGCAACTCGCGCGGGTTGAAGGGCTTGGCGAGGTAATCGTCCGCGCCGACCTCGAGCCCGACGATCCGGTCCAACTCCTCGCCGCGCGCCGAGAGCATGACGATCGGGATCTCGCCGCGGGCGCGCAGCCGGCGCGCGAGTGCGAGCCCGTCCTCGCCGGGAAGCATGAGGTCGAGGATCACGAGGTCCGCGGATTGTGCGGCGAGGTATTTTTCCATTGCCTGGCCGTCGGGCACGGCCACGACCTCGAAACCCTGCTCCGTGAGGTAGCGCGTCAGAAGCTCCCGCAGGCCCGGGTCGTCGTCCACCACGAGCAGACGCAGCTTCGCTTCCATGCCCACACCTTAGCAAATCGCGCGGCGCGCTGTCAGGCCGGGACGCCCGCGGTAACAAATTGTTACATGTTGTTGCCGCCGGGAAATGATCCGGCAACGGGGCGCACTCATGATAGCGCCCGGTAGCAAGGAGTATTGTTCTCGTTTTTGATCCCTATCAAAGAAAGGAGGAACCAGAAATGCGAATGAAGAAGCGGAGCCTTTGGGCGGTCATGGGCCTGGCGCTCTTGAGCGCCGCGGCCGTGGCGCAGGAGACCGGCCCCGTGGACCCGGCGCGCCAGCCGGAGCGCGCGCAGGAACGCGGAAAGGATGCATCCGGCGCAGCGCAGGCCGGCGAGCCGGAGCAGGGCATCTGCGGCAAGCGCTACGGTATGGGCTACGAAAGCCGCCGCCGTGAGGCTGCGGTCGGCGCAACCCCGGAGCCGGAAGGCCGCAACGGCGGTCGCTGAAGACCGTTTTTCGACATCAACCGAAACTTTGAGGAGTATTCAGTCAATGAATGCACGTATCCTTTCCATCGTCGCCATCGTCCTGTGGGTCGTCACCATCGTCGTGGCCGGAGTGTTCTTCATCCGCGGCCAGGTGCAGCCGTCGAGCGACGGCCGTCAGTCAATCGTCCTCACCGAGAGCGAGCGGAACCTGGTTCTCACCGAGATGCGCGGCCTGCTTGCCTCGGTGCAGGGCGCGGTCGAGGGACTGGCGGGCAACGACATGAAACGCGTGGCGCAGGCCGCGCGCCCGAGCGGCAGCGCCGCCGCCCAGCAGGTGCCGCCCGGGCTCATGGCGAAGCTGCCGCTTCAGTTCAAGCAGATGGGCATGGCCGCGCACCAGGGTTTCGACGAGCTGGTCATCGGCTCGGAGAGCGGCGAGCCCGCCGACATGCTGCTCGCGCGCCTCGGCAACCAGATCAAGAACTGTGTGGCCTGTCACGCGACCTTCCGCCTGGACGCGGAAGCGAAGGTGGCGGCCAAATAGCGGCATGCGCGCAAGGTGCCGGCGGCGGCTGGTCCCGGCCCTGGTCTGGCTCGGTTTAGCGCCGGCCGTTCCCGCCGCGACCGGGGCGGACGGGTTTCTCCCCATGCCGACGACCGACCTGTTCCGGCCGCTGCTCGCCGACCCGAAGGAGCCGCGATTCGTGATGAGCCTGCTGAGCGTCAAGTCGGACCTGCGCGAGACGACCATCGGTGCGGTAGGCTTCGGCGAGAATTTCGGCATCCTGCGCCGCCAGGGCGAAGCCGTGGACACGGGCTGGCAGCTCAATCTCGCGGGCGCGGTGTTCGCCCAGTTCGACGTCAACGCTCCGTCAAGCGACCTGGTGAATGCGGATTACCTCATCTGGCTGCCGCTGAGCTGGCGTGAGGGCGCCTGGTCGACGCGCGTGCGCGTGTACCATCAGAGCTCGCACCTCGGGGATGAGTTCCTGCTGCGCGTGCATCCCGACCGCATCAATCTGAGCTTCGAGTCGCTCGAGTTTATTGCTTCATACGACATCGAGGGCTGGCGGCTCTACGGCGGGGGCGAGCAACTGGTTCGGCGCGAGCCCGCGGAGTTGAAGCGCGGCATGCTCCATGCCGGCGCAGAGTATCGCGGTGGCGTGCCCGTCTGGCGCATCGGCGAGCTCGGCGCGGCCCATCTCGTCGGCGGCCTGGATGTCAAATCCTGGGAGCAGCACGGCTGGTCGACCAGCCGCAGCCTCAAGGCGGGCCTGGAATTCCGGCCGGTGCGCGATGCCAGCGGGAGCGCGAGGTATTGGAATCTGTTGTTCGAGTACTACGACGGCCCCTCGCCCTACGGGCAGTTCTACACGTACGATGTGCGGTATTGGGGACTCGGCATCGGGTTGCATCTTTAGATCGGGACGGAAACATGTTGCGACGCGCGATTGCGATCATCACCTTGGCGGCCGTTTCGTACGCCGCGCCGGCGGCGGACCCGGCGGCGCTCACGCTGTCGGAGGCGATCCGGCAGGCGCTGGCGCAGAATCCGCGACAGATCTCCCAGCGTCTCGAAGTGGACAAGGCCGGGCAGTTGCGGGAGGCGGCGCGCGGGGCGAACTGGCCCGTGCTCGACTTGAGCGCCTCGGCCACGCGCTACGGCTATCCCACCTTCGTCTACCCGATCCGCGAGCTGGGCAAGTTCCCGCCGCTCGATGACACGATCTACGACTACGGCGTGACGCTCAAGCTTCCGCTTTATGCCGGCGGGCGGCTCACGCAGGGGGTGACGCTCGCCGATCTCGGCCGGGAGGTCGCGCTCGAACGCGAGCGCCTCGGGGCGCAGGAGCTCACCTACAACGTCAGCGCGGTATACATGAAGATCCAGCACCTCGCGGCGCTCGCGCAGGCATATGGCGCGCGCATCGCCTCGCTCGAGGCGCAGGAGCGCCGCGTGCGGCTCCTGCGGCAGGTCGGCAAGGTCGCAAAGCTCGATCATCTGAAAATCGGCGGGTTGCTCACCAAGGCGCGCCACGATCGCCTCCAGATCGAGAACCGCCGGCGCGAGGCCTACACGCTGTTGTATCAGTTCATGGGGACGGACCGCCCGGCGGGGGAAGCGGCGTTGCAGCGCTACGTCGCGGCGCCGGTCCCATCGTGGAGCCTGGAGGACTTCCGGCGCGATGCGGCGCAGCGCCCCGAGCTCAAGATCGCGGAGCAGCAGAGCACGGGGGCCGCGGCGCAGGAAGCGATCGCGCGCGGTGAGCGCCTGCCCGCGGTCTCGCTCCTCGGCGGCTATCGCGAGCGCGGCGGCTCGGACAGAAACTTCCAGGACGATTGGAACGTGGGCGTGCAACTGTCGCTGCCGCTTGTGGACGGCGGCGTGCGTCGCGCGCACGCCGGCGAAGCGGCGGCGGCGCGGGCGCAGGCCGAGCAGGCGATCGAGCAGACACGGCTCGAGGTGGCGCGGCAGGTGCAGGATGCCTGGGACGCGCATGCGGAAGCCGGGTCGCGCCTCGACGTCACCGAGACCAGCGTCGAGGAGGCGGCCGAGGCGTTATCCATCGAGAAGCTGAAATACGAGCAGGGCGTGGGCACGATCACCGACCTGCTCGCCGCCGAGAGCGCGCTGCTGACGGCGCAGGCCGATCGGTTGCAGGCCCGTTTCGATCTCATCGTCGCGCGCTTCAACCTGCTGCGGGCGAGCGGCGCGCTCGTGCCCGAGCGCGTGACCGCACTGGTCGCCCCGGAAAACGGCGGGGCACAGGAGAGCCCTCGACCATGAATATACCCAGGCGTGTTGTCCTCATCGGGATTGCGGCCGTCGCCGGACTCGCGGCCTTCGGCGTCAGCCGTTACCTCGGTAACCGCGATAACGCCATGCTCGCCTCCGGCACGGTCGAGGCGACCGAGGCGCAGCTCGGGTTCCAGGCCACCGGGCGGATCGAGGCGATCGGCGTGCGCGAGGGCGATGCGGTGAAGCAGGGTGCGGTGCTCGCGCGCCTCGATACGCGCGAAACCGAGGCGCGCCTGGCGCAGGCGCGGGCGCAGGTCAACGCGACCACCGTGCGTCTGAAGGAAGCCGAACGGGATCGCGCGCGCGGCCAGACGTTGCTTGCCGGCGGGGCGATCGGCCAAGAGGTCTACGACAAGGCGCTCCTCGCCCTCAACATCGCGCAGAGCGAGCAGGCCCAGGCCCGGGCGAATGTCCAGGCGCTCGAGGCGGTGCTCTCCAACATGACGATCCGCGCGAGCTTCGAGGGTGTCGTCACGGTGCGCCACCGCGAGCCGGGCGAGATCGTATCCCCGGGCGCGCCGGTGCTCACGCTGATGAATCCGGGCGACCGCTGGGTGCGGATCTACATCCCCGAGCACCACATCGGCGCCGTGCGCCTCGGACAGAAGGCCGCGATCTCGACCGACACCTTCCCCGAGAGGCGCTACGGCGGTGCGGTGACCTACATCGCATCGCAGGCCGAGTTTACGCCGAAAAATGTCCAGACCGCCGAGGAGCGCGTGAAGCTCGTGTACGCGGTCAAGGTGCGCATCACCGACGACCCCAACTTCGAGTTGAAGCCCGGCGTCCCCGCGGATGTGCGCCTGGAGGAGGCCGCGCCGTGACCGATGCCGCACCCGCGATTGCGGTGCGAGGGCTCGGCTGCCGCTTCGGCGAAATCCGCGCGGTCGAGGACGTGAGCTTCGAGGTAAGCCCGGGCGAGCTCTTCGGCCTGGTCGGGCCGGACGGCGCCGGCAAGACCACGCTGCTGCGTATGCTCGCCGGTGTGCTCCGGCCCGATGGCGGCGATGCGCAGTTATATGGCGTGAGCGTGGTGCGCGACCCGGAAGGTGTAAAGCACGAGATCGCCTACATGCCGCAGCGCTTCGGCCTGTACACCGATCTCACCGTGATGGAGAACCTCGATTTCTACGCCGACCTCTACGGCGTGCCGCAGGCCGAGCGCCGCGCGCGCCTGGAGCGACTGTTCCATTTCTCGAATCTCGCGCCCTTCGGGGACCGGCTCGCCGGCGCGCTCTCGGGCGGCATGAAGCAGAAGCTCGCGCTCTCGTGCGCGCTCATCCATTTGCCGAAGATTCTGCTGCTCGATGAGCCGACCTTCGGCGTCGATCCGATCTCGCGCCGCGATCTGTGGCTCATCGTGCACGAGATGGTGGAAGAGGGCGTGACCGCGGTGGTGAGCACCGCCTACCTGGACGAGGCCGAGCGCTTCGACCGCGTGGCGCTGCTGCACGGCGGCCGGGTGCTCGCGCTCGATACGCCCGCGCGGCTGCAACGCGGGCTGTCCGGGGAGGTGCTGGTCATCGAGGTCGAGGCGCCGCGCGCCGCGCGCGATCTGCTGGTGGACCATCCCAAGGTGCGGCGCGTGACGCTCTTCGGCGACAAGCTGCATGTGACGGTCGCCTCGGTCGCATCCGACGGGCCCGCGATCGAGCGCGTGCTGCGCGATGCGGGGCTCAGCGTGCACCGCGCGCACAAGGCCGAGGCCTCGCTCGAAGATGTCTTCATCGAACGTTTGGCGGGGTGAGGAAGAGAGGTTTTGTATGAATTTTCAACGCAGAGACGCAGAGGCGCGGAGCGACGGCCCTGCGTTCTCGGCTTTCGATTTCCGAGCGTCCAACCCGAGGACGATGGCATGAGTGCTCAGGCCCCGAACGATATTGCGGTGGCCGCGCAGGAGCTCACGCGGGTGTTCGGGAGCTTCACCGCCGTCGACCGCGTCTCGTTCGCGGTGCGCCGCGGCGAGATCTTCGGTTTCCTCGGGCCCAACGGCGCCGGCAAGACCACGACGATCAAGATGTTGACCGGTCTGCTCGCGCCCTCGTCGGGTCGCGGCAGCGTGGCCGGGTACGACATCGGCGCGCAGTCCGAGATGGTGAAGCGCAACATCGGCTACATGTCGCAGCTCTTCTCGCTCTACGCCGATCTCACGGTCGAGGAGAACATCGCGTTCTTCTCGGGTCTCTACCATGTGCCGCGGGAGAAGCGCGCCGCGCGCCGCGACTGGGTGCTGGAGGTGGCGGGCCTCACCGACCGGCGCACGCGCCTCACGGGCGAGTTGCCGCTCGGCATCAAGCAGCGCCTCGCGCTCGGCTGCGCCGTGCTGCACGAGCCGCCGATCTTGTTTCTGGACGAGCCGACCTCCGGCGTGGATCCGCTGTCGCGCCGCCGCTTCTGGGATCTCATCTATACGCTGACCGCCGGCGGCACCACGGTGTTCGTGAGCACCCACTACATGGAAGAGGCCGAGTACTGCCATCGCCTGGCGCTCATGAACCGCGGAAAGCTCATCGCGCTCGATGCCCCGGCGCGGCTGCGCGCCGCGGCGACGGAGCCACTCTTTGAGCTGAAGACCGACGATAGCTTGAAGACTGTGAAGCTCTTGCAGCGGATGGCGGGCGTGCGCGAGGCGGCGATGTACGGGCGCGCGGTGCATGTGGCGGTGGCCGATCGCGCGCAGGCGCGCGCGGAGATTCCCCGGCGCCTGAAGCAGGAAGGTGTGGCGTTGCATGGCATGGACGAGATCGCGCCCTCGCTCGAGGACGTGTTCGTGTTCCGCGTGCGCGAGGCCGGCGGCGCGCCCGTGGATTGATGACTGATATGAATTTTCGACGCGAAGGCGCAAAGACGCAAAGATTTATGCATTTTTTACACCATGATTGTTGTTTTTCTTTGCGCCTCTGCGTCTTTGCGTCAAGCGATCATATAAATGATTAACCTTCGACGCCTGTGGGCGATGGCGCGCAAGGAGGCGATTCAGCTCCGGCGCGACACGCGCAGCTTGATCCTCGCGTTCCTGCTGCCGGTGCTGCTGCTCGTGATCTTCGGCTATGCCATCAGCTGGGACGTGCGCGACATCCGGACCGCGGTCCTCAACCAGGACCAATCGGCGCACGCACGCGAGCTGCTCGATGCCTTCCGCGCTTCGGGTTACTTCACCTTCCGGAGCGATCTTGCGCGCGCCCAGGAGATCGGGCCGCTCCTGGACGGGGTGGGCGTGCAACTGGTGCTCGTGATCCCGCCGGATTTCAGCGCCCGTCTCAACGCCGGGCGGCCGGCGGCGCTGCAGGCGATCGTGGACGGCTCGGACGCCAACACCGCGACCATCATCCTCGCCTACACCCGCGCGATCGTGCTTTCCTACTCGCTCGATGCGCAGCTCCAGGGTGCGCGGGTGAATCCGCCGGTCACGCTCGAGAGCCGCGTCTGGTACAACGAGGAACTGCTCTCGCGCAACATGATCGTGCCGGGGCTGGTCGCGGTCATCATGATGATCGTCGCGGCGATGCTCACCTCGCTCACGATCGCGCGCGAGTGGGAGCGCGGTACGATGGAGCAGCTCGCCGCCACCCCGGTGGCGCGCGCCGAGGTCGTGCTCGGCAAGCTCCTGCCGTACCTCGGCATCGGCCTCGTCGACGTGGTCGTGAGCGCCGTGCTCGGGGTGTGGATCTTCGATGTGCCGTTCCGCGGCAATGTGCTGCTGTTCATGGGGCTGTCGGCATTCTTCCTCACCGGCGCGCTCGGCCTCGGGGTCGTCATCTCGGCGCTCGCGCGCTCGCAGCTCCTGGCGACGCAGATCGCGATGATCGTGACCTTCCTGCCGGCCTACCTGCTGTCGGGATTCATGTACGCGATCTCGGTGATGCCCGCACCGCTGCAACTGCTCACCTATCTCATCCCGGCGCGCTACTTCATCGTGGTGACGCGCGGCCTTTTTCTGAAGGGCGTGGGCCCGGAGGCCCTGTGGCTCCAGGGCCTGCTGATGATCGTGTTCGCCGCGCTCGGTTTGGGCCTCGCGATCCGGTCGTTCCGCAAGGAACTGGGCTGAGGATGAACGCGTTTATGAATTTTCGACGCAAAGGCGCAGAGGCGCAAAGAAAGACAAGGATCGCTGGGCAAAACATCCAGAATTCTTTGCGTCTTTGCGCCTTTGCGTCAAATAATCATACGGGGGTTCTCTTCCGATGAATCCGGGGCGAGTCTGGGAAATGGTGCGCAAGGAGTTCCTGCAACTCTTTCGCGATCCGCGCATGTGGCGCGTGGTGTTCATCGCACCGGTGATTCAGTTGCTGGTCTTCGGCTACGCCGTCTCGACCGACATCAAGGAGACCGCGACCTTCGTCGTCGACCACAGCGGTACGCGCGCGTCGCGGGAACTCGTCGAGGCGTTCACCGCTTCCGGCTATTTCCGCGTGGTCGGGCGATCGCAGCGCCCGGCGGATGCGGTGCGCGCGCTCGACCGGGAGGAGGCGCTGGTGGGGCTGGTGATCCCGGTCGACTTCGCCGAGCGGCTGCGCGACGGACGCGGCGCCGCGGTTCAGTTGTTGCTCGACGGTTCGCAGTCGAACACCGCCACCGTGGCCCAGGGCTACGCCGAGCGCATCGTGCAGAACTTCGGCGTGCGCCACGGCGGCGGCGCGGCGCCCGCCGTGGACCTGCGTGAGCGCGCCTGGTTCAATCCGAGTCTGGCGAGCCGCAACTACAACGTACCGGCGGTCGCCGGGGCGATCATCTTTCTCGTCTGCCTGCTGCTCACCGCGCTTGCCGTGGTGCGCGAGCGCGAGATCGGCACGCTCGAACAGCTCATGGTGAGCCCGCTCACCGCCGCGGAACTGATCGCCGGCAAGACCGTCCCGTTCGCCATCATCGGCCTGGCGGACGTGCTGCTCGTCACCGCCGCCGCGCTCTTCTGGTTCCGGGTGCCGTTGGTAGGCAGCCTTGCGCTGCTCATGTTTGCGAGCCTGCTCTTTATCCTCTCGGGGCTCGGCATCGGACTGCTCATCTCGACGGTCTCGAAGACCCAGCAGGAGGCGTTCATGACGACGTTTCTCGTGTTCATGCCGACGATCCTGCTCTCGGGGCTGATGTTTCCCGTGAGCAGCATGCCGGAGCTCTTCCAGTGGCTCACGCTCGCGAACCCGATGCGCCACTACCTCGAGATCGTGCGCGGCATTTTTCTCAAGGGCGCCGGGGTGACCGCCATGTGGGTTCAGTTCCTCACGCTGTTCGCGCTCGGTGCCGGGGTCCTCGGCTTCGCCGCCAGCCGGTTCCGCAAGCAGGTGGGCTAGGAGCAGTATTGTATGATTGTTTGACGCAAAGACGCAGAGACGCAAAGAAAAGCAAAGATCATCGGGCAAAGAATCCAAAAAACTTTGCGTCTTTGCGCCTTCGCGTCGAAAATTCATATCAATTCTCTCTACCTTATCGTTTCAATTGCCAAAGAAGGGGAAAACCATGCTGAAGACTCGCTATCGTATCGGGCTGCGGATCGCGGCCGTCGTGGCCGTGGCGTTCGGGCTGCTGACCGTCAGGGAAGGCGGGGCGGTCCTGTTCGGCGGCGAGGCCGCGCGCGCCGCGGCGGGCAACTACGTGCCGTTCGTGCTGTGGTTCAATTTCCTCGCGGGCTTCGCCTATGTCGCCGCCGGCGCCGGCCTGTGGCTGCAACAGCGCTGGTCGGCGTGGCTGGCGCTCGCGATCCTGATCGGGACAGTCGCGGTGTTCGCGGCCTTTGGCGTGCATGTGGCCGCGGGCGGGGGGGTACGAGCTGCGTACGGCGATCGCGATGGGGCTGCGCATCCTCGTGTGGGCCGTGATTTTTGCGGCGGCCTATCGCAGTGTGTGGCGGCCCGCATCCCCTTGGGTCAAATGATCCTGGAAAAAGCAGTTGTCCGCAGATTTCGCAGATTAACGCAGATTTTAGGAATGGCGCGCAATGCGGGTGCCGACGGGGTTCAAGCCGGACGGCCGGTCAGATATGCAGCAACTGTCACAATGTCAGGCGGCTGACAGAGGCGGCAGGCGCGCCGACCGAGCGTTTCTTTGACGGGGGTCAAAATTTGCGGACCGAACCGGCCTAGAATGAAATTTGCATAGCGACAGCCCCGGCGCGTTCGTTCAAGCATGCGCGCGATACAACCACGAGGAAAAAGATCATGGCCCACATCGTTATTTTAGGCGGCGGCATCGGCGGCATCGTCTCGGCCTACGAGATGAAAAAGCTCGCCCGGCCGCAGGACCGCATCACCGTCATCTCCGACAGCGAGACCTTCCACTTCACGCCGTCCAATCCCTGGGTCGCGGTCAACTGGCGCAAGCCCGGCGCGATCAAGGTTCCGCTCGGGGGCGTGCTCGCGCGCCAAAAAATAGATTTCATCGGCGTCGGCGCAACGCGCCTGCATCCCGAGACCAACAGCATCGAGCTGCGCGACGGCCGGAAGGTCGATTACGATTATCTGATCATCGCCACCGGTCCGCGTCTGGCGTTTCACGAGGTGGAGGGATTCGGCCCGCAGGGCCACACCCATTCGATCTGCACCGTGGACCACGCCGTGCAGGCCGCCGCGGAGTGGGAGAAGTTCGTCGCGGACCCGGGGCCGATCGTGGTCGGCGCGGCGCAGGGCGCCTCGTGCTTCGGGCCGGCGTATGAGTTCGCCTTCATTATGGACACCGATCTGCGCCGTCGCGGAATTCGCGACAAGGTGCCGATGACCTTCGTGACCGCCGAGCCCTATATCGGACACCTCGGCCTCGGCGGCGTGGGCGACTCGAAGGGCATGCTCGAAAGCGAGTTCCGCGATCATCACATCAAATGGATCTGCAACGCCAAGACGACGAAAGTCGAGCCCGGCAAGCTGCATGTCCTCGAGGTCGACGAGGACGGCAAGGAGAAACGCAAGCACGAACTGCCGTTCAAGTACGGCATGATGCTGCCGGCGTTCATGGGCATCGAGGCGGTGGCCGGGATCGAGGGCCTGACCAATCCGCGCGGGTTCATCCTGATCGACAAGCACCAGCGCAACCCGAAATTCCAGAACGTCTACAGTGTCGGCGTATGCGTGGCGATTCCGCCGGTCGAGGCGACGCCGGTGCCGACCGGAGTGCCCAAGACCGGCTACATGATCGAGTCCATGGCCACGGCGGCGACCCTCAACATCCGCGCCGCGATCGACGGCCAGGCGCCCGACGCGGTGCCGACCTGGAATGCGATCTGTCTCGCCGACATGGGCGATACCGGCATGGCGTTCGTCGCGATCCCCGAGATCCCGCCGCGCAACGTGAACTGGATGAAAAAGGGAAAGTGGGTGCATCTCTCGAAGGTCGCGTTCGAGAAATATTTCCTGCGCAAGGTGCGCAAAGGCCTGACCGAACCGGTCTACGAGCGCTACGTGCTCAAGGCGATGGGGCTGGAGCGGCTGCGGGCGTAGGACCCGGGGTTACCGCAGAGCGCCGGGCAAACGATCAACGCCGTTATGCCCCCGACCGGCGTTGTTGCCATCCGGCGGCGCCATCGGTATTCTTTCGCGGTCCGGGCATCGCCCGTTTGCGGGCCGTGTTGCGCGCGGCGCGTGTTTGGCGATCTGCTCGGGGACGGTGTGCGCGGGTCAGAGCGTGCGTCTCTCAGCAAACTGGAAATGATGAGGATCTCATGCGTAGATCGATCGCGGTCGTGGCAGCCATCGTTGTTTCTTTGGTCGTGACCGGCGCCGGTGTGGCGCAGGAAAGCCCGGTCCCGCCGGCCAGTTGGCAAATCCCGACCGTGAAACTGTCGACCACGCAGCGCGGTGCGCTGGACGCGGAGATGCGGGGGCGCAAGGATGGTGTAGTGCAGATTTCCGTCGCTATCGTCCAAGGCGACTGGGAGCTGGGCGCCGAGACCGCCGCGCGCATGCGCGACCGCTCCATCATGAAGGGACGGCTTACACGCAAACAGATCGAGGAACTCGATCGCAGTTTGCCCGCGGCCTTAGTGAAGGCGGACGAGCGTCTCCGCCAGGATGCCGACGCCCTGGGGCGTGCAATGAAGGCTCGCAACGGCGATCTCGCGGTCTCCCATTTCTCGAAAATGCTGCGGGCGTGCGTGGGTTGTCACGTGCTCTACGCCACGCACGTGTTTAGAGGGTTCCCGCCGGCGGGTAATGGCGCGCAGCCGAACAAGGGCGCGCCGGCACCGAATAATAAGTAGTTCCAGACAGCGCAATGACCGAGCGCGCCATTGGGTTTCCGAAGTCAGGCAAACGGGAATCGGGGTCTGCGCGCGGAACAACTGCGTGCACCGCGGAGAACACAGAGTTTTTTTGAGATTTTATTCCCGCTTTTCTCTGTGCCGTCGGTGCCCTCAGTGGTGAAATTCTCTTCTCTCCGTAGCGAGATCAGCGCGCCTTCAGTGCGCGCCTGACCTCGCGGTCGGTTTCGCGCTTCTTGACGTCCTCGCGCTTGTCGTGCGCCTGCTTGCCGCGCGCGAGTCCCACCTCGAGCTTGGCGTGCCCGCGCTTCCAGTGAAGCTGTAGCGGCACGAGCGTGTAACCCTTGCGTTCGACCGCGCCGATCAGTTTTTTGATCTCCTCGGCGTGCAGCAGCAGCTTGCGGCGGCGCGTGGGGTTGGCCTGCACGTGGGTGGACGCCGTGGACAGAGGCGAGATGTGCGCGCCCACGAGAAACGCCTCGCCGCGGTCGATCACCACATAGCCTTCCTTGAGCTGCGCGCGCCCGGCGCGCAGGCTCTTCACCTCCCAGCCCTGGAGCGAGAGGCCGGCTTCGTATTTCTCCTCGATGAAGTAGTCATGCCACGCCTTGCGGTTCTGGGCGATGACGGGATTGGGCGAGGCCTCGTTTTTCTTGCTCATGGAAACACGTCGCGGAGTCGGTCGGGCAGGGTGACGGCCGGCAATTCTACAAGGAACCCGCGGCTTTGTCCGGACGGCTATTCTTTAAAGATTAATGGACAGGATTAACAGGATTTACAGGATTCAAGAACAGGAATACTCAAAGCCGTTCGCCTTATCCTGATAATCCTGTAAATCCTGTCTATTCCTGTTTCTGACGTTTTCAAGATAAAGTTTAACGCACCGCGCGCGGAGCTGCCGGGAAAATAGACAGCAGCGCCCGGACTGTGCCACATTCATGGCGCACGCCGTTTCGGCGAGGGAATTTTCCGGCGTGCGCAGCCCGGGCGTTTCGGATCGGATATGACACAGACATCCAGACCATCGTTATTAAAAGACCCGCCCGCGACGGCACCGGGATTCGTCCGCGAGCGCTGGTCGTCGCGCTGGATGTTCGTGCTCGCCGCCGGCGCGGCGGTGATCGGCTTCAACAATTTCTGGCAGTTCCCGTACCTGGCGGCGCAGTACGGCGGCGGGGCGTTTCTCATCGTCTATTTTTTCTGCGTGCTGCTGATCGGCTTGCCGCTGCTCATGGCCGAGACGATGCTGGGACGCGGCGGGCACGCCTCCCCGGTCGGCGCCTTTCGGCACATGGCGCGCGCGCACGGGCGCGATCCCAGGTGGGCGCTCGCGGGCGGGTGTGCGGTTCTCGGCGGGTTTCTCATCCTGTCCTATCTGTGCGTGATCGCCGGCTGGACGATCGCCTACGCGCTGCGTTCGGGTCTGGGCGTGTTCGTGGGGCTCACGGCGGACGGTATTGGCAGCCAGTTTGCGCAACTGGTAAACGATCCGGAGAAGCAGTTGTTCTGGCACGCGCTGTTTCTCGTCTCGGTCCTGGCGGTCGTGGGGCGCGGCATGCACGCGGGTCTCGAGGCGGCGATCCGGTACGTGGCGCCGCTGCTGGTGTTCCTGTTCGTGGTGCTTGCGGTTTATGCCGCGACGACCGACGGTTTCGCGCGCGCCCTCGAGCGGTTGCTGATGCCCGATTTTGAGAAGCTCGGCGGGGCGGGCGTGCTCGCCGCCCTGGGGCACGCGTTTTTCAGTCTGGGGCTGGGATCGGGTTTCGTGCTGATGTACGGGGCGTATGCGCGGGACGAGGTCTCGGTGCCGCGGCTTTCGCTCTGGGTCGCGGCGGTGGATACGGTCACGGCCCTCGCGGCCGGTGTCATCGTGTACTCCGTGCTGTTTTCCGGCGGTGTCGAGCTCGCCTCCGGCCCGGCGCTGGTGTTTCAGGCGCTGCCGCTCGCGTTCGACCATATCCCCATGGGGCGGATTCCCGCGACCGCGCTCTACATGCTGCTCGTGCTCGTCGCCTGGACGTCGGCGGTCGCGCTCGCCGAGCCGGTTGTGGTCTGGCTCGGCGAGCGTTTCAACCTTAACCGCGTGCGGGCGGTGCTCGTGTGCGGGGTTTCGGCCTGGGTCCTGGGCCTGCTGACCATCTTTTCGTTCAATCACTGGGCGTTCTCGTTCAAGTTTCTGGGTCTCGCGCGCAAGCTCGGGATGTTCGATGTATTGCAGATCCTGACGGCGCAGATCCTGCTGCCACTCGCCGGAATCCTCACGGCGCTGTTCGCCGGCTGGGCGCTGAAGCCCGAGGTCACGCGCGCGGCGCTCGGTCTGCGCTCGCCCTGCGCCTTCGACGCCTGGCTGTGGCTCGTGCGCGTCGCGATCCCGGCGGCGCTGCTGCTGGTGGTCTTCACGCTGTCGCGGTTGCTGGCATGACCGCGATTCGCCGTTCCGCCATCGTGCCCCACAGCGCGCAACAGATGTATGAACTGGTGGCGGATATCCCGTCCTACCCCGAGTTCCTGCCGTGGTGCGGCGGCGCGCATATTCTCAAGCGCGAGGACGATGAGATGATCGCCTCGATCGACATCGCCTACCACGGTCTGCACCGCAGCTTCACCACGCGCAATCTGCTGCAGAATGGCAAGATGATGGAGATACGGCTTCTGGACGGTCCGTTCTCGCACCTCGAGGGTTTCTGGACGTTCGGCGCGCTCGATGAGCACGCCAGCCGCATCGCGCTCGATCTCGAGTTCGAGGTGGCGAACCGGCTGGTGGGGTTCGCGCTCACGCCGGTGTTCACCAATATCGCCAACCAGCTCGTGGACAGCTTCCATCGGCGCGCCGATCAGCTCTACCGCCAACGCGCATGAAGGGAACCTCTAAAAATACCTGAAAAGATCTTTTTCACCGCAGAGAACGCAGAGCACGCAGAGAAAATCCATTTCTGTTTCAGTAGCTCCATGCCTCTGCGGCGCTGCGATGGCCCGGATGTACCGTGAATAACGGGAATTCTTAGAGGTTCCCTGAACCTAAAAACGACGTTTAACCGCAGATGAACGCAAATGAATCATGCCGGGGATGCACCGAAGCCATTCACCCTTTCGGTGGGCTGGCGAATACCGGCGGCGCATTGAATATCCGCGTTTATCTGCGTTCATCTGCGGTTAACCGCTTTTTCTAGGATGAACGGGCCGGGCGTTCGGGTCGAGGTGGCGTATGCCGCGCCGCACGCGCAGGCGGTGGCGATCGAGGCGACGCTCGATCCCGGCGCCACGGTCGAGGAGGCGATCCGTCGCTGCGGCATCCTCGCGCGCTTTCCGGAAATCGATCTTGCGCGCAACCGTGTCGGGATCTTCGGTGAGCCCGTGCGCCTGAATGATCCGGTGCGGGATAACGACCGGGTGGAGATTTACCGCCCCCTGGTCGCGGACCCCAAGGAGGCGCGGAGGCAGCGCGCGGGAGTGAGGAAGGCCGCGCGCCGCTAGGCTACAGCGCCCGCGACGGCGGGCGCAGCGGGGCGGAGGCGTCGGGCGATTCCTGCGGAGCCGTCTGCGCGGCGGCGGGGCCGGGGCCCGCGAATCCGGTCGCGGGCGACGTTGGCCCGGGGGCGTTGCCGTCGATACGCGCGAGCGCATCGTTCCGGAACACGACGGTGAGCCGGTGCGTCTGCGGTGCCGGATCGCCGCCTTTCTTCAGGGAATAAAAATAATCCCACCGATCCGGATGGAATGAGTCGGCGATGAGCGGCGTGCCGAGCGCGAAACGCACCTGGCTCTTCGTCATGCCGGGCTTGAGCTTCTCCAGCATTTCCTGGGAGACGACGTTGCCTTGCTGGACGTCGATCTTGTAGGCGCTGACGCAGCCCGCGAGCAGCGCAGCGGCCGCGAGCAGCGCGGCGAACGGAAACGAACGCATTTTTTTGAAATATTCCGGACGGGTGATTTACACTGCGAGCATGATAACCCAGAACGGTTCCGCGGGTACACCTTAAAACGGGTCCCGCAGATCCAGCAGCCCATGGCCCACACGCGGAACACCGGCGGCGCGCCCGCCGACCTCAAGAAGGCCGGCCTCAAGGCGACGCTCCCGCGCCTGAAAATCCTGACGATCCTCGAGGAGTCCAAGGACCGGCACATGACCGCCGAGGATGTCTACAAGCGGCTGCACGAGTCCGGCGAGGACGTGGGGCTTGCCACGGTCTATCGCGTGCTCACCCAGTTCCAGGAGGCGGGGCTTGTGATCCGGCACCACTTCGAGGGCGGCCGCTCGGTGTTCGAGTTCAACGCGGGCGGGCACCACGATCACATGGTGTGCGTGGAGTGCGGCAAGGTGTTCGAGTTCTACGACACGGAGATCGAGGAGCGCCAGCGCCGCATCGCCGAGAAGGCCGGTTTTCACTTCGACGACCACTCGCTTTATCTCTTCGGCGTGTGCGCGGGCATGAGAAAGCACGGGAAGTGCTCGAAAAAATAATGCGGAGTTCGGAGTGCCGAATGCGGAATCGGTGTCCGATTTTTACGCCGTACTCCGCATTCAGGCCCATCGCGTGCCCGTGTGGGAAAGAACAGGACCGGTCGCGCGACCGGACCCTGTAATTCCGGTTCAAGGACGCATTTGAAGTGCGGCGGAGATTCGTCATGATCCCGCCCATGACAGCTCTTTCTGTCGAGCCGCCTCCGGCGGCGTCTAAAAGCTACTTGTGGGTGGCTGACCCACGGCAGGTGTCTTTCTTTTACGCGGCCAAAAGAAAGTCACCAAAGAAAAGGCCGCCCCGGAGCCACCGGCCGCTTCGCGGCTTCCTGTGCTGTGCAGGGATGCACGAATG
>Ga0154833_1075_pt1 | contig 18071 bp, 16 predicted proteins | sample Rifle2008BG16ft_FD_116137 | JGI IMG/M metagenome (GOLD analysis project Ga0154833, IMG submission 116137) | Candidatus Muproteobacteria bacterium RBG_16_65_34 | reverse complement strand
TGTTCAGCCATGACCGCGCCTCGGCTTCGTTCCCGTCATCCAGGTAATAACCGGCCTTGCGGTACGCGGCCTCGGCCTTCTGGTCGGCGCTGAAGGCGGGGCTCCTTTCCGTCAGGATCTGATCGAGCGCGGCCTGCGCGCCCGCCTTGTCGCCAAGCCGGCGATAGACGACGGTCAGATTCAGCAGTTCGGTGGCGACGCCCGCCATGTTTTCGACCGACCGGTGGATCGACAGCGCCCCCTGATACTCCTGCAGCGCCTGCGCGTAATCGCCGCGGCGGAAAGCCGCCGCGCCGCGCTGATTGAACTGGATGGCCGTTTCCTGCTGTTCCGTGAGCACAGGAGGATTCCCGGCGCAGGCGGCCATCGCCAGAACCACCGGCGTGACGAACAGGAGCATGCGCCAAGGCATCATCGTGTTGTTTCGCGATTATTTTTGCTTCGGAACTTGATCGGGCACATAACTGTCGACCGGCAGGGTCTGCGCCTTGGGTGGCTCGATGTTGCGGTTGATCGGCCAGGTGCGACTGACGGAATCGACGACCTTCTTGGAACCGGCGAGCACCTCGTCGCCGCGGCGGATGACGCCCGGCAGCTCGGCGTTCATGATGCGCTCGATGCCCTGCATGCTCTTCTCGGCGCTGCCGAGGGTGCCGTCGAGCTTATCGAGTGTCGGCGGCATGTGCGCCAGGAGCTCGTCCACCTTGCGCGCGATGCTTTTGAAATCCGCGATCAGGGGCACGACCTGGGCGTACAGCGCGTCGACCACCTTTCCGAGATCGCGCTCGCGCTCGAAGGGAATCTTCTCGTTGCGGGCGAGGGGCTTCGCCTTCTCGGACCCGGGACTCACCTCGATGATGGTTCGGCCGATCAGTCCCTCGGCGACCAGGCGCGCGCGCGAATCCTTGCGGACCCATTTCATGTACGGGGTGTTGATCGAAAGCGTGACCTCCACCTCGGCGTCGTCCGTCAGCGCGAGTTTTTCGACCTTGCCGATGACAAAACCGCTGAGCTTCACCGGCATGCCGGCGCTGATGTCCTGCCCGGTGTCGGTGACGAAGGAAATCCGGGTCTTGGGCGTAAAGACGTCGTGCTGAGTACCGATCGCGACGATCGTCGCCGCGATCCCGGCGAGCGCGATGAGCACGAACCACCCGATCTTGCGCGCGAGGTTCTTGAAGCGCGCGTCTTCGTCTTGCAGAATCGCCATGTCGCTAGTCCTCGGCGTCGAGCGCCACGGTCAGATCGGCCTTGATGCGCTGCGAAAACGCATCGTCCGCGCACAGGTACAGCGAGATGCGCCCGGGGCGCTCCGGGTGGAACCGCTCCGTGATCCGGTACAGCCGCGCGGCGACGTCCCGGTCGAGGCCGGAGAAGAGAGAATCGTAGATCATGATCTCGGCGTTCGTCAGCATCGCCCGGATCAGCGCCGCCACGCGTTTCTCGTAGATCGACAGTTGATCCGGCAACCGGCCCATGAGCCGTTTGACGTAGTCCCCGCCGAATCCAAAGTCTTCGTACATCCTGACGACCTCGCCTTCCGCCTGCTCGGCGGTCTTGCCGAGATGGTACCAGGCCGGCAGCAGGATATTCTCCCAGACCTTCAGATTGCCGATCAAACCGCCGTGCTCGGGCACGACCCCGATGCGCCGGAAAAGCCGGACGCGCTCCTTCACCGGCAAGGCATAGAGGTCCGCGCCGAACAGCTCGATCCGTCCCTGCTCCGGGCGCGCCGTCCCGAACAGCGTCGCGGCGAGCTCGTTTTTCCGGTCCTCCGAGGCGGTCGTAATCCGGCAGACCGCCCCCGGCGGGATCTCGCAGGAGAAGGCGCGCAGCGCGCCGAGGGTAACCTGGTCGAACCGGATCACGCCGACCGCGCCCCGGCGCCCACGCTACAGAAAGAAGGCATAGGTGATGATCCCGTCGAGAAAAAACACGCTGACCAGATTCTGCATCACGGCGCGCGTGGCCGCGCGCGGTACCGCGGTGACGGAACGCGGCGCGCTCAGGCCGTAGTAGCAGGAGGTGATGGAAATCACCAATCCGAATACGAAGGCCTTGAGCAGCGACACCAGCACCTCGGTGAGGTCCAGGATGGAGAGGACGCCCTCCATGCTCGTCAGGAACGGCACGTCCTGCGCCGCCGCGACGAACGCGAACCCCATCACGATCGCCGTCATCTGAAAATAGAAGGTCGTCGCCACGACCGAGAGCGTCATGCCGGCGATGCGCGGCACCACGAGGTAATCCATCACATCGACGCCCATCATGCGCAGGCTGTCCGCCTCGCCCCGGATCTTCATCGACGCGAGCTCGGAGGCCATGGCGGAGCTCGAGCGCGCGATGATGACGATGGCGGTCAACAGCGGTCCGAGCTCGCGCACGAGCATCCAGAGCATGATCTTCGCGGTGAACGGGGAGTTCGGCCCCGCGAGACTCGTGATCTGGCCCGCGATCACCATACCCGAGAACGCGGCGATCAGACTCACCACCCACAGCGCCTCGATGCCGGTGAAATAGACCTGACGGTAGAAGACCTGTCGGACCGGGGGGACGTTCAGCGCACCGATGTTCTTGAGGATGTACCCCAGCAGCCGGTAGAAGCCCTTCCAATAGGCGGCCGCGTTCAGGAACGGTCGGCCGAACCGCTCCGGATTTATTATCGTGGCCATTCAGAGACTCTTCATTCTCTCGGGAATACACAAGAATTTAAGGGCTGTAAAGCAAAAAGAAATTAGACAGGATTAACAGGATTTACAGGATTAAATCAAATCAAGTCTTTTTGGTTTTGTCTTCGACCTAATCCTGTTAATCCTGTAAATCCTGTCCATTCGCTTTTCTTCGCGCGTCAGGGCGCGGCGGGGATGACGGGGGTCGAGCGCACGACGTCGGCGTTCTGGGCGCGGTTTCGAAGCGCGTGGTCCATGAGTACGATCGCCAGCATCGCCTCGGCGATGGGCGTGGCGCGGATGCCGACGCAGGGGTCGTGCCGGCCGGTGGTGACCACTTCCACGGGTTCGCCCCGGACATCGATGCCGCGCGCCGGCAGGCGGATGCTCGAGGTGGGCTTGAGCGCGATGCCGACCACGATATCCTGTCCCGTGGAGATGCCGCCCAGGATGCCGCCGGCGTTGTTGGAGAGAAATCCCCGCGGCGTCATCTCGTCGCGATGCTCGGTCCCCTTCTGCTCGACGGACTTGAAGCCCGCGCCGATCTCGACGCCCTTCACGGCGTTGATGCCCATCATGGCGCGGGCGATGTCGGCGTCGAGCCGGTCGAACACCGGTTCGCCCAGGCCCACGGGTACATTCGCCGCGACCACGTTGATACGGGCGCCGATCGAGTTACCCTCCTTGCGCAACGCATCCATGTAGGCCTCGAGCTCCGCGACCTTCGCGGCATCCGGGCAGAAAAAGGCATTGCGCCCGACCTCGTTCCAGTCTCCGAGCTCGAGCCGGATCGGCCCGAGCTGGGCGAGGTAGCCGCGTATGACGACACCGTAACGCTCGCGCAGCCACTTCTTCGCGATCGCGCCGGCGGCCACGCGCAGCGCCGTCTCGCGCGCCGAAGAGCGCCCGCCGCCGCGGTAGTCGCGCAGCCCGTACTTCTGCTGGTAGGTGTAGTCCGCATGGCCCGGGCGGAACCGATCCATGATCGCGGAGTAATCCTGCGGGCGCTGGTCGGTGTTGCGGATGAGCAGCGCGATCGGCGCGCCGGTGGTCCGGCCCTCGAACACCCCCGCGAGGATCTGCACCTCGTCGGCCTCGCGCCGCTGGGTGGTGTGGCGCGACTGCCCCGGCTTGCGCCGGTCGAGGTCGGGCTGGATGTCGGCCTCGCTGAGCGCCATCCCCGGCGGGCACCCGTCCACGACCGCAACCAGCGCCGCGCCGTGGGATTCGCCCGCGGTGGTGACGGTGAAGAGCTTGCCGATGGTATTGCCGGACATGATGTGATGTTACCGGCAAAAAAGCCGGGAAACAAACCGAAGATTAGACAGGATTAACAGGATTTACAGGATTAAATCGAGTCAAGGAAAGTCTTTTTGGTTTTGTCTTCGACCTAATCCTGTTAATCCTGTAAATCCTGTCCATTCGCTTTTCTTCGCGCTCTCGGGAATAGACCAGGATTTACGGGATGGAAGGCAAAAAGAAACTAGACAGGATTAACAGGATTTACAGGATTAAATCAAATCAAGGAAAGTCTTTTTGGTTTTGTCTTCGGCCTAATCCTGTTAATCCTGTAAATCCTGTCCATTCGTTTTTCATTGCTTCAACCCGGTCTTGTGCGCGGCGTTGAGCCCGGCGAGCAGCGGCATGAACGGCACCGAGACCCTGGCCTGGCGCAGCGCCTCCATGAACGGAAGATCGGCGCCGTCGCCGAACTCATGGCGTCCTTCGAGGATGTCGGCGCGCAGTTGTTTGAGCTCCCGGGCGAGCCGCTCGTACACCGGCAGTTGCCGGGAGAACTCCGGATCGTCCTCGCCCTCGTCCCGCGCGCAGGCGATCAATTCCTCGACCTCGAAGATCGCCTGATCCAGCAGCTCAACGTATTGCTCCGGCGTTTTGGGATCGTACATGGGCATCAACGCAGCAGGTCTTCCGGTATCGCGCGCGCGGTCCGCTCGGATCGGGCGAACACCCAGGAAACGCCGCCGCCGAACATGAGCGAGTCCTTTCGGCGCACGAGCGGGCTGTCCTCGAACACCGCGCCGGAGAGGTCATCATAGCGCGCGAACAGCCCGACCCAAAACCCGGGATAGCGTTTGCTCAGCGTAAGCATCGTCTGCAGGCCGCCGTAACCGCCCCGGGCGTCGTACGCCGGGCGCGCGGCGCCGGCGTAGGCGGGGCTCACCTCGTAGTAATAGTCGTGGTAGCGCTCGCTCGCATACACCGGGCCGACGGCCACTCCGAAGTTCCAGCCACCGCCCGGCCCCAGATCGAACGCGCGATACTGCACGCTCGGCGTGAAGGTCCAGCCGATGTCGCTGTAGCGCGCGAGATCGGTTGCAACCACGGCGCGCCACGGCAGGCGCAGCGACAGCACCCGATCGCGGTCGCCGCTCGCCGCGAGCAACACCTTGATCGCCGGCCCGGCCTCGACCGTGGGCTCGATGTCGGGCATGCCGGTGCGCACGCCGTTGTCGCTGCTCTTGGCCGGCGGTCCGGCATTGAGGCTGACATCGAGCTCGACGCGGTCGGACCTGAAGATATCGGCATGCACCCCTTCCCGGTCCACCCTCACGGTCTCGCCCCGATACACGAGATACGGCAGCGGCAAGACATAGCTGCTGCGCTTGTCCGAGCCGCGGTAATCGGGGATGCTGAGCGTCGCCACACCGGCGCCCACTTCCCACACCGGCGGCCCTTCCTGCGCGAGCGCCGGCGCGCACGCGGGCAGGAATGCCGTCAGGACGCGCCCGAAGCTTGGTAGTCCGTTACGCATCAATTATTGTTGGCGAATGCATGCGAGATGCCGTAATTTAATGATGCCAGAATTCTCGGAGCAGCGTCAGTCATCCATGAAAGGCATGCGCTACCCATCCGCCGCCACAGGTTTCCTCGCACCGCGGCGCATTCCTCGCGGGCCCCGGCTCATCTCACCGGCGACGACGGCGGGTGGTATCCGCTCGACCGCACCGGCGGCCGTGCGATCGGGTTGCAATGGCTAGCGCGGGAACGAAACCGGCACGCGCCGCCCACCGCCGCGCGACACGCGTGGAGTGGCCGCGCCTGTCGAAGGAAAAACTCCTGGATCTGCGCCTGTGCGACCTCGATCTGCGAATCGAAGGCACGCCGATCGAAGACTGCGTCCAGGAACTCGCCAAAGAGCTTGAAAGCCGCGGCTTCGCCTTTCGCCCGCATGTGTGGCTCTCGGACGAGTGGTTCTGCCCCGACGGCGTGCCCGGCTTCGCCGTCCCGTTTTATCTTGCGCATCCGCGCTTGAAGCGCCTGGAGCAGGAATTCATGCTGGAGGTCGAGGGCGAGACCCCGGAGGAGTGCCTGAAGCTGATGCGCCACGAAACCGGACATGCGCTCGCCAACGCCTACCGCCTGCACCGGCGCCGCGACTGGCAGCCGCATTTCGGAAAATCGAGCCAGAGATATCCGCAATCCTATCTGCCCCATCCCTACAGCAAGCGCTTCGTCGTTCATCTCGAAAACTGGTACGCCCAGAGCCACCCGGACGAGGACTGGGCCGAGACCTTCGCCGTGTGGCTCAAGCCCGACTCCGACTGGCGCAACCGCTACCGCGGCTGGCCGGCACTCAAAAAACTGGAATATGTGGATCGACTCATGGGGGAGATTGTGGGAACACGCCCGCTGGTGCGCACGCGCCGCCGGGAGTCACCGGCGAACCGCGTGCGCATCACGCTGCGCAAATACTATGAGCGCAAGCGCACGCTCTACGGCGCGAAGCGCCCGGAGTTCCTCGACCGCGATCTGCGCCGGCTCTTCGCCGATGGCCCGGCGCGCCCGGACGCCGAGACCGCGACGCGCTACCTGCGGCGCCACCGCGATGAGATCACGGCGATCGTCTCGCGCTGGACCTCGGAGTACCGCTACCGCATCGATCAGGTGCTCAAGGAGATGATCCGGCGCTGCGATGAGTTGCAGCTCCACGTCATGCGCGACGATCCGGCCATGAAGCTCGAAACCGTCGCCTTCCTCACGCGCCTGGTGATGGACTACCTGCACAGCGGGCGCTTCCGGGTGCGGCTATGAAGAAGCTGCGCGTGATGATGCTCGTGCACTGGAGCCTCGTGCCGCCGCAGGATCTGAGCGACCCCAAGGACCCGCGCATGGCCAAGTACCAGACCGAGTACGACGTGAAGTCGGCGCTGCTCGCGCTCGGGCACGAGGTCAGCGTCGTCGGCATCCATGACGACATCGCGCCGATCCGCAAAACCGTCGAGGAGTGGCAGCCGCACATCGCGTTCAACCTGCTCGAGGACTTCGCCGGCGTGAGCGCCTTCGACTACTACGTCGTGAGCTTCCTCGAGATGATGCAGTTGCCCTACACCGGCTGCAACCCGCGCGGACTGCTGCTGGCGCGCGACAAGGCGCTGTCGAAGAAGATCCTCACCTACCATCGCATCAGCGTTCCGGACTTCATGGTGTTCCCGCGCGCCAAGAAGATCGGGCGGCTGCGGCGGCTCAAGTTCCCGATGATCGTGAAATCGCGCATGGAGGAAGGCTCGGTCGGCATCGCCCAGTCCTCGTACGTGGAGAACGAGGCGCAGCTGCGGGAGCGCGTGGCGCTCATTCACGAGAAGACCCACGGCGACGCCATCGCCGAGCAGTATATCGACGGGCGCGAGCTCTACGTCACGATCGTCGGCAACACCAAGCTCGAGGTGCTGCCGATCCGCGAGTTGGTCTTCAGCAAGCCCGAGGCCGGCGCTCCGCGCCTGGCGACCTACAAGGTGAAATGGGATGAAAAATACCGCGAGCGCTGGGGTATCGAATACCAGTTCGTGCGCGACCTCCCGAACGGTCTCGCCGAGCGCATCGCCCATCTGTGCAAGCGCGCCTACCGGCTGCTCGACATGAGCGGTTATGGGCGCATCGATCTGCGCCTGACCGGCGCGAATGAGATCTGCGTCCTCGAGGCCAACCCCAACCCCGGCATCGCCCACGACGAGGACTGCGCCCTCTCGGCGGCGAAGGCCGGTATGAACTATGAAGCCTTCATCCTCCGATTGGTGAACCTGGGCGTGAGCAGTCGGGCGGGTCTGGAATAGCCGCGCATCTTTATTGATCGTTAACCACAGAGAGCACAGAGGGCACGGAGGAAAGTCATGAAAAACTATTGGAATATCTCTGTGATCTCTGTGTCCTCTGTGGTTAGAAGTCATATTGTAGAGGTCCCTTAGCGCCTTCGCGTTGAGTCTTTTTGTTATCGTCCCTAAGCATTTCCCCCGGGTTTCCGGTAAACTTCGATTCAACTTTTATGTGCCGCAAGCCGACGAATGCCCCCACGTTCCTACGCCGTTCCCGATAGCGCGCGCCGCAACCGCCTCGCTCGGCTCGAAACCCTCCTGGGTGAACGTATCCTGATCCTGGACGGTGCCATGGGCACCATGATCCAGCGCTACCAGCTCGGCGAGAAGGATTACCGCGGCGCGCGCTTCGCGGACTGGGCGCACGAGATCAAGGGCCACAACGACCTGCTGACGCTCACGCAGCCCAAGATCATTCACGACATCCACTGCGCCTATCTCGAAGCGGGCGCGGACATCGTCGAGACCAACACCTTCAACTCCCAGTCCGCCTCGCTCGCGGATTACCGCATGGAGGACCTGGCCTACGAGCTGAATCGCGAAGGGGCGCGCCTGGCGCGCGCCTGCGCCGACGAACACGAGCGCAAGGACACCACGCGCCCGCGCTTTGTCGCCGGCGTGCTCGGGCCGACCAGCCGCACCGCCTCGCTCTCGCCGGATGTGAACAATCCGGGCTTCCGCAATATCAGCTTCGATCAGCTCGTCGCGGCCTACACCGACGCGACGCGCGGGCTGCTCGACGGCGGCGCCGACCTGCTGCTGGTCGAGACCGTGTTCGACACGCTCAATTGCAAGGCGGCGCTGTACGCGATCGACCGCTATTTCGAGCAGCACGGCATCCGCGTGCCGATCATGATCTCCGGCACGATCACCGATGCGAGCGGCCGCACCCTCTCCGGCCAGACGACCGAGGCGTTCTGGAATTCCATCGCCCACGCGCAACCGTTGAGCGTGGGCTTGAACTGCGCGCTCGGCACCGAGCAGTTGCGCCAGTACGTGGAAGAAATGGCGCGTGTCGCGAGCACGCACGTAAGCAGCCACCCGAACGCGGGCCTGCCGAATGAATTCGGCGGCTACGACGATACGCCCGAGTTCATGGCCGGTCAGATCAAGGAATGGGCCGAGTCCGGTTTTCTTAACGTCATTGGCGGCTGCTGCGGCACCACGCCGGCGCACATCAAGGCCATCGCCGCGGCCGTGCGCGGGCTACGTCCGCGCGCAGTGCCGCAGATCGAGCCGCAATGCCGGCTTGCGGGACTCGAGCCGCTCAATATCGGGCCCGATTCCATGTTCGTGAACGTCGGCGAGCGCACCAACGTCACCGGCTCGGCGGTCTTCAAGAAGCTCATCCTCAACAACGAGCACGACAAGGCGATCGAGGTCGCGCGCAGCCAGGTGGTGAGTGGCGCGCAGATGATCGACATCAACATGGACGAGGCGATGCTCGAGGGCGAGAAGGCGATGACGACGTTCCTGAACCTCATCGCCTCCGAGCCCGAGATCTCGCGCGTGCCGGTCATGGTTGACTCCTCCAAATGGAGCGTGCTCGAGGCGGGCCTCAAATGCATTCAGGGCAAGCCGGTCGTGAACTCGATCAGCCTCAAGGAAGGCGAAGAGAAATTCATACGCGAGGCGAGCGCGGTGCGCCGCTACGGCGCGGCCGTGGTGGTCATGGCTTTCGACGAGAACGGCCAGGCCGACACGCGGCAACGCAAGGTCGAAATCTGCGCGCGCTCGTACCGGATTCTCACCGAGAAGTTGGGCTTCCCGCCGCAAGACATCATCTTCGACCCGAACATCTTCGCGGTCGCAACCGGCATCGAGGAGCACAACAACTACGCCGTGGACTTCATCGAGGCCACGCGCGAGATCAAGCGCCGCCTCCCCCACGCGCTCATCTCCGGCGGCGTGTCCAACGTGTCGTTCTCGTTCCGCGGCAACAACGCGGTGCGCGAGGCGATCCACTCGGTGTTCCTGTACCACGCGATCCAGGCCGGCATGGATATGGGCATCGTGAACGCCGGCCAGCTCGCGGTGTACGAGGAGATCCCGCCGGAGCTGCGCGAGCGGGTCGAGGACGTGATCCTGAATCGCCGCCCCGATGCCACCGAACGGCTGCTCGAGATCGCGCCCGGGTACGCGGGCGAAGGCGGCAAGGCCCAGACCCAGGATCTGTCCTGGCGCGAGGCGCCGGTCACGGAACGCATCCAGCACGCGCTCGTGCAGGGCATCGACGAATATATCGAACGGGACGCGGAGGAGGCGAGAAAACAGTTCGCGCGCCCGGTCCAGGTGATCGAAGGCCCGCTCATGGACGGCATGAACGTGGTGGGCGATCTCTTCGGCGCCGGCAAGATGTTCCTGCCGCAGGTGGTGAAGAGCGCGCGCGTCATGAAGAAGGCCGTGGCCCATCTCGTGCCGTTCATCGAGGCGGAGAAGTCGGCGGGCGCCAAGACCAAGGGCAAGATCCTCATGGCCACCGTGAAGGGCGACGTGCACGACATCGGCAAGAACATCGTGGGCGTGGTGCTCGCGTGCAACAACTATGAGGTCATCGATCTCGGCGTGATGGTGCCGGCCGCGAAGATTATCGAGGCCGCACAGAATGAAAAGGTGGACCTCATCGGCCTCTCCGGCCTCATCACGCCCTCGCTCGATGAAATGGCGCATGTGGCGAAAGAGATGCAGCGCGCGGGCTTCACCGTCCCGCTGCTCATCGGCGGCGCCACCACCTCGCGCGTGCACACGGCGGTGAAGATCGCGCCGAATTACGCAGGCTCCGTGATCTGGGTCAAGGACGCCTCGCGCGGTGTCGGTGTGGCATCGAACCTGCTCTCCACCGACCTCAAGGCCGATTTCGTCACGAAGATAAAGGCCGACTACGATGAAGTGCGCGCGCGGCACAAGGGCAAGCAGGCCGGCGTGCGGCTGCTGGCGCTTGCGGAGGCGCGGGCAAACAAGGCGAAACTCGATTGGTCGCATTACACCCCGCCGGCGCCGCGCAAACCGGGCATTACCGTCTTCGAGGATTACGCCCTCGACGAACTGACGCGCTACATCGACTGGACGCCGTTCTTTATTACCTGGGAGATGAAAGGCCGCTACCCGGCCATTCTCAAGGACGAAAAAACCGGCACGGAAGCGACCAAGCTCTTCAACGACGCCCAGGCGATGCTCGAGCGCATCGTCAAGCAGAAGCTGCTCACCGCCCGGGGCGTCATCGGCCTGTTCCCGGCCAACAGCGTCAACGACGATGACATCGAGGTGTACACGGACGAGTCGCGCACGCGGGTGCTCACGACCCTGCACGGCCTGCGCCAGCAGGACGAAAAGCCGCCGGGGCGGCCGAACCGCGCGCTCGCGGACTTCATCGCGCCGAAGGCGACGGGACTCAAGGATTACATCGGCGGCTTCGCCGTCACCACCGGGCTGGGCGCCGACGAGCTGGTGAAGCAGTACGAAAAGCAGCATGACGATTACAGCGCGATTCTCGTCAAGGCGCTCGCCGACCGCCTCGCCGAGGCTTTCGCCGAACATCTGCACGAGCGCGTCCGCAAGGAGTTCTGGGGCTACGCGGCCGGCGAGCAGCTCGGCAACGAGGCCTTGATCCGCGAGGAGTACCAAGGCATCCGTCCCGCCGCGGGCTACCCCGCCAGCCCGGATCACACCGAGAAGGCTCTGCTCTTCGAGCTGATCGATGCGACGCCGCGCACGGGCGTGAAGCTCACGGAGACCTTCGCCATGTGGCCGGGGGCAAGCGTGAGCGGGCTTTATTTCTCGCACCCCGAATCGCAGTACTTCGCCGTGGGTCAGATCGGCAAAGACCAGGTCGAGGACTACGCGCGCCGCAAGGGCATGGATGTGGCCACGATGGAACGCTGGCTGTCGCCGAATCTCGGCTACGAGCCGGAATAGCCGGGCACCACGCCGCCTGCCGCGGACCGGACTTCTCCGCCCCAGCGATGGCCGTCGGTGTCGTGGAAGTAGCGGGTCCGGATACCTCGCTGCTATATTCCTTATAGTCACGGAGACCAGCCATGCCCACCAATCTCCTGGATCGCATCACGATCAATCCACAACAGTGCGGGGGGCGTCCTTGCGTCCGTGGAATGCGTATCCGCGTCTCCGATGTGCTGGACCTGTTCGCCGCCGGCCTGACGGTCGAGGAGATTTTGAAGGAAATGCCCGATCTCGAACCCGAGGATCTTAAGGCCTGCCTGCAATTCGCCGCACGACGGCTCGATCACCCCCTCATCGCCGCGTGATCCTCTGGCTCGACGCTCAGTTGTCTCCCGCGCTCGGCCCCTGGATCACTGAAACCTTTGCCGTCACCGCCCGCGCCGTACGCGAGCTCGGCCTGCGCGACGCCACGATCAAGCTTAAAACGGCGTTTAACCGCAGATGAACGCAGATAAACGCGGATATTCATTGCGCTGCCCGTATTCGCCAGGCCACCAAAAGGGTGAATGGCTTCGGTGCATCAACGGCATATTTCATTCGCGTTAATCTGCGTTCATCTGCGGTTAACTGCTTTTTCTAAAGTTAAGTGCTGAACGAATCCGACATCGCAGCACTCTCCGGGCTCGCCGATACCGAGGCCGCGGCGCGGCTCGCGGCTGAAGGCCATAACGAACTCCCCACCGGCAAGCCGCGCAGCCTGCTCGCCATCGCGCTCGATGTCGTGCGCGAGCCGATGTTTCTGCTGCTCCTCGGGAGCGGCGGCCTCTATCTCCTCTTGGGCGATGTGCGCGAGGCGCTGTTCCTGCTTTTCTTCGTGTTCGTCGTGATGGGTATCACGCTCTACCAGGAGCGCAAGACCGAGCGCGTGCTCGAGGCCCTGCGCGATCTCTCGAGCCCGCGCGCGCTCGTGATCCGCGACGGAAAAGAACTGCGCATCCCGGGGCGCGAAGTCGTGCGCGGCGATGTGCTGGTGCTCGCCGAGGGCGACCGCGTGCCGGCGGACGCGCGGCTCCTCTGGTGTCGCAATCTTTCGGCCGACGAATCGCTGCTCACCGGCGAATCGGTGCCGGTGCGCAAGCGCGCCGTCGAAACCGCACCGCCGTCCGCACGGCCCGGCGGCGACGATCTGCCGTTCGTGTACGCGAGCACCCTCATCGTGCAAGGCAAGGGCGTGGCCGTGGTCGAGACCACCGGCCTCGACACCGAGATCGGTCGCATCGGCAAGGCGGTGCAGGCGCTGGCGGAAGAACCCACGCCGCTGCAACAGGAAACGCGGCGGATGGTGCGGCTCTTCGCCACACTCGGTCTCGGGCTTTGTCTCATCGTCGTCGTCGCGTACGGACTGCTGCGCGGCGATTGGCTTAACGGCCTGCTCGCGGGGCTCACCATGGCCATGGCGATCCTGCCGGAGGAGTTTCCGGTCGTGCTCACGGTCTTTCTCGCCCTCGGCGCCTGGCGCATCGCCAGGGCGCGGGTGCTCACGCGCCGCATGCCGGTGGTGGAGACGCTCGGCGCCGCCACCGTGCTGTGCGTGGACAAGACCGGCACGCTCACCCAGAACCGCATGTCGGTAAGCGCGCTCGCCGCGAATGGCGCATATCTCGATGTCTCCACCGAGCGCGCGACGCTGCCCGACAATTTCCACGAGCTCGTCGAGTTCGCGATCCTGGCGAGCCAGCGCGATCCCTTCGATCCGATGGAGAAGGCGCTGCGCGCGCTCGGCGACACCGCCCTCGCCCGCACCGAGCACCTGCACGCCGACTGGACGCTCGCGCGCGAGTATCCGCTTTCCTCCGAGCTGCTCGCGCTCTCGCACGTGTGGCGCGCACCGGACCGGGAGCATTACGTCATCGCCGCCAAAGGCGCGCCCGAGGCGATTGCGGATCTGTGTCACTTCAGTCCGGCACAGTTAAAGGAACTCGGCGAATCCATCCGTGCACTCGCCGATCGGGGGCTGCGGGTGCTGGGCGTGGCCCGGGCGGAATTCCGCGCGGAGCCGCTGCCGGGCAAGCAGCACGATTTCGATTTTGTGTTCCTCGGGCTGGTGGGGCTGGCCGATCCCATCCGCCCGGCCGTACCCGAGGCCGTCGCCGCCTGCGCGACCGCCGGCATTCGCGTGGTCATGATCACCGGCGACTATCCCGGCACCGCGCGCAACATCGCCGGCCAGATCGGGCTGGCGCCGCGCGCGGAGATCATCACCGGACCGGAGCTCGACCGCTTAAGCGACGAGGAGTTGCGCCAACGCATCCGGCGGGTGAACCTCTTCGCGCGCGTGGTGCCGGAGCAGAAGCTGCGCATCGTAAACGCGCTCAAGGCGAACGGCGAGGTCGTGGCCATGACGGGCGATGGCGTGAACGATGCGCCGGCGCTCAAAGCGGCGCACATCGGCATCGCCATGGGCGAGCGCGGCACGGACGTGGCGCGCGAGGCCGCCGATCTCGTGCTGCTCGATGACGACTTCTCCTCGATCGTCGCCGCGGTGAAACTCGGGCGGCGCGTGGCCGACAATCTGCGCAAGGCGACGGCCTATATCATCGCGGTGCACGTGCCCATCATCGGGCTCTCGCTGCTGCCGGTGCTGCTCGGCTGGCCGCTGGTCCTGACCCCGGTGCACATCGTGTTTCTCGAGCTGATTATCGATCCCACCTGCTCCGTGGTGCTCGAAGCCGAACGCGAGGAGGAAGGTGTCATGCACCGGCCGCCGCGTCCGCCCGGCGCGCCGCTCTTCGGCCGACGGTTGCTCTTCTTGGGTCTCATGCAGGGCGCGGGCGTGCTCGCCATCATGCTCGCGATCTTCGGCGTGACGCTCTACCGCGGTCTCGGGGAATACGAGGCGCGGGCGCTCACCTTTACCGCGCTCGTGGTCGCGAACCTGGCGCTGATTTTCACCAACCGTTCCTGGTCGCGCGGGGTGGTCGAGATCCTGCGCACGCCGAACGCAGCGTTGTGGTGGGTGGTCGCCGGGACGGTGTTTTTCCTGGCGCTCGCGCTTTATCTCCCGGCGCTGCGCGACCTGTTCCGCTTCAACACCCTGCATGCGGTGGACATCGCCTTCTGCCTCGCGGCCGGAGTCCTCAGCATCGCGTGGTTTGAGATCTTCAAGGCGATGCGGCGGCGGACAGCGCCGTCGGGATCGGCGTAAGGGCGCCTCGAAAAATTAAATGGACAGGATTACTGATCCGGTCGCTAAATGGTGCATGTCACTTTTCTCCCAAAGTGAACGAGTGCGCGCCCCAGCGCGCATCGGCTCGCCTCCCTCTCGAAGTGAATGAAGCGCGCGCCCCACGGCGCGCTCGGCTCGCTCCCTTCTCCCTGCGGGAGAAGGGATGGGGATGAGGGCCCTCACCCTCATTCCCTCTCCCGCAAGCGGGAGAGGGAGGCGAGCCGATCCGCGCTCGCGCGCGGTCTCGTTCACTCTGGGAGAGGGGAAGTAGGTGAGAGTCTCTATTCCGGTCGGAATGAGGGTGAGGGCGAGAGGGCCGGGGTGAGGGCAAGGCAGCGCAAAAAACGGCCCTCATCCTGTCCTTCTCCCGCGGGGAGAAGGGACCCATGGCTTGACGGTGTGCGCACTATTTACCGTTCTCCTCAGTAACAGGATTTACAGGATAAAGATCAGTCTTGAGTCTTTGTTTTAATCCTGTTGATCCTGTTAATCCTGTCCATTCTTATTTTTCTCTGCGTGCTCTGCGTTCTCTGCGGTGAAAACCTTCTTTCTAAGGCAGACGCTCGACGCCGTAAACCACCTGCAACGAATGCGCCCCGCCCGGCGCGACCGTCACCACGTCCTCGGCGGCGTTGGCGCTCTCGACGCACACCATGTTGAGATAGCCGTTCTCGCCGAAGTCGCCCATCTTCGCCGCCTTCTCGATCCAGGGATTCCACACCACGGTGGAGCGGCTCCCGCGCTTGGCGATGCGGATGCGCCGCTTGAGGCCCGGGTCTTCGATCAGGCAGTCGGCGCTGGAGTCGAGATAGATGCGATCGGTCTCGGCGCCGATGGTGACCGGACCTTCCTGGCGCTTTCGGCTCCCGTTGTCCATTTTGTCTATGTACGGGCAGTCCTCGAGCCCGCGGATCGTCACATTACGGATATCGCTCACCTCGAAATAGGTGTGCAAGGCGTCGCCGATGACGATCGGCTCCTTGCCGGTGTTGCGCGTGACGAGATCGAGCGCGAGCGTCCGGCCGACGGTAACCATGAGCGTGACCTCCGAGGGATGCGGCCACTGGGCGCGCGTCGCCGCGGTCTCGATCAGGCGGAACGTGAGCCGCGTCGCGCCGTCGGCCAGCGTCTCGGTCTTCACGACTTCCCACATCACCGTGCGCGCATAGCCGTGGCCGGGGAAGGACGCCTCTTGCGCGTGCGGCCCGAACCACGGCCAGCACACCGGCACGCCGCCACGGATGGATTTTCCCGGCGCGAACTTGGCGGCGCGGCTCAGCCACAGCACCGGCGATTCGCCTTGCGGCGCCCAGGTCATGACATGCGCGCCCTGCAGCGCGATCGTGGCCGAGGCCAGCGAATTGGTCACCTCGGCGACCGTGAGCCCGCCGGGGCCGTCCTTGAAGTTCACCTGCTCAGGAATTCCAAAGTAGCGGTTCAGGGTGGTGACGTCGGCAGCGTTCATGCGGTCTCCGGTTTCTTCTCGTTGCAGGGAGATTGCGGCACACAGCTACAGCGCCGCGCCTCATCGGGCGCGGGCGCGTCCAGATCAAATTGGCGGCGGATTGTACCTTAACGCACGCTGCCGAAGGAGAAGTCGGCGCTGTAGGCCGGCAGCGGCAGCCCCGCAATGCGGCTCGCCTGGCGCACCGGACCCTTGGGGAAAAGGAGATAGAGCTGCCTCATGCCCTGCTCCTTGGCGAACTTCTCTGCGAGGAGATTCAACAGCACCCGGGCGTTGTGGATCGACCCGTGCTCCTTGTAATGCTCGCGCAGAAAATGAACGATCTCCCAATGCCGGGGCGTAAGCTCGATGCCTTCCTCGGCCGCGAGCTTCCGGGCGACGATCTCCGACCATTCCTCGAGTCCCATGAGATGCCCCGCGGGATCGCTCGCGTTCGCCTCCTCGTCGATGATGAACTTCATGATGTCCGGCATGTTCCACCTCCTGTGCGCGGCAACTTCCGGGTGCGTCGTCAATTCCATTATTCTCCTTTCCATCCATGCCCGCCAATAAGCCTAAGACACGGTTTTTATTAGCGTTTACTTATAGGCGCTGATTGCGTACGCGAAGCCGCACTTGCGCATCTCGTGACGCCGCATCAGGGTGTGGAATATGATAAAAGGAATATGATAAAAGTGTCGCTCCGACCGGGGCGGATCGTTTTCAGCAGACGATACACGGTCATTTGAAACCCGATGCGCGTAGCAACAGCACTCAGCCACTACCTTACTCCGGCCGCCACACATCATCCCGAGGTGATGCAGGTCCAGCCACCGGAACGCGTGCGCGCATATAACGAGCGCCGCGATGCCGCCGCGCCCGAGCACCTGCCGGTGGCGCATGTGTACGAGGGCGAGTTGATCGCCAAGGCGTACGCGCCAACCGGGATTGCGCCGCTCGAACGTGCGCTGCTCGATGCCCGCGCCGTCGAACCTCCGGCCGCGCCCGCCACGGCGACGCACGCGGTGCCGGCCGCCATCGCCGCCTACTTACACCACAGCAGCTCGATACCGGAGTATCTCGCCGGGAGCGTCATCGACGCATATGTCTAAGAGTTTTCGCCGCAGAGAACGCAGAGGGCGCAGAGAAAAGCGAATGGACAGGATTTACAGGATTAACAGGATTAAAAATCGAAACAAGACCATCTTGAAATGGTTTTGATTGAAATCCTGTAAATCCTGTTAATCCTGTCCATTAGAGCTTCCCTAGCTCAGACTCACGCCGATCAGTTTTCCAATCAGATAGGTCGCGGCGCCGGCGGCGGCGCCGATCCCGAGCATGCGCAGCCCGCCCCAGACGGCGCTCTTGCCGCTGAAGAGACTCAGCGCCGCGCCCACTGCGGCCAGCCCGAGCGCGGCGACGATGCCGGCGACCGGCAGCGCCGTGCCGGTGTTCCGGAGAAACAGAAACGGCAGCAGCGGCACCAGCGCGCCGGCGCCGAACGAAATAAACGAGAACGCGGCCGCGCCCCAGGGCGATCCGAGATTTTCAGGATTGAGCCCCAGCTCCTCGCGCGACAGCGTATCGAGCGCGTGCTCCGGATCGCGCAGCATCTCCGCCGCCAGCGCCCGCGCCTGCGCGCGCGGGACACCGCGGGCGGCGTAGATGAGCGCCAGCTCCTCCTGCTCCTCCTCCGGGTAAAGCGCGAGCTCCTCGCGTTC
>Ga0154833_1074_pt1 | contig 18085 bp, 15 predicted proteins | sample Rifle2008BG16ft_FD_116137 | JGI IMG/M metagenome (GOLD analysis project Ga0154833, IMG submission 116137) | Candidatus Muproteobacteria bacterium RBG_16_65_34 | reverse complement strand
TTCGCACTACCGCTACTCAAGCTACCGCCACAACGCCCAGGGGCGCAAGGACCCGCTGCTCACCGAACACGAGGTCTACCGGCGCCTCGGGCGAGCCATCGCCGCCCGCTGTGATGCCTACCGCGCGCTCTTTCACGGGGCGGTGGCGGAGGCGGCGCTCGACGAGATACGGGAGGCGACCAACAAGGGCTGGGCGCTCGGCCACGACCGCTTTCGGGATGAGGTTGAACACCTGGCCGCACGGCGGGCCGCGCCCTTGCCGCGCGGGCGCCCGGCACGTAGGCTTGGCAAACGTAAACCGAGAACCGCAAACAAGGCATAAATCGAGTCTGACCCTAATGGCACTCTAATGGCACTATGGAAAGTAGCCTCACACCTGCCAATATTGCTGCACTGACCGGAATCATGGTGTTTGGGGCCTTGGTTCCGAGTGTCAGCGTGTTGGCGGTATCGGCCAGGTCAGCCGCTCTTGGTTTTGCTCACGGCGTTCTTACATCCGTCGGGATAGTGGTTGGCGACATTGTATTCATATTAATCGCCATATACGGGTTGTCGGTCCTTGCGGATTTGATGGGCAGCCATTTTGCCCTGGTAAAATATCTTGGAGGCGCGTATCTAATTTGGCTGGGAACAGTGCTGTGGAGGTCAAAACCAAAAGCAGATGGAGTTGAAGGAAACAGTAAGACCTCGATGCCGTCGAGTTTCCTGACCGGGCTGCTTATTACATTGGCCGACCAGAAAGCAATCCTGTTTTATCTCGGGTTCTTCCCGGCTTTCATAGATTTGTCTGCGATTTCTCTTGCCGACACCGGCATTATTCTGATCATCGCTACCGTAGCAGTGGGCGGACCAAAACTCTTGTATGCATTCATGGCGGAAAGAGCTGGACTCATTTTTAGAAACTCAAAGGCAGCGAGAGCAGTCAATATTACCGCTGGGAGTGTAATGGCTGGTGTTGGTGTTTTTCTTGTGGCGAAGGCATAACGGGATTTGAAAGCAAGACAAAAACCTGTTTTTCCTTTTCAAGATTTAATCCTGTAAATCCTGTTAATCCTGTCTAATTTCTTTTCGCCTTCCATCTCGCAAATTCTTGTCTACCCCCTTGCCTTACTGGCGCCTCTCCGGATTTTATCTTTTCTACTTCGCCACCCTCGGCGCGCTGGTGCCGTATTGGGGGCTCTATCTCCAGTCCATCGGCTTTGCGCCCTCCGAAATCGGGAGTCTCATGGCGCTGCTGATGGTGACGCGCATCGTGGCGCCGAACATCTGGGCCTGGATCGCCGACCACCGCGAGCGCCGGATGCGGGTTGTGCGGCTCGCTTCGTTCCTTTCCGTCGTCGCCTTCGCCGGGGTGTTCGCGGGCCGCAGTTTCTGGTGGCTGGCCGCGGTGTTGCTCGGTTTCAGTTTTTTCTGGCAGGCCTCGCTCCCGCTGCTCGAGGTGCTCGTGATGAACCACACGGGCGCGCGCCCGGGCGCCTACGGGCGCGTGCGGGTCTGGGGCTCGATCGGATTTATCGCCAGCGTCGTCGCGCTCGGGCCGGTGGTGGACGCCCGGGGCCCGTGGTGGGTGCTGCCGACGATCCTCACGCTCGTGCTCGGCATCTGGCTATTCAGCCTGGTGCTGCCGGAGTCCGAAGCGCGCGGGCGCGCCCCGCATCCCGAACCGCTTCTCAAGGTGATCTTGCGCCCGGAGGTGCTCGTGTTTCTGACCGTCTGCTTCCTCATGCAGGTGAGCCACGGTCCGTACTACACGTTCTATTCGATTTACCTCGAATCCTACGGCTACTCCAAGACGCTGATCGGCGCGCTGTGGGCGTTCGGGGTGGTATGCGAGATCGGCGTGTTTTTGCTCATGCCGTGGATTCTGGCGCGCGCGAATCTGCGCACGGTGCTGCTGGTGAGTTTCCTGCTGGCCGCCGCGCGCTGGCTGTTGATCGGGTGGTTCCCGCAGAATCTTCCGATCCTGATCGCGGCGCAGGCGCTGCACGCCGCGACCTTCGGCACCTTTCATGCCGCCGGTATGCAGATGGTGTACCGCTTCTTCACCGGCCGGCATCAGCACCGCGGCCAGGCGATCTACAGCTCGGCGAGCTTCGGGATCGGTGGCGCGGTGGGGAGCTTCTACAGCGGCCACGCCTGGGCCACGCTCGGGCCGGCGATGACGTTCGGCATCGCCGCCGCGGCGGCGGGGATCGCCTTCGTCGTGGCGTTCTTTCTGCTAAAGAAATTTAGACAGGATTGACAGGAATTACAGCAAAAAAGAAATAGATAGGATTAACAGGATTGCTCAGGATTTACAGGATTAACGCAAAGACTCAAGACTCAAGACTGACGACCCACGACTGACGACTGATTCTCAGGCCGAGGTCCTGAAGCGCCCGCGGCGCACGGACGGGAACGGGATCACCTCCGCCGGAGATTTCGGCTGTCCGCGCGTGGAGGGGGCGGCCGCTTGCGCCGGGTCGGCGAAGATCTCCTCCAGCGCCGCGCACAGCTCCCCGAGCAACCGGTGGGCATCTACGTCGGTCGTCGCGGCGCGCAGCGCCTCGAGCCGCGGCGGCGCGAGCGCGCGGAAGGTGGCGGCGCGGTTCACCGGGTCGGTGAGGCTGCGGCAGGTGTTGCCGCTGAAGATCGCGCGCACGAGCTTGGTCATCAGATCGGGATGCAGCGGGCTGCCCTCGAAGATATCCTTGATCCCGCGCGCGCAAGGGTTGAGCGGGAGCTGGTGGTTCCCGAGGCGGTGCTCCAGTTTTTCCAGAAGCTCCTTGAAGTTCATCGGCTTTCCTGCACGACCGCGATCATGGCCTGGGCGGCGTTGGACAACGTGCGCCCGGCATGGGTGACCAGGCCGAGGCTGCGGCGAATGACCATTTTCTTAATCTGGACCACCTTGAGGCTTTCGTCAATCATGCTGCGCGGAAGCGCGCTCCAGCCGAGGCCGATGGCGGCGAGCATTTTGAGGACCTCCAGATAGTTCGTGGCCATGCCGATCTGAATCCGCTCGCGCAGCGGCCCGAGTGCCTTGAGGATGATTTCGCGCGTGTAGGTTCCCGGCCCCGGCAGAATGGCGGGGTAGTCGAGCAGCGCCTTGGCCTGGAGCTCGGCGCGGTTCGCCAGGGGGTGCGCCGGGCTCACCACAATCTCCAGCGGATCGTCCCAGATCCTGGTGACGCGCAGCGCCGGCAGCGGCGCCGGCGGCAGGGTCACGATGGCAAGCTCGATCTCGCCCTGGGCCACGGCGGCGCAGGCCTTTTCCGAGTCCATGAAGCGCAGGTCGAGCCGCACCTCGGGATAGGTCTGATGGAAGCGCTTGAGGGCCGGCGGCAGGCGGTGCAGGCCGATGTGATGGCTCGTGGCCAGCCGCAGCTCCCCGACGATCGTGCCCGAGAGGTTCGCGATCGAGCGCTTCACGTCGTCGAGCTCGCGCAGAATCGCGCGGGCGCGGTCCAGTAGGGCCGCGCCCGCCGGGGTCAGTTGGGCGCGGCGCCCGATGCGGTCGAAGAGCCGCGTACCGAGCTCGGCCTCGAGGGCCGCGATACGCTTGCTGATCGCCGGTTGGCTCAGAAATACCCGCTCGGCGGCGCGGGAGAACGAGCCGGTTTCGGCCACGGCCAGAAACGCCCGGAGGGCGGCGATATTCATAACCCAATAGAATCGAATATATGTAAAATATGAATTTGCGTTATTTATAAACTCTGCTTAGGATTTATGCAATCTCGTGAATAGGCACCGCGCCATGCCCCGAAATACCCTCTATGACAAGCTTTGGGACGCCCACGTAGTCCGTCAGAGCGCGGATGGCACCGGCCTGCTTTATATCGACCGGCATCTGGTGCACGAGGTGACGAGCCCGCAGGCGTTCGAGGGGCTGAGACTGGCGGGCCGCAGGCCGTGGCGCGTGGGCGCCAATCTCGCCACCGCCGACCACAACGTGCCGACGACCGAGCGCGCGCGGGGCATCGCGGATCCCGTGTCGCGCCTGCAGGTGCAGACGCTCGATCGGAACTGCCATGAGTTCGGCATCACCGAGTTCGGCATGAGCGACCCGCGCCAGGGGATCGTGCACGTGATCGGCCCCGAGCAGGGCGCGACCCTGCCGGGCATGACGGTGGTCTGCGGCGACTCGCATACCTCCACGCATGGGGCCTTCGGGGCGCTCGCCTTCGGCATCGGAACCTCCGAGGTCGAGCACGTGCTCGCGACCCAGTGCCTCATACAGAAAAAATCGAAGAACATGCGCGTGCGTGTGGATGGCGCGATCCCGCCGGGCGTCACGGCCAAGGACATCGTACTCGCGATTATCGGACGAATCGGCACCGCGGGCGGCACCGGCTGCGCCATCGAGTTTGCCGGAACCGCGATCGAGCAACTGTCCGTTGAAGGCCGCATGACCGTATGCAACATGGCGATCGAGGCCGGCGCCAGGGCCGGCATGATCGCAGTCGACGAGAAGACCATCGAGTACTTCCGCGGCCGTCCGTATGCCCCGAGGGGCGAGCTGTGGGACCCGGCGGTGAAGGCGTGGCGCGAATTGAAAAGCGATCCGGATGCGAAGTTCGACAAGGAGGTCGTACTCAACGCCGCGGAGATCAAACCCCAGGTCACTTGGGGGACATCGCCGGAGATGGTCGTGCCGGTGGACAGCGTTGTCCCCGATCCGGGAAAGGAGCCCGATTCCGTGAAGCGTACCGGCATGCAGCAGGCGCTCAAGTACATGGGTCTCGAACCCGGGACGCCGGTGCGCGAGATTTATCTCGACAAGATTTTCATCGGCTCGTGCACCAACGCGCGCATCGAAGACCTGCGTGCCGCGGCGGACGTGGTAAAGGGCAAGCAGGTAGCGAAGCGCATTAAACTCGCCATGGTGGTGCCGGGCTCGGGCCTGGTGAAGAGCGAAGCGGAGAAGGAAGGACTGGACAAGATTTTCAAGGACGCGGGCTTCGAGTGGCGCGACCCGGGCTGCTCGATGTGTCTCGCCATGAACGCCGACCGGCTCGAGCCGGGCGAGCGCTGCGCCTCGACCTCGAATCGCAACTTCGAAGGCCGCCAGGGCGCGGGCGGGCGCACGCACCTGGTATCGCCGGCCATGGCCGCGGCGGCGGCGATTGCGGGGCATTTTGTGGATGTAAGGGAGTTATAAGAGTTTTCGCCGCAGAGGCGCAGAGAACGCAGAGGTTTTCAAATTATCCGTGCTTTTCTCTGCGTCCTCTGCGTCTCTGCGGCGGGAGATCATATGAAAATATTCGACAAACTAAATGGACTGGTGGTGCCGCTCGATCGGGCGAACGTGGACACCCGAGCGCACGGGCTTCGGGCCGAATCTGTTCGATGGTTGGTGCTACGCGGCGGCGATTGCGGGGCATTTTGTGGATGTAAGGGAGTTATAAGAGTTTTCGCCGCAGAGACGCAGAGAACGCAGAGGTTTTTAAATTATCCGTGCTTTTCTCTGCGTCCTCTGCGTCTCTGCGGCGGGAGATCATATGAAAATATTCGACAAACTAAATGGACTGGTGGTGCCGCTCGATCGGGCGAACGTGGACACCGACGCGATCATCCCCAAGCAGTATCTGAAGTCCATCGAGCGCACGGGCTTCGGGCCGAATCTGTTCGATGGCTGGCGCTACCTCGATCCGGGCGAGCCGGGGATGGACCACGGCAAGCGCCGGCCCAATCCGGACTTCGTCCTCAATCGGCCGCGCTATCGGGGCGCGCAGATCCTGCTGGCGCGCGACAACTTCGGCTGCGGCTCCTCGCGCGAGCACGCGCCGTGGGCGCTCGCGGACTACGGCTTGCGCGCGATCATCGCGCCGAGCTACGCCGACATTTTTTACAACAACAGTTTCAAAAATGGATTGCTCCCGATCGTGCTCGAGCGCGATGCGGTGGATCGGCTGTTCCGGGAGACCGAGGCCGCGCCGGGCTACACGCTCACGGTGGATCTCGCGGCGCAGACGGTGACGACGCCCTCGGGCGCGGTATTCCAGTTCGAGATCGACGCCTTCCGCAAGCACTGTTTGTTAAACGGGCTGGATGACATCGGCCTCACGCTCGAGCACGTGGACGAGATCAGGGCCTACGAAGCGCGGCGCCGCAAGGAAGCGCCTTGGTTGTTTGTATGAGTTTTTGCCGCAGAGACGCAGAGGACGCAGAGAAATACATTTTTACCTGAAAACCTCTGCGATCTCTGCGTCTCTGCGGCAAATGATCACATAAGGATTTTTTCATGACAAAGAAAATCGCGGTGCTTCCCGGTGACGGCATCGGCCCCGAGGTAACCGCCGAGGCGGTGAAGGTGCTCGAGCGCCTGCGCCGCGATTTCGGCCTCAAGATCGAGCTGGAGACCGCCCCGGTGGGCGGGGCGGCGTACGATTTGCACAAGCATCCGCTGCCGGATTCGACGTTGACGCTCGCGAGAGCGGCCGATGCGGTGCTGCTCGGCGCGGTCGGCGGGCCACAGTACGACACCTTGCCGCGCGCGCTGCGCCCGGAAAAGGCGCTGCTCGGTCTGCGCGCGGAGCTAAAGCTCTTCGCCAATCTGCGCCCGGCGATCCTGTATCCGCAGCTTGCCTCGGCCTCGACGCTCAGGCCCGAGGTGGTGGCGGGGCTCGATCTGCTGATCGTGCGCGAGCTCACCGGCGATATCTACTTCGGCGAGCCGCGCGGCGTGCGCGTGCGCGCAGACGGCGAGCGCGAGGGCTTCAATACCATGGTCTACGCCGAGCATGAGGTCGAGCGCGTGGCGCGGGTGGCGTTCGATGCCGCGCGCAAGCGCAGGAAGAAGCTCTGTTCGGTGGAGAAGGCCAACGTGCTCGAAACGAGCGGGCTGTGGCGCGAGGTCGTGATCCGGGTGGCCAAGGATTACCCGGAGATCGAGTTGAGTCATATGTACGTGGACAACGCGGCGATGCAGTTGGTGCGGGCGCCCAAGCAGTTCGATGTCATTGTCACCGGCAACCTCTTCGGCGATATTCTCTCCGACGAGGCGGCGATGCTCACCGGCTCGATCGGCATGCTGCCGTCGGCCTCGCTGGATGCGGCCGACAAGGGCATGTACGAGCCGATCCACGGCTCGGCCCCGGACATCGCCGGCAAGGGCATCGCCAACCCGCTGGCGACGATCCTCTCCGTGGCAATGATGCTGCGCTACACGCTCAATGCGCCGGTGCTGGCGGACAAGATCGAGCAGGCGGTGTCGAAGGTGCTCGACCGGGGGTTGCGTACCGGGGATATTTATACGGAGGGGACGAAGAAGGTCGGCACGAAAGAGATGGGCGACGCGGTGGTAACGGCATTGTAAGATTTTCTGCCGCAGAGACGCAGAGAACGCAGAGGGAATCTTCGGAAAACAGGAAAGATCTCTGCGTCCTCCGCGTCTCTGCGGCAAGAATTCATAGATTTTAATGAGGTGACACGATGAAGCGGGTAGGTCTGATCGGTTGGCGCGGCATGGTGGGTTCGGTGCTCATGGGCCGCATGCAGCAGGAGCGGGATTTCGATCGCATCGATCCGGTGTTCTTTACCACGTCCCAGGTGGGTGGCACGGGTCCTTCGATCGGCAAAGACGTGCCCGCGCTCAAGGACGCGAAGAACATTGCCGAACTGAAGGCGCTGGACATCATCATCACCTGCCAGGGTGGCGAGTACACCGGCGAAATTTTCCCCAAGCTGCGCGCCGCGGGCTGGAAGGGTTACTGGATCGATGCCGCCTCGACACTGCGCATGAACGATGACGCGGTGATCGTCCTCGACCCGGTGAACCTGGACGTCATCAAGGGCGCCATCGCCAAGGGCGTGAAGAATTACATCGGCGGCAACTGCACGGTCTCGCTGATGCTCATGGCCCTGGGGGCGCTGTTCCAGAAGGGTTACGTCGAATGGATGACCGCCATGACCTATCAGGCGGCCTCCGGCGCCGGCGCCCAGAACATGCGCGAGCTGCTGCGGCAGATGGGCGAGGTGCATCTGGCGGCGAAGAGCCTGCTCGACGATCCGGCCTCGGCCATTCTCGATATCGATCGCGAGGTCGCGGGTACCCTGCGGGACGAAGGTTTTCCCACGGCGCACTTCGGCGTGCCGCTGGCGGGCAGTCTCATTCCCTGGATCGACAAGGAGCTGCCGAACGGCCAGAGCCGCGAGGAGTGGAAGGGTCAGGCCGAGACCAACAAAATCCTGGGGCGGACGGGAAACCCCATCCCGGTGGACGGCATCTGCGTGCGCATCGGCGCCATGCGCTGCCACAGCCAGGCGCTTACCATCAAGCTCACCCGCGACCTGCCGCTCGATGAGATCGAGGGGATGATTGGGGCCGCGAATCAGTGGGTGAAGGTGGTGCCGAACAAGCGCGACATCACCCTGAAGGAGCTTACCCCGGCGGCGGTCACCGGCACGCTGACGGTGCCGGTGGGGCGCCTGCGCAAGCTCAATATGGGCGGACAGTACCTCGGGGCCTTTACGGTCGGCGACCAGCTCCTGTGGGGCGCGGCCGAGCCGTTGCGGCGCATGCTGCGTATTCTGCTCGAGGCCTGAGGGTGGTTGAGATGTTCATGTGTTTTTAGTTAGATTGTCGGGGGGTAGGCGATTACGCCATAAGGTGGTGCAGAGCCCCGCGGATTCATCTGGGGTCCAACGATAAAATACTATCCGTAAGCTATAGTTAGTTGAGATTTATAAAGAGTCTTACTATCATAGCCGCGTAACCCATGGCCCAATAAGGCCTTGCGCCGGGAGACACCAGAACAAGGTGATCGTGATGCACCACAAAAGCAGGGGGATGACGGGGGTCGCCGGGCTGGCGCTTGCGTTGACACTCCTATTCACGCCCCTCACCGGCCAGGCTCTGGGTCTCGGCAAACTCAAGGTTCACTCGGCGCTTAACGCACCGCTCAACGCCGAGATCGAAATCACTTCGGTCGGCGAGAAGGAACTGAGGGGGCTTAACGTCGGTCTGGCCTCACGCCGGGATTTCGAAGACGCCGCCGTCGCGCGGCTGCCATTCCTCTCCGAGATCAAATTCACGGTCGTCAAGCGCGCCGACGGCGGGTATGTCCTGCAATTGCGCACCGAACAGCAGATCGAAGAGCCGTTCCTGCATTTGCTGCTGCAACTCGATTGGCCCGGCGGACGCCTGGTGCGGGAATACACGGCGCTGATCGATCCGCCTTCGTATCTTACCGGCAAGCCGGCGGGCATCGAGCCCCCGCGCGTCGCACCGGCCCCCAAGCCCGAGCCAGTCCCGGTGCCCTTGCCGGTACCGACGGCGCAGATCGAGCCGCAGGCGCTGCCCGCGGAAGAAACCCGAGTCGCGGAGGTCCCGACGGCGCCCGCGGACGATCGCCTGTTTGGCCCGGAGAATATGCAACCCTCGTCCGTCGTTATCTCCGATGCGACCGGCTGGCCGGTGGAGGCCGAGGAACGCAAGGCCGTCGAGCCGTCGGTGACCGCCGCGCCGCGCCCGGCCGTCGTGCCGGCCTGGGCCGGGGCCTCCGAGTACCGGGTGAAGCAGGGCGACACGCTCTGGGAGATCGCCGAGAAGCTGCGCGCCGACAAGCGCCTGGGCACGGAGCAGGCCGTGATCGCGCTCTACAACGCCAACCGCCACGCCTTCTTCGGAAACAACGTGAACAACCTCCACGCCGGCAAGATTCTCAAAGTTCCGGAGCGCGAGGAAGTGGAGGCGATTTCGCAGTCGCTCGCGCGCAAGGAGTTCCGCGCCCAATACGACGTATGGCAGGAATACAAGCTCAAGCTCGCGGGTGCGGGCCGAGGCATCAAGGTAGCCGGGGCCGAGACCGAGACCGCGCAGGCGCCGGCGAAGCCGGAGCAAGCGGCCAAGGCGCCCGCGGCCGAGGGGGTGAGGAAGCCGGAGCCGGAGCCGGCGGAAAAGGGCAGGCCGGGCGAGCTGCTCAAGATCGTGCGCGCCAATCTGCATGCCGAAAAAGGCGCGGCCGCGGCCAAGGTGGCCGAGACCGAATCCAGGAAAGGCGCCGCCGGCGAGCACCGGGCACTGGCCGAAAAGGTGGCCACGCTCGAGGAATCGCTGGAATCCAGGCGGCTCCAGACCCAGGAGCTCGCGAACAAGGTCGGCCAAGTGCGCGCGCAGCTCAAAAACGAGGCGCGTCTGATCGAACTCGAGAACAAGGAGTTTGCCGCAGCCCAGGCCCGGGCGAAGCCGCAAGATATCAAGCCCGTGGAGCCGGCCCCCAAGCCCGAGGCCGCCAAGCCGCCTGAGAAGCCCGTGCCCAAAGCGACCGCGCCGGAAAAGCCCGCCGCCCCGCCCGTGCCGGTGGTTGCTGCGGCCAAGCCGGAGATCAAGAAACCGGTCGCGCCGCCCTCGCCGCCGGAAGGGAAGGGATGGCTGGATGAGCTCGCGGGGATTTTTGGCGGGGAATTTGTGCTGCCGGCGCTTATCGGCGTGGTGGTGTTCGCGAGCGGCGCGATTGCGCTGGTGTATTTCAGGCGTCGCCGCAAATCGCTGGCCGAGTTCGAGGAGAGCATTCTTTCTTCCGAACCCGTTACCGGCGAGGGCGCGTCCAGCGCGACCACCGGACCCGCGATCACCGCCGGCGACACCTCCTTCCTGAGCGACTTCAGCCAAGGCGCTGCGGGCCCCGCGCATACCGACGAAGTGGATCCGATCGCGGAGGCCGAGGTCTATCTCGCCTACGGGCGCGACGAGACCGCCGAGGAGATTCTCAAGGATGCCGTCGTCAAGAACCCGGGTCGTCCTGAGCTCAAGGTGAAGCTCCTCGAGATCTATCACCAGCGCAAGGACCTGAAGGCGTTCGAGACGCTGGCGGAAGAGCTGTACGCCGCCTTCGGCGGTCGTGGCGGTAAGCCCTGGGAGAAGGTCGAGGAGATGGGCCGCAAGCTCAATCCGGAGAACCCCATGTTCCGCGGTGGCGCGCCGGCAAAACCCGCCGCGGTGCCGAAACCCAAACCCGCGGCGGCGCCGGATTTCGGCGCGACCGTGAAGATGAGCGCCGAGGAGCTGGCGATGGCCCTCACGCCCGCGCCAGCGGCCGGCGCCCCCGCGCAGGCGAGTGCATCCCCCGCCGGGGATTTCGATTTCGATCTGGGTGCACCGGCCCCGGCGGCCTCGGGCGGCGGTATCGACTTCGACCTGGATTTCGCCACGGCCAAGCCGGCCGCGGCCCCCGCGGTGGATTTCGGCGCGACCATGAAGTTGAGCGCGGCGGAGCTCGGGACCGCCCCGACGGCGGATACCGGCCTGGAATCCCTGGATTTCGGTCAGCCGCTGGATAATCTGATTGACTTCGACGTCGGTGCCGGCGCGCCGGCCGCCGCGGGCGCTCCGTCGGCGGAGGAGGCCGCCGCGCCCGCCGGCGCCGAGGCCGGCGGCATCGAGTGGGAGATGTCGGCCCCGGCCGGCGCGGAATCCGCGCCGGCGGAGGAAACCCAATCCACGGCCCAATGGGACGAGACCGCCACCAAGCTCGATCTCGCCAAGGCCTATATCGACATGGGCGATGCCGAGGGCGCGCGCAGCATCCTCGAAGAGGTCATGGCCGAGGGCAACGACCAACAGAAGACGCAGGCCAAGGAGCTCGCGGCGCAGCTTGCGTGACGAATGCGGAACGCGGAGTTCGGAGTGCGGAATAAAAAGCAGCTCTTATTCCCCTCACCCCTCACCCCTGACGTATTTAAAACCGTCTCTTGAAGTAGATTTTCCCGCCCCGGCTCAGGCCGGACCACGTCTCGACACCGATGTAGCCGTCGCGATCCACATTGAGATCCAACCCGGCGAAGCCGCCGCCCGCGGGTGGGTGGTCGAATTCCGTGGTACGCGGGGTGTCGCCCGTCACGCGCTCCTTGCCTTCGATGCGCCCGTAGTCGGCCCCGCCGTACAGGCGCAGGCGTTCACCGGGCGCCAGTACCGCGCCCAGGCGGACGCGCGTTTCAGACCACTCAAGTGTGACCGACTGCGTCGCGCCGCGGTGGTCCACGTTCTGGTAGACATGGTCGGCGGCGAAGAAGAGCGTCGCGTTCTCGGCATCCAGCAGGGTGAGGTGCAGCGAGATCCCGGCATGGTGGCCGTCGAGCCCGAATCCGGCGGTGGCGGGATTCTGCGTCTGGGTGACCCAGGAATGGCCGCCGAGAAGCCCGAGCTCCATCTGCGCGCCGAAACGCTCGCGCCAGGTGACGCCGATCCACTGCACCGCGGTATCGATCGGCGTGGCGTCGTAGTGGAAGACTGCCTTTGAGTCGGTGAGCTGCAACGCAAAGTCGTAGTTCCGGTTGTCGCCGTGCGGCGGTGGCGGACCGGCCGCCAGCGCGAGCACGGGCAGGCCGAGGCAGGCGAGCAGGAGCCGGCGGATCATCGGGGCGCGGTTTGCTTGCGCTCGAAGGTGACGAAACTGTAGGCGTAGGCGTGCTGGTCGTCGGGCTCGTGGCGCTCACGATCGAGCTCCGTCCATTCGCTCCAATCGAGCTGCGGGAACAGCACGTCACCCGCGACCGCACCGTGCACCAGCGTGAGGTAGAGCCGCCGCGCGCGCGGGAGTGCCTGGGCGTAGACCTCGGCGCCGCCGATCACGAAGATCTCGGGATCGTCGCCGGCGGCCGCGAGCGCCTCCTCGAGGGAATGCGCCATCCGGCATCCCGGCGCCGCATAATCCGGCTGACGGGTGATGACGATGTTGCGGCGCTCGGGCAGGGGCTTGCCGATGGATTCGTAGTTCTTGCGGCCCATGATCACGGCGTGGCCCGTAGTCAGGCGCCGAAAGCGCCGGAGATCGTTCGGCAGCCGCCAGGGCAGGGCGTTGCCGTTGCCGATCACGCGGTTCTCGGCCAGGGCGGCAATGATCGAGATCATGAGGACTGGGGACTGAGGACTGAGTAAAACGATGTCACCATATGTAACTTAGTCCTCAGTCCTGAGTCCTCAGTTCTTTTAGACGGCCACCGGCGCCTTGATGGCCGGATGCGGGTCGTAGTTGAGCAGTTCGAAGTCCGCGTAGTCGAAGTCGAAGAGCGACTGCTTCTGCGGGTTGAGGCGCAGGGTCGGAAGCGGCCGCGGCGCGCGCTCGAGCTGGGTCCGGGCCTGCTCCAGATGGTTGAGGTACAGGTGGGCGTCGCCCAGCGTGTGGACGAACTCACCCGGCTCGAGCCCCGTGACCTGTGCCACCATGAGCGTGAGCAGAGCGTAGGAGGCGATGTTGAACGGCACGCCGAGAAATACGTCGGCGCTGCGCTGATAGAGCTGGCAGGAGAGTTTGCCGTCGGCGACGTAGAACTGGAACAGCGCATGGCAGGGCGGAAGCCGCATCTTGTCGACCTCGGCTACGTTCCAGGCGCTCACGATGAGGCGGCGCGAGTCCGGGTTCGCGCGGATGGCGCGCAGCACCTCGCCGATCTGGTCGATCTTTCTGCCGTCCGGCGCGGGCCAGGAGCGCCACTGTGCGCCGTAGACCGGCCCGAGCTCGCCGTTCGCATCGGCCCATTCGTCCCAGATGCTGACGCCGTGTTCCTTGAGATAGCGCACGTTGGTGTCGCCGCGCAGGAACCAGAGCAACTCATAAACGATGGATTTGGTGTGCAGCTTCTTGGTGGTCAGCAGCGGGAAGCCGTGCGCGAGATCGAACCGCATCTGATAGCCGAACACGCTGAGTGTGCCGGTGCCGGTGCGGTCGTGCTTGCGCGCGCCGTGGTCGAGCACATGGCGCAGGAGGTCGAGGTACTGCCGCATGTTCGATCGTTGCGTCCGGTTGCGACGTGGGTGCGGGTAGTATATCCGGTCGATAAAACCCCCGCAGCACGGTCATCCGTGGCGGTGGCCCGGGGCGAACAGGCGCACGCCGCGGCGCTTGAAAAACGGAATGAGCGCGATGCCGGCGAGGAAGCCGCCGATGTGCGCGCCGAAGGCCACGCCGCCGGCGCCCGCCGGCGCGAGCGCGGAGCTCACGAGTTGCAGCACGAACCAGAATCCCAGCACGAACATCGCCGGCAGATAGATCAGCCGGGAATAGAAGCCGAGCGGAATCAGCACCAGCACCCGCGCATGCGGGTAGAGCAGGAGGTAGGCCCCGAGCACGCCGGAGATCGCGCCGCTTGCGCCGATCATGGGCATCGTCGAACCCGTGTCCGGCAGGGCCTGGAACAATGCCGCCGCGGCGCCGCACAGGATGTAGAACAACACGAAGCGCGCGTGCCCCATGCTGTCCTCGACGTTGTTGCCGAAGATCCAAAGATAAAGCAGGTTGCCGATCAGGTGCATCCATCCGCCGTGCAGAAACATCGAGGTGAGCACGGTGAGGGCGGGCGGGATGCGTTGCAGCCCGGGCGGCAGCGCCGCGCCGCCGATCAGCGTCGCCGGCGTCACGCCGAAGGCGAAGACGACCGCCTCGATCGCCTTGTCGCTGAGCGTCGTCTGCCACAGAAAAACCAGGGAGGCGGCGGCGATCAGCACGACGGTGACGATCGGCCGGAGCGTCGTGGGGTTGTCGTCGCGCAGCGGGATCATGGTCTGCGGGCGGTCGGGATTACGCCGTACGGATCCTGGCGGTAAAAAAGCCTGAGTTGATCGTACACCGCCGGGAAATCCCGATACACCAACTGCGGGGCGGTGAAAAACGTCTCGCTCAAGACCGCGAAGAATTCCGCCGGATCGGCTGCCGCGTAGGGATCGAGGCGCGTGCCCCGGCCGGCATCCACTTCGCTGCGCAGCCGGTCGTAGGCCGCGCGGAACGCGCGCCCCCATTCCCGGGGCTGCATGTCCGGGTGCAGCGGCGGGAAGCCGTCCGGCGCGCCGTTCAGGGCATCGAGCTTGTGGGCGCATTCGTGCACCACGAGGTCCTGGCCGCGTGCTGGGTTTTCCGCGCGGATCGTCTCCCACGAGAGCACCATCGGCCCCCGGGCCATGGACTGCCCGCAGAGGTCCTGGATCTCATGGTGCTCGACGCCGGCCTCGTCCATATAGGTGTCGCGCACCCGAAAATCTCCGGGGTAGAGGACGATGGCCGACCAGCCCGAATAGTAATCGAGCCCGAGATGGAGTATCGGGACGCAGGCCCTGAGGGCGATGCACACGCGCATGGCTTCGGTGATCGCGATCCCCGCGGCCGGCTCGAAGGTTTTGGCGCGCAGGAACTGGGCCGTGAGCGCGCGCAGCCGCTGCCGCTCTTGCAGCGGCTGCGCGCGCGCGTACGGCGTGGCGCGCAGGGCCGCGCGCCAGTGCGCATCCGGGATCGGGCGCGGCTTGGGGCGCAAGCGCTGGACAATCGATCGCAATCCGGCCACGGCGCGGACCTTCGCCGGCTCAGCGGCCGCCCACGCGCTCACTCAGATACTGCACCGCGAGCTTTTTGCCGGCCTCCACTGCCGGCTGATCCAGGGGGTTCACGCCGTAGAGCAGGCCCGCGTACACCGTGACGCGCTGATAGAGATCGATGAGCTGGCCGAGCACGTGGGCATCGAGTGCCGGCAGTCCGATCGTGAGGTTCGGGTGGCCGGCGCGCGTGATGACGTCGCGCGTGGCCAGGAACTCGGCGTGCAGCACCTCGCCGAGGCTGCGGTGTTCGAGGTAGGGAAACGCCGCCCGATCCGCCTCCGGGAGCGGCACCGCGCGGCCGCGCTCCCCGTGGCGCAGCGTGAGGAACGTGAACATCTTGTCGCGGCGCGACTCGAGATAGAGCTGAAGCTGCGAGTGCTGATCCACCGTGCCCAGGGCGCGCACGGGCAGCGTGCCGGCGGGCTCCGCGCCTTCGCGGCGCTTGCCGAGCGACTCGGCCCAGAGCTGGCAGTACCAGTCCCCGAAAAGATCCAGGGGATTCACATAGGGCATCATGATCGAGATGCGCTTGCCCCGGCGGATGTCCAGGAGGTAATAGAGCGCCGCGAGCTCGAGCGCGGGATTCTGCTCGAGATCCGCCGCCGCGCAGCGCGCCGCGTTGTCCGCCGCCCCCCGAAGCAGCGCCGCCACGTCGATCCCGGCCACGGCGAGCGGCAGCAGTCCCACCGTGGTGAGCACCGAGTAGCGCCCGCCGACCTTGGGCGGGACCGGCAGGGTGGGGATGTCCTCGCGCGCGGCGAGCGCGCGCATCCAGCCCTGCGCGGGATCGGTGATGAGCCACTGGCGCTGGCGGGCGCGGGCCTTGCCGAGATGCTTTTCCAGCCATTCGCGCAGGCACAGGTACTGCCCCACGGTCTCGATCGTGCCGCCGGACTTGCTGATGGCGACGACGGCCGTGGTCTCCGGGGCGAGATGCGCCAGCAGCGCATCCAGATACGGCGGATCGATGTTCTCGATAAAATGGAGGCTCGGGTCGCCGGGGCGGGGGAAAACCGGTTTCAGCGCCCGGTATAGCGCCTTGGCCCCGAGGCTCGAGCCGCCGATCCCGACCACGAGCACATCGCGGAAGCGGCGGATCGTCTGCGCCGCCTCCCAAATCTGCGGAAGCTGCGCCGGCATGTGTGCCGGGAGCGTGAGGCAGGCATACTCGGATTCGAGCCCCGCGCGCGTGCGCTCCGTGAGGGCCTGATGGGCGCGTGCGAGCGGATCGGCGAGGACGGCGAGATCCGCGGCGTCGACCCCGTCGGCGCCCGCTGGGCGATACATGTTCGCGGTATCGATGGCGAGCGGCGCATCCCGCGGCACGGCGGTATGCGGCATGGCGGCTGTGGCGTGTCGGTTCTTTTCCCGGAACATGGCGCTCCTTGCGGAAAGGGCATCCCGCGGTTTTCCGAACCCGCCGGTTCTTTGCGATTATGCTAACACAACTGCTCCGGCGTCCTTAGCTTAAGGGAACCTCTAAAAATGCATTCCCATAAGATTATTTGCCGCAGAGACGGTCGCTCCTGCGCGTCCCTGCGCCCGCGACATTCGTGCGTCCTGCACAGCACAAAGGACGCAGAGAAAATCTCCTGGTTTTTCAGCAAGAAAAGCCTTTGCGTTCTTTGCGTCTCTGCGACGAGATGTCTTGGTATTGAATTTCTGGAGGTACCCTTAAGAAGCCTTTTGCGTCGGGCGCTCCGCCGCCTCGAGCGTATTGAGCAGGAGCGTGGCGACCGTCATCGGACCCACGCCGCCGGGTACGGGCGTGATCCAGGCGGCGCGTTCCCGCGCGGCGGCGAACTCCACGTCGCCCACAAGCCTGCCGTCTGGCCCGCGGTTCATGCCGACGTCGATCACGATGCTGCCCGGCTTGATCCACGCGCCCGGGATGAGCTGCGGCCGGCCGACGGCGACCACGAGGACATCGGCCCGGGCGACATGGGCGGCGAGATCGCGCGTCCGGCTGTGACAGACCGTCACGGTGCAGCCGGCGAGCAGAAGCTCCAGCGCCATCGGGCGGCCGACGATGTTGGAGGCGCCGACCACCACGGCCTCGCTGCCGGGCAGCGCCGCGCCAATGTGCTCGAGCAGCCGCATCACGCCGTAGGGCGTGCACGGGCGCAGTTGCGGGCGGCGCTGCGCGAGCCGCCCGATGTTGTAGGGATGAAAGCCGTCCACGTCCTTGGATGGGTCGATGCGCTCGATGACGGCGTTCGGGTCGATGTGTTTGGGCAGCGGCAACTGCACCAGGATTCCGTCCACGGCGGGATCGGCGTTCAGCCGCTCGATATGCGCCAGCAGTTCCGGCTGCGAACCCTCCGGGGGCAGATCGAGATCGGTCGAGCGAAATCCGGCCTCGGCGCAGGCCCGGCGCTTGTTGCGGACATAGACCTCGGAGGCGGGATCGTGGCCGACCTTGACGACCGCGAGCCCCGGCGGCCGCTGCCCCGCCTCGAGGCGGCGGCGCACCCGCGCGCCGATCTCGGCGCGCAGCCGCTGTGCGATTTCTTTACCGTCGATGATGCGTGCGCTCATGGGGCGTCCGGGGGTCCGTGCCGTGGTGGGCGAATCTTCGCACGCGCGCTCGACCAGCGCCAAGGGACGCACTCCGATCGGTCGTCGGTGCGCAGGGTTCCAGAGGGTTTTGGATTTGTGTGCGTGTCCGAGTGCGGGCCGCTTCCGTTGACGCTCCCGGTGGGGGTGCGTATAGTTGCCGCGCATTGCGGCGCCGGCGGCGATGCTGCGGGTGAAACCACGATCTATTATTGGGGCGAACGGGGTATAGCGCAGCCTGGT
>Ga0154833_1042_pt1 | contig 18200 bp, 18 predicted proteins | sample Rifle2008BG16ft_FD_116137 | JGI IMG/M metagenome (GOLD analysis project Ga0154833, IMG submission 116137) | Candidatus Muproteobacteria bacterium RBG_16_65_34 | reverse complement strand
TTCTAGCACGGTAGGTAGACCATATATGGGGTGAGCATTGCGAACCCCAACATTACCTCGTGCCTCACAATCGTTGGGGTTCATTTCATTCACCCCAACGAGCTCACCGGGGAGATCGTCAGCGGCCACTCGCTCAAGCACCTGCTCGCGGCGGCTGCGCTCCTGGTCGTGTACCGGATGCTCCGGCGCCGCGCGCCGCGATCGCCCGACGGGGACGCGCGCGAATAACCCGTGCGCTTGTTCCGGCAAGCGCAGTGCCCTACACTTAGCCAAGTTAGCTAAGGTGAAACCGTGAGCAAGATCAACATCCACCACGCCAAGACAAACCTCTCGCGCCTGATCGAGAGGGCCGCGAAAGGTGACGAGGTCGTCATATCCAGAGCCGGGAAACCGGTGGCCAGGCTCGTCCCGGTCAAAGCGGCGCGCCGCCGCAAGGGGCTGCTCAAAAACAAGATCAAGATTCGGCCGAGCTTCTACAAGCCGTTGCCGGAAGAAGTGATCGCGGCCTTTGAGGGAAGGACGGCGGAATGAGGGTGTTGCTCGATACCCATATTCTGCTGTGGTGGCTTAGCGACGATCGGCGATTATCGAAGGGCGCTGAACGGGCCATCCGAGACGCGGATAACACGATCTTCGTGAGCGCGGCTTCCATTTGGGAAATTGCCATCAAGGCTTCACTCGGGCAGATCGAGGCAGACCCCTTTGCGATCCAGGCGGCCATCGAACCGAGCGGTTTTACAGAGTTGCCGATTACCGGGAAACACGCCGCACAAGTCGCAAAGCTTCCATCGCATCATCGCGATCCGTTCGACCGCATGCTCGTGGCTCAGAGTCTTGCCGAACCCATGCGCCTGCTGACCCGCGATGCAACGCTTGCCCGGTACGGCGACATCGTGTTGATAGTCTGATCGTGAACGCCGTCGTCGTATCCCCGGCGGGCCGGACGCGATGAAGCTTCATCGGCACCCCGCGCCGACGTCGCCGTGCGGTACCCGCTGCGCGATAATGAATGCGCTCGGAAATGCGTGCGGAAGATTTCAATGAGCGAAGAAGTGCGCATCGGCATCGTCACCGTCTCGGACCGCGCGAGCCGCGGAGCGTATGAAGACAAAGGTGGGCCGGCGATTGTCGAATGGCTGACGCAGGCGCTGGCAACCCCGTGGCGGGCGGTCACGCGCCTGGTGCCGGACGAGCAGCCGGAAATCGAGCGGGCGCTGCGCGAGTTGTGCGATGTCGAAGGCTGCTGTCTGGTGGTGACCACCGGCGGCACCGGTCCGGCGCCGCGCGACGTGACGCCCGAAGCCACGCTCGCGGTGGCCGACAGGGTGCTCGACGGCTTCGGCGAGCAGATGCGGGCGGTGAGCTTGAAGTTCGTGCCAACCGCGATCCTGTCGCGCCAGGTCGGCGTGGTGCGAGGCAAATCGCTCGCGATCAACCTGCCGGGCCAGCCCAAGGCAATCAAGGAAACACTCGACGGGGTATTCGCCGCGGTGCCGTACTGCATCGACCTCATCGGCGGCCCGTACATCGAGACCCACGAGGAGGTCATCAAGGCCTTCCGGCCGAAGTCCGCCGTGCGGCCGAAAGCCTGATTATCGAGGCGGCAGGAACTTGGAAAAAAGCAGTTACTGATCCGGCCGCCAAATAGTGCGTGTCGCTTTTCTCCCAAAGTGAACGAGTGCGCGCCCAAGCGCGCATCGGCTCGCCTCCCTCTCGAAGTGAATGAAGCGCGCGCCCCACGGCGTGCTCGGCTCGCTCCCTTCTCGATCAAAAGTGTCGATTCCCACCGACTCCCCCTCTCCCGCATCAGCGGGAGAGGGTAAGGGGTGAGGGTCCGGGAGAAGGGATGGGGATGAGGGCCGTTTTCCCTCACCCTTTGCCCCAAGTGAAAAGAGAGTGCGCGCAAGCGCACCACGGCTCACCCCCTTCTCCCTGCGGGAGAAGGGGCGGGGATGAGGGCCCTCACCCTCATTCCCTCTCCCGCAAGCGGGAGAGGGAGGCGAGGCGAGCCGATCCGCGCTCGCGCGCGGTCTCGTTCACTCTGGGAGAGGGGAAGTAGGTGAGAGTCTCTATTCCGGTCGGAATGAGGGTGAGGGCGAGAGGGCCGGGGTGAGGGCCAAGCAGCGCAAAAACGGCCCTCATCCTGTCCTTCTCCCGCGGGGAGAAGGGACCCAGGGCATGTCAAGGTATGCACTATTTACCGTTCTCCTCAGTAACCGCAGATAAACGCAAATGAATCATGCCGTTGATGTACCGAAGCCATCCACCCTTTCGGTGGGCTTGCCTGTGCGTGTCCGCCTGCCTGTGCGTGCCCGCACGCAGACAGGCGAATACAGGCAGCGCATTGAATATCTGCGTTCATCTGCGGTTAAACGCCGTTTTTAGGATGATCGACCGACCGGTTTTGTGGTATACGTCGGTGCCTTCCGATCTCGAAGAATACGAACAGCATGGAAACCATCGACGAAATCAAGACCCATTACCGGTGGCGGCTCGCGGAGGACGAGAACCTGAAAACCCTCGCCGCCTTCGGGGAGAAGTACCAGGAGGAGTTCATCGAGGAGTTGTACGCCTTCTTCGCCAACTTCAAGGACACCCGCAAGTACCTTCCCGACGAGAACGTGCGCCAGCGCCACAAGGCCAAGCTCAAGAAATGGTTCACCGAGCTTTTTACCGAGACGCACGACGCCGAGTATCTGCGAAGGCTCTATCGCATCGGCGAAGTGCATGTGCAGATCGGCCTGCCGCCGCATTACGTATCCGCCTCGATCAGCTTCGTGCGCCAGTTCATCTACGGCAAGCTTCAGCTTGAGTTCGGGCGCACCGAGGAGCGCGACCGGTACATGAAGTCGGTCGACAAGCTGCTCGATGTCAACCTCGATGTGATGACCAGCTCCTACCGCGAGGAGGAGTTGAAATTTTATCTCGCTTCGGGGAGGCTTCAGAAGACGCTGCTCGAAATCGTGCGCAAGGGCGCCTGGTTCTTCGACTTCTTCCGGATCTTCGCCTTCTCGCTCGCCGGGGCGTTCCTGGTTCTGTGGGTCGGCTACGAGATCCTGATGATCGTCGAGGGCAAGCTCAATCTCGAGCACGGCGCATTGAGCATCATGGGCTCGGTGCTCATCATGTTCGCCATCTCCGAGCTGATCGCCGAGGAGGTCCGGCATCTGCGCGGCAACCCCCTGGGGCTGCGGGTCTACGTGGCCGTGGCGCTCGCGGCCCTGATCCGCAAGATCCTGGTGGTCTCGCTCGATCCGGAGAAGACCAACGAGATGCTGGTGCTGGCGGCGCTCCTCATCAGTCTCGGGGGGACGTACTGGCTGATCCGCCACGCCGAAAGCCGGGCGTCGTAGTCGTTGCCGGACACTGTCGCTGTTGGGCATCGACCCGCTTGCAATTCAACAGAGCCTGTTTATAGTATTTCGCCCATATTTCAAGCATTTTGCCACAGTAGTCCTTATTGACGCCGCCTCGAACGCGGTCTATAGAATAAGAAATCGTTTGAATAAGAAATTGTTGCGTCATTGCTCTCTGGCTTTTTCTCAGGGTGCGCTTTTGGCGGCACCGCAGGGAAAGGGTGCTAGAGCCGGTTTGGTCGTCTCTGGAGACCGATGTTACCGGGCGCGACTCCTCAATTTATTAATAGTAATCGAGCGCAAGACGCTGATGACAGGGACGTGCCGGTCAAGCCCGGCGCGACGTTTGCGTGTGGCCCGCGAGCGGCCGATGCCGGCGCCGTCGACTGTATCAGGACGGATCTGAAAGTGCGTTTTATTGCCCGGCCGCGGGGCGTTGCGGCGGCCGAGCGATCGCGGCGCGGCTGCGTACGCTTCCGATAGCGGGGTTCGCGGCGGGCGTCAGCGAAAACAATGTCAAGCGGGGGCATGACCCCCAGAACGGAGGATGCAACATGTATTTCAAGCGATTGACGGCGGCGCTGTCTTTCACCTGCGGCGCGGCGCTCTGGGCGATCGGCCTGCCCGCGGCGGTCGCGGCGGAAGAACCGGCGGCGAAGCCGGCCATGCAGGTGCTGCGCACCTGCACCGAATGCCACGACAAGACCGAGTCCCCCGTGCTCCCGCTGCTCAGATCCAAGCACGGGGTCATGGCGGACAAGCGCACCCCCTTCGCCGACAAGGCCTGCATCACCTGCCACGGCGCGAGCGAGCAGCATATAAAGGATCTCTCGCCCCCGGATATCACGTTCCACGCCAAAACGGCCACCCCCGTGGAGAAGGAGAAGATGAACGAGATCTGCATCTCCTGCCACCAGGGCGGCATCCGCATGCACTGGGCCGGCAGCATGCACCAGTCCCGCGACCTCGCCTGTAGCTCCTGCCACAAGACGCACGCCCAGCACGACCCGGTGCGCGACCGGCAGACCCAGCGCGAGGTCTGTTTCGACTGCCACAAGGAGCAGCGCGCCCAAACCTTGCGCGCCTCGACCCACCCGCTGCGCGCCGGCAAGGTCGCCTGCTCGGATTGCCACAACCCCCACGGCTCCACCGGCCCCAAGTTGCTGGTCAAGAACACGGTGAACGAGACCTGCTACACCTGTCACACCGAGAAGCGCGGCCCGTTCCTGTGGGAACATCCTCCGGTCACCGACAACTGCACCAACTGCCACACGCCCCACGGCTCGAACCACACGCCGCTGCTCAAGACCCGGCTGCCGTACCTGTGTCAGCAGTGCCACGTTCCAGGAACCGGCCACCCGTCCACGCTCTACAGCGGCACCGGCCTGCCGCCATCGGCCGGCGGCACCGCCGCCGCGCAGCAGTTGCTGCTCAAGGCCTGTGAGAACTGCCATTCCCAGATCCATGGGTCCAACCACCCCTCGGGCGCCCGTTTGCAGCGCTGACCGCCAGGGAGAACAGACATGAACCGCACATTCGACAAGCGCCTTCAATTCAACATCCTGGCCGCCTCGCTCGCCGCCCTCGGTCTCGCGGCCCCGACCGGGTTGCTCGCCGCCGAAGACCTGGCCACGGAAATCAACCGCCTGAGCCGGCCCGAGAGCGAAATCGAGATCGGGGCGGGCTCCGTCTCTAAAGACAGTTTCAAGTTCGGCGACTACCGCGGGCTGGAGGAATCCGGCACGCATGGAAACGCCAACCTGCGGATCGTCAACCGCGGCGGGGACGACGCCGGCTACCTGCAAATCATCGGCCGCGACCTGGGACTCACCTCCCGCTCTTTGCAGATCGAGGGCGGCACGCAGGGCAACTTCGGCGTTCGCCTGGAGTATGACGAGCTGCCGAAGCTGCACAGCGATTCCTACCAGACGCCTTTCCTCGGCGCCGGTTCGACCGACCTCACTTTACCCAGCGGCTGGGTGCGCGGCGCCACCACCACCGCCATGACCCAGCTCGACGCCAGCATGCAGCCGTTCGATGTGGAAACCCAGCGCAAGAAACTGGGACTCGGCCTGACGAAGGAGCTGGGCCGCGGCTGGAGCCTGGTGGCGAACATCAAGGAAGAGCGCAAGGAGGGCACGAAACTCATCGGCGCGATGATGGGCAACTCCCCCGGTAACCCAAGGGCCGCCCTCGCGCCCGAACCGGTGGACTACACCACCGACCAGTTCGAGGCCCTGGCCCGCTTCACCTCGAAGCGGCTCCAGGTGCAGTTCGGCTACTACGGCTCCGTGTTCAAGAACGCCAATAACAGGCTTACGTGGAGCAACCCATACGCCGACTCGGTGTGGGCTGCTCCCAACTGCGCGACGGTCGGCTGCCCAACCGGCCAACTCGCCCAGGAACCCGACAGCCAGTTCCACCAGTTGAACGCCTCGGGCAGCTTCGCCTTCACCCCGTTCACCCGCCTCTCCGGCAGCCTGAGCGCCGGCCGCATGACCCAGAACGAGGAGTTCCTGCCGTACTCGGTCAACCCCGCCTTGACGGTGACCACACCGCTGCCGCGCACCTCGCTCGACGGCGAGGTGAAGACCGCCCATGCGGATCTGAAGCTGACCTCGAAGCTGACGCCAAAAACCAACTTCGCCGTCGCCTACCGCTATGACGACCGCGACAACCGCACGCCGATAGACACGTACATCTACATCGCCGGCGACGCGCAGATCCAGGATACCGCGATCACCAGCAACAAAAAACGCACCAACCGGCCGCTCAGCAGCACCACGCAGGTGGCCTTCACGGAGCTCGACTTCCGGCTGACCCCCAGCACCGACCTCAAGCTGGGTTACGACTACAACACCGCCAAGCATGACTACGAGGCCACCGCCAAAGAGCGCGAGCGCACCTACCGGGCCGAAGTGCGCCAGCGCTTCACCGACAGCTCCTCGGGCGGTCTGGGCTACGCCCGTTCCGATCGCAAGGCCCCCGAGTACGACGGCGCCGCCTCGCTTGCCGACGGCTTCAGCCAGGACTATCTCAACACGCTGATCGGGGGGACGACGGGACGCACCACCCCTTGGCTCGAAGTCCCGCCGTCGAGAAAATTCTTCCTGGCCGACCGCGAGCGCGACAAGCTGCGCGTCTTCGCCAACTTCGCGCCCACCGAGGCCATCGGCGTGCAGTTGGGGGGCACGTACTATGGCGACAAGTATCCGGAAACCGCCTACGGCCTCACCGAGGCCAAGGGCCAGGCGACCAACTTCGACGTGAGCCTCGCGACCAGCGAGACGGTCACCGGCCACCTGTTCGCCTCCCTGGAGAAGTACGAAACCGATCAGAATGGATCACAGTGCGTGACGACATTGGGGTGCGTTACAGCCACGTACCGTTCCCAGTTGGAGACGAACACCCTGCCGGACAGCCAGAAATGGACTGTCTCCGCCAACGACCGCACCACCACCGCCGGCCTTGGCCTGCGGGTCAAGGGCGCCAAATTCGAGTACGGCGGCGACTTCTCGTACGCCTACTCCCAAGGCCGGTTCGATTACATCGCCGGCAGCGCCATCACCGCCCCCATGCCCCTGCCCGACCTGGTCACCCGGCTCAAGCGGCTGGATCTTTTCGTCCGCTACAACATCAAGACGGATCTATCGGTGAACCTCAAGTATGTCCAGGAGCGCTACCTCTCCGACAACTGGGGCTACGACGAGGTGGTGGCGTCCACGCTCGCCAACGTGATCGGCACCAACCAGACCAGCCCCGACTACAGGGTGAGCTTCGTCGGCCTGTCGGTGTCTTACCGCTTCCGTTAACTGCTTTTCCAGGGTTACGGCAAACACAAAGGGCGCCCTCGGGCGCCCTTTGTGTCGGTGCGGTCAGGGACGGGGGTTTACATCGTGCGGTACAGCGGGTACAGAACTTCTTCCTCGCGCTGCATGCGTTTCGAGACCGCCGCGCCGATGCCTTCGAGCTCGCGCTGGAACACCCCGACGGTTGCGTTGTCCACCAGCGTGGTGCGGTACTTGCGCACGAAGTCGAGCCCGGCCTTGGCGATGCCGTCCATCTCCCTCTGGAAGTCCCTGACGATCTGAAGCGTCACGTCATCGGCCTCGAACTGGTGCGAGAGGAAGATGTAGAGCTTGACCTTCTCGGTCAGCAGGTGATCCAGCAACTGGCTCTGGAAATCGGTGAACAACTCGGGTAACGATGCGTATTTCCCCGTGTTCGCCGCGGTCTGGATGTGGCTGTACGTGTCCAGCAGATGGCGATGATCCGACTTGAGCTTCGCCACCAGACCGGGATCGAAAGCGATGTTCGTTCCCGGTGCAACGCGCTTTTCCTGCGCGGGCGCCACCGTTTTTAGCTTGAAAAGTTCAACCATGATTACTCTCCTCGAAGTGCCTTCGCCCGACCCGGCCCCCCCGGAATCAGGCTCGGCGTTACGCGACACTACCCCTTAATTGAATTGTGTGAATATTCGCACATCTTGGTCAAGCAAGAAATTCGGAACGCGCTCGGCTATGGTTAGGGAACGGCATGGCTCTGCCGCGGCATGTAATATGAGCATCTGCTGAAGTACCCGAAGACCGGTTGCGGCGGTCCTATCAAACCACAATAAAATCCGGATGTTGCGCGGACCCACGTGCAGGACGAGCGGTAGCTGCAATCGGCGCTATCGGCGGCAACCGGGGTTTTATAGGGTCGGTTGCATGCAGTCCTCCGACTGCTACAGTTCAGGCGGGCAAACTGCTAGGAGATGTGCGGGCCGACGCCCGCAGGCGGCGCGGAGTCAGGCGTTGCCGGATGTGTTCACCTTGCCAATAACGAGGAAAAACCTATGGGTAGTGTAAGAACTTGGAGCACCGTTGTTGCGGTAGGCATCGTAAATTTGTTCGGGGTCGTGCCCGCCGGCTACGCGGCCGGTGACGCGGCGGCCGGGAAGGCCAGGGTCGGCATTTGCAAGGTATGCCACGGTCTGGACGGCAACAGCCCGGCGAATTCGTACTGGGAGCGGTACACGACACAGGATTTCCAGAACATGGCGAAGGGGCAGGCAAAATACAGTCGCAACCCGGTGTGGCCCAAGCTCGCCGGCCAGAACGAGATCTATCTGGCGAAGCAACTGTTGAATTACAAAACGGGTGTGCGTACGGACCACAACCTATGGGAATTCGCCGGCGAGCTTTCCAAGAAGGACATGGAAGACATCGCCGCCTATTTTGCCGCCCAGAAGCCCAAGTCCGAGCCGGTCTCGACCGATCCGGCGGCCAAGCTCGGGGAGGAGCTGTTCAAAAAAGGCAAGCCGGGGATGAAGCCGTGCATGAAATGTCACGGCCTCTCGGGCCATGGAAACGAAAAGGTCGCCCGCATCGCCGGCCAGCATGTCGCCTACATCCAGAAGCAGATCTGGGCCTTCAAGCTCGCGGAGCGCAAGACCACGCTGGAAATGCCGCCGGTCGTGGAAAAGCTCACCGAGACCGAGATCAAGGCGGTGGCGGAGTATGTGACGGGGCTGGAGTGAGTCGGACGAAAACTGCAAGATTTTGAAACCGCGGATGAACGCAGATCGACAAAAAAGCCCAACGCAGAGGCGCAGAGGCGCGGAGTTATTGAAACAAGAACAGGATTTTCTCTGCGTCTCTGCGCCTCCGCGTCGAGTATTTATTTATCCGCAGATTGCGCAGATTCGAGAAAAATTGAACCGTAGAACAGCCCAACGCAGGGGCGCGGAGCTGACGAGCCGATAGTTCCGGCTCGAGAACGGAATGTACTTCGCCTGCTTCGCGAACGCCGCGGCGTTTTTGTTCGAGGCCGATGACGTGACGCTCCAGATCGTCAGGGACTTCCAGAGGGAGATGGACGGCATCGCCAAGGCCGGGCTCGACTTCGTACGCAAGTACCGCACCACGCTGGTGGACAACGCAACCGTCGGGGTGTTCCAGCACGATCTCGAAGCGATCGGCGCGGCGGTCTCGAAACGCATGCAGCGCGAGGAAGAAGTTCTGTACCCGCTGTACCGCACGATGTAAATCCCGCCTGAGGTCGGCGAGGGAGCGCCGACCCAAGCCTTCCCCTCAAAATCGCATTTGCACCGATACGCAGACATCCCCGCGTCAGCCCCTCCGCACAATCGGAACCGGTAACCTCCAGCACACCTCAAGCGAATCGCCGTCTCCGCCGCTGCGCGGCGCTTATTCTCGTTTCCTTTAAAGACTCGCCTACTCTGTCCTGCGTACACCGCCGGGCCACGTACCGGACTTGGACCGAGCCGGTGCGCGTTTTCATATTGAATTCATATTCGAGTGACGTACTTCGGCACCTGCGACCACGTCTGGGCATCAGTGTATTTACCGAGATGAGTCTTGACCCGTTCTATCGCCTTGACTCTCCCTCCAAAAAAAACTAAACAAGTTAGACGCCACACAAAATCACGCAAAAAAAAACGAACAGTTGAGTTGATGTAAACAAGAACTACACGATTCACGAACCGGATGCGGAGTTCGGTTCTGAGTTCTTGATTTCGTGGCACTTCATGGATGTCCCGCCAGCATCGGCCGAATTGGCACGGCCCTTGCACCCTCCAGGACGGTAAACCGGATCCACCTGAACGTGGATCCGTCAGAAACTAATGATTTCGATCAGGAGGAACCCACGTGTCCCATCGGACCCAAGACGTCGCGCGCTCAAAGGCGCTCGTGGTTGACGACAGCACGACACTACAGCGTCTCATGGATCTGACGCTGCAACCGTTAGGGATCGACGTGGACTTCGCCGCCAGCGGCGAGGACGCTCTCGCGCTCGCGAAGCACAAACACTACGACATTATTTTCCTCGACGTGTTGCTGCCGGGCATGGACGGCTACAAGGTCTGCAAGACCATCAAGAGCGAAAAGCAGACGCGCAACACGCCGGTCATCATGCTCACGAGCAAGGGCTCGGCGTTCGACAAGGTGCGGGGCATCATGGCGGGGTCGGATGTGTATCTGACGAAACCGCTGGACCGCGCGGCGCTGCTCGCGGCGGTGCAGAAATATCTCCCAGCGGCGCGATCGGTCGCCCTGGCGGCCGCGATGTAGGCGAGCCGGGAAGCTTGTCTTCACCGGCCCTGTTTGTTTGTTGAATCTCTCTAAAACCTGAAGGAGGTTATATGGCTGTCCGTACAGTGCTTGTTGTCGATGACTCCGCCACCGATCTGAAGAACCTCGAACAGATCGTCTCCGGCGGCGGCTATTCCGTCATCACCGCCACCTCCGGCAAAGAGGCGGTGTCCAAGGCCAAGAGCGAGCACCCGGACGCGGTGCTGCTCGATGTCATCATGAACGACATGAACGGCTTCCAGGCCTGCCGCACGATCACCTCGGACCCGGACACGCAGGACATTCCCGTCGTCCTCGTCAGCAGCAAGGGCGAGAAGACCGACAAGCTCTGGGGCGCGGAGAACGGCGCGAAAGGCTACATCACCAAGCCCTTCACCGCGCAGCAGGTGCTCGATCAATTGCGCGCGCTGTAATGCACGCAAGCGAAACCCGTCATTCGGAAATCCTCGGAAATCGACAATTCAATTAAGGAACGAACATGGCCATCAAGAAGATACTCGTGGTTGACGACTCTGCGACCGACCTCAAGAACCTGGAGCGGATCGTCTCCGAAGCGGGCTACACCGTCCTCACCGCCACCTCCGGCAAAGAGGCCGTAGCCAAGAGCAAGAGCGATCGTCCGGACGCAGTGCTGCTGGACATCATCATGGACGACATGAACGGCTTCCAGGCCTGCCGCACCATCACCTCGGATGCGGATACCAAGGACATCCCCGTCGTCCTCGTGAGCAGCAAGGGCGAGAAGACCGACAAGGTCTGGGGCGCGGAGAACGGCGCGAAAGGCTATATCACCAAGCCCTTCACCGCGCAGCAGGTCATCGACCAGTTGCGCGCACTGTAACGCGCTCCCCGTGCCGGACGAAGGATCCATGACATCCATGGAAGACGCAGGTCCGCAGGAGACCGTCCCCGCCGAGTCGGCGCCGGCAGCGATGCTGGCGCCGACCGCGGCGCTCTCGGGCGAACCCCTGGCGGGCTCGGTCCAAGACCCGCAATCGCGCGCCGAGAATTCCGAAAGCGCGCTCGAGCGCTACGGGTTGCGCGTGGGCGATCTGCATTTCCTCGCCGGGCGCCACGCGGCGCGCGAGACGCTGGATCCCCCGCCGGTCTATCCGCTGCCGCATACGCCGGCCTGGCTCAAAGGACTCGCCAACGTGCGCGGCAACATCGTCCCGGTTATCGATCTCGCCGTCGCCGCCGGCACCAACCACGTCTCGGCGCTGAAGCCCTATCTGGTCGTCTTCGGCCAGACGGAGGAGTCCATGGCGCTGCTCGTGGACGGGCTGCCCAAGGTGTTGACGCTTGAGGCGGCCGAGCGGCTTGCCTCGCCACCCGCCGTCGCCTCCGAGCTTCAGGAGTTCGTCACCGCGGCCTATGACCACGAAGGGCTCGTATGGCTCGAGCTCGATTTCGCGCGGCTGTTCGAGGCCTTCAGCCGCCGGCTCGCCCGGGCGAGTTGATACCCCCGCTAAGAACTTGATGGATCGAAACGCATACGATCGAACAACGAATTTCCCAAGGTGCGGCGGCAGAACACGTTTCTCGACGCCGCGCGGTGAAATCCAGGCAATGAGCAACAACGGAGCGCAATCATGAAATTGAAATTCAATCTCAGCAACCTAAGCATCAGAGCGAAGCTGTTGGCGGGCTTCGGCGCCGTGCTCGCGCCGCTGTCCATTCTGGCGGCAATTACGTACTTCACGCTGGCGGGCGTGCAAGACGTGCTCGAGACGACACAGCCGAAAACGGCCTACCTCGCCGACGTCCGGCACCAAATGTGGTCGCTGCGCTTCGATATCGCGAACTATGTGGGCTTCGACACCGAAGGCCGGCAGAAGATCAAGGGCAGCTCCGCCGAGAAATACGAGGCCCTCGAAGCCGCCCTCAAGAAATTCACCGACGCGCCCGGCTTGACCGCCGAGGAGCGGGAGCTGGCGAAAAAGATCGGCGAGGGATTCACCAATTATCAGCAGGTCCGGCCGCGCTGGTTCGAGCTTATCGATGCCGGAAAGATGGACGAGGCGGTCGAGTACCGCGCCGCCAACACCAACAAGTGGGGCGCCTACGTCGTGGAAAACACCGCGGCCTTGCTCGACGCCACCAAGAAAAACGACGCCGGGCGCCGCGATCAGCAGTTAGGCACGGTGAGTTTTGCGCACCGCAGCTTGACCAGCGTGGCGGTCGTGGCGCTCGTCATGGGTATCGCCGCGGCCTTTCTGGTGCTGCGCGCGATCATCGGCCCGGTCGCCAGGCTGCGCGATACGGTCGCCAAGGTCAGTGAGGGCGACTACACCGCGCGCGCGCAACTCCAGAGCACCGACGAGCTGGGCACACTGGGCGGCGCCTTCGACAAGATGCTCGAGGAGCGCGTGGGCGCGCTCGCCAAGAAGGAGGCCGAGAGCGAGGCCCTCAACACCTCGATCATCGATCTCATGCGCGCCGTGGCCAAGCTCGGCAAGGGCGACCTCACGGTCAAGATCCCGGTGCGCGAGGACATCACCGGCGCCCTGGCCGACGCCATCAGCTCCATGGCCGACACCACCGCCAAGACGCTGGCCCGCGTTAACAACGTCTCGGAAGAGGTCCGGCAAGCCTCCCAGCTCGGGCGCGACATCGTGCACCAGACGGCCCAGGGCATGGACGGCATCCGCGGCACCATCCAGGAGACCGGCAAACGCATCAAGCGCCTGGGCGAGCGCTCGCAGGAAATCACCGGTATCGTGAAGCTCATCGACGACATCGCCGAGCGTACGAGCGTGCTGGCGCTCAACGCCAACATGCAGGCGGCGATGGCCGGCGAGGCGGGACGCGGGTTCCGCGTGGTGGCCGACGAGGTGCAGCGTCTGGCCGAGCGCTCCAAGCAGGCGACCGACCAGATCGGCAAGCTCGTGAGCGGCATCCAGGCCGAGACCAACGAAACGACCGTGACGATGGAGCGCGCGATCGGAGAGGTGGTGAAGGGCGGCGAACTCGCCGAGAAGGCAACTTCGCAGGTGTCGCTGATCGACAAGCTCGGGGAAGGTCTGCTCGGCGCCGTGCGCGCGTTCAAGCTGCCGGCTGAGCTCTTGCAGCAGACGGCGCAGCCCGCGGCGGCAGAAGCCCGCAAGGTCGCCTAGCCATGCCGGCGCTCGATGTTCTGCGCGTGCTGGCGGACGAAACCGCCGAGGCGACCGAGCCGCTCGCGCAAGCGCTCGCTCAGCTCAAGGCCGCCGGCGACGACGCCGCCCGCGCCGAGGCGACCGAGCGTTACCTCGAACGCGTGCGCCGGCTCGCCGCCGCGGCACACGCGCTCGCGCTCCCGGGGCTGCAGCAGGTCTGCACGCATATCGAGACCAATCTCGCGCTGCTCGAACCGGGGACGCTGACCGAGGACCGGGAGGCCGCGTTCCGCGACTGGATCGCGCTGCTGCCGGCCTATCTCTCGGCCCCGAAGGACGTGCGTGCGCGCGACAAGCTGGTCGAATACCTGAGCCACGGCGCCTGGCCGCGCCCGCTCTCGGGCGAAGAGGCCCAGGCGCTGATTGCCGCGCTCGCGACCCTCGAAGAGGAGTCTCCCGAGGAGCTGGCCGCTTCCAGGCGGCCGGCCGAGGCGAGTCCCGAGGATGTCGTGCTCGAGATTCCGGCCGATGTGAACAAACTCCTGGTCGAGTCGTTCCTCACGGAAGGCCCGCTCCAAACGGCCGTGTACACCGCGACGATCCAGGCGGTCATCCGCGGCGAAGCCGGCGCGGAGGCCGTCAACGAGTGCCGGCGCGTGGTCCACGCGGTCAAGGGCGCGGCCAACACCGTCGGTGTGCGCGGCGTCGCCACCCTGACGCACCACCTCGAGGACATCCTCGAGTACCTCGCCGAGCACGGCGAACGTCCGCGCGGCGCGCTCGCGAAGCTGCTCCTCGATGCCGCCGACTGCCTGGAAATGATGTTCGAGACACTCATGCGCGGCGAGGCCCCGCCCGCGCAGGCGCAGAGCGTTCTGCAACGGATTCTGGATGCCGCCAACCGCATCGACCGCGACGAGCCCGTGATGGACGAGCCCGCGGCGGTCCCCGCCCCGGCGGCCGAAATCGTAACCGCAACCGCGGCCATCGCGGCCCCGGCCGAGCCCGCTACCGCACCCACGGCGTCCGCGGCGGCGTCTTCGCCGGCCGCGCCCGTAAGCCCCAAGGTCGCGCCGAAGCTGCACATCGCCGCAACCACGATCGACGAGATGCTGCGGCTCTCCGGCGAGATGGTGATCTCGCGCGCCCACATCCAGGAGCGCCTGCACCAGACGCACAAGCTCCTGGCCGACCTCGCCGAGCGCCACGACCTGCTGTGGCGGCTCGCGGAGGAGGTTGAAACGCTCGCGACGGTGCGCGGCATCGCCGCCGGCCAGAAGGGCGGCAACGGGCCCGCCGGCGCGGGCGGACTGTTCGATGCGCTCGAGCTCGACCAGTACAGCGAGTTGCACGGCGGCGTGCACGCGATCGCCGAGACCACCTCCGACCTCCAGACCTTCGGCAACCGCATCGCCGATCTCGTTGCGACCCTGGACGCCGCGGTCAACCAGGAGGACATTCTGAACCGCGAGCTGCACGAGGTCATCTCGCGCTCGCGCATGACGCCGATATCCACCCTGGAGCCGAGGCTCCAGCGCGCCGTGCGCCAGGCCTGCGAGGTCACCGGCAAGCAGGCGCGGTTCGCGTTCCGCAGCGGCGACGTGGTGCTCGACGACCAGGTCATCACCGCGCTCCTCGATCCGCTGCTGCACATGGTGCGCAACGCCGTGGACCACGGCCTCGAGGATCCGGTGGCGCGCCTGGTCCTCGGCAAACCCGAGACCGGCGCGGTGACGCTCGAGTTCCTGCGCGAGGGCGGCAACGTCCTCGTCCATTGCCGCGACGACGGCGCGGGCCTCGATCTGCGCGCGATCCGCGCCGCCGCGGTGAGCCGCGGGCTCATCGACGAACACGCCCCGATGGCGGACGAGGAGATTGCGCGCCTCGTGCTGCTCCCGGGCTTCTCCACCAGGGGCAACGTCTCGACGGTCTCCGGCCGCGGTGTGGGCATGGACATCGTCGCCAACCGGCTGCGCGCGCTGAACGGCACGATCCAGATCCACACCGAATCGGGCAAGGGTTGCCGCTTCACGCTGCGGCTGCCGCTGAGCGTGGGCACGGCCCACTGCCTGCTGGTCAAGGCCGCGGGCGCGATATTTGCCGTGCCGACCGACCACCTCGAGCGCGTGATCTACGCCGGGGCGAAGAACGTCGAGCACGCGGGCGCGGGCTGGATCTACCGCGACAAGATCGACACCTGCGAGGTCCACGACCTCTGCGGGCTGCTCGATTATCCGGCACCACGGCCCTTCGGCCAGGACGACGACCTGCGCCCGGTGATCGTCGCCAACACCGAGAACGGCCACACGGCCGTCGTGATCGACGGCATCCAATCGGGCCGCGATCTGGTGCTGAAGAACCTCGGGAAATACCTGAACGGGTTGCGCGGCGTGGTCGGCGCCTCGCTCCTCGGCGACGGCCGCATCGTCCCGATCCTCGACCTTATCACGCTGCTGCGCCAGCAACGCAGTGAGACGCGCGGCGAGTCCGCGCCGCTCGCGCACGCGGCGTCACAGGCCGCCTCCGGCGCGGCGCACCTGCCGCAAGTGCTGGTCGTCGACGACTCCCTGAGCGTACGCACCGCGCTCACCGAGTTGCTCACAAGCGAGGGCTTCGAGGTGCGCCAGGCGCGCGACGGCGTGGAGGCGCTCGAGGAGATCGAGAAGGCCCGGCCCGACGCGGTGCTGCTCGACCTCGAGATGCCGCGCATGAACGGCCTCGAGCTCGCGAGCCGCCTGCGCGCGCGCCGCGAGTACCGGGACCTGCCGATCATCATGGTCACCTCGCGCTCGAGCGACAAGCATCGCAACCAGGCGCGGGTCTCGGGCGTGAACGAGTACCTCACGAAACCGTTCCGCGAGAGCGAGCTGCTGTCGCACCTGCGCCTCTCGCTGCACAAGGCGGCATGAGCGCGGCGCCGATGCCCACGGCGGCCGAGCGCGCGGCGGAGCGTGTCGCCGCGGTTACGGGCTGGTTGCTGCTCGCCTTCGGCGGCGCACGCCTCGCCGTGCCGCGGCGCGAGGCGGCCGAAATCGCGCTCGCCGCCGAGATACGCCGCCTGCCCCACGGGGTCCCGGCCGGCCGGCTCGCCACCGAGTCCGGCGAGTTTCCAGTGTACGCGCTCGATGCGCGGCTCGGCGTTCTGGACCACATCCCCGAGCGTTACCACTTTTGTGTCGCACTCGAGTACGGCGGGCGCCGCCGGGCGCTCGCGTGCGAGGCGGTGGCGCTCCTGCACAACGACGAGGACGTTTCGGTGCAACAAATCCCGGCGGGGCTTTTCGCGCCGGGCGCGCCGCTTAACGGCGTGGCCCTGCTCGACGAGCAGCTCGTCTGCACCGCACACGCCGCGGATCTGATCGCCTACCTGCCCGAGCCCGAGGTCCCGCATGACGCCTGAGGTGCACGCCTGGCTGCTGGATCTCGGCTACGGCCACCGCACCGCCGTGGCGCCGCGCCACATGGCGGAGTACGTCTTCGACCCCGCCCTCCATGCCGTTCCGCTCGCGCAGGCGCACCTGCGGGGCGTGACCCGCTGGCGCGGGCTGCTCGTGCCGCTCGTGGACCTCGCCGTGCTGCTCGGCGAGCCGCGCATCGAAGTCGAAAGGCGCCGCGCGGTCATCCTCGCCTATCGCACGGCCGAGGACGCACCGATCCGCTTCGGCGGCTTGATCGTGCGCGCGGAGCCCAAAGAGATTCCGGTGCGCGACGACATGGCCTGCCCGCTGCCGTCCGAGCCCGAAGCCTGGCGCGAAATCGCGCTGTCGTGTTTCTCCCACGAAGAACAACCGGTCCCGATCCTGAACGTCGCCGCGCTCTTTCCCGAGATGCGCGCCGCCACGGAACCCGCACTCAGCGCACCCCTTGCCGTCGGGTCATCCGCACCGGCCGAACCGCAACCGCTCGCCGACAGCCACATACAGGAAGCCACCGGCCCATAATCCCCTCGGCACGGCACCTCACCGTTTGCCGTTCACGAGTCACGAGTCACGAGTCACTGTTACTATTCACCCCTCACCCCTCACCCCTCACCGTTCACGACTGACGACTCACGACGTTACTATCCACCGTTCGCCGTAGATGCCCGGCCGGCCAACCGTAAACTCGTCGGATTTAATCCTGTGAATCCTGAGAAATCCTGTTAATCCTGTCCATTATCGTTTTTCCCGCTCGCTGTTTCCCGACTCAAGTCCGAGCGCGATCCACCCGAGCGCCAGGATCACCATGAAGGTCGCGGCCGTCGCGGGGATCTGAAGATTGAACTCCACGCTGCTGTGGATGAGCATGGCGACGATGCCCATCGTCGCGGAAAACGCCATCCCGCGCATGAGCGGATCGCGGCGCCGGTGCAGCGCCAGGAGGGCCGCGGCGAGCGAGGCCAGCACCAAGCCGCCGAGCAGCGTTGCGCCGATCGCGCCGTACTCGGCGAGGAACTGGATGTAATCGTTGTGCGCGTGATAATAAAGGCTCATGACCTCGGGCCCACGGTATTGCGGAAAGCCCGCGTAGAAGCTCCCGCCGCCCGCGCCCGTCAGCGCATAATCGCGCCACATTGCGAGCCCATAGCGCGTCACGTCCACCCGGTCCTCGCGCGCCATGCTCGTCTGCTCGATGCGTTCGGCGACCTTGTCGATCCCGAACCAGGCGCC
>Ga0154833_1014_pt2 | contig 20429 bp, 20 predicted proteins | sample Rifle2008BG16ft_FD_116137 | JGI IMG/M metagenome (GOLD analysis project Ga0154833, IMG submission 116137) | Candidatus Muproteobacteria bacterium RBG_16_65_34 | reverse complement strand
CTGAACACCTTCGACCTGCTGATCCTCGCTTGCCTGCTCGTGTTCACCGCCATCGGCGCCTGGCGCGGGCTGGTGCGCGAGGCGGTGTCATTCGCCACCTGGGTCCTCGCCAGCCTCCTTGCCTGGTTGTATGCCGGCGACCTCGCCCGCGCTTTCGAGGGATTGACCGGCGATCCCGTGCTGCGCCAGGTGCTCGCATTTGCCGCGATCTTCGCCGCGGTTTTCATTATCGGCGCCATTGCCGGCGCGCTGCTGCACCGGCTCTTGCTCCGCAACGCCTCGTTCCGCGTCACCAACCGCATACTCGGCGGGTGCATCGGTCTCGCGCGCGGATCGGTGGTCATCCTCATCGTGTTCCTGCTCGCGGGGCTTACCGATTATCCGCAGCGGCCGTGGTGGCGCGCGGCGCTGTTCGCGCCGTGGTTCGAGCGCGTGGCGCTGTATGCGAGCGGCTACATCCCGCCGGATGTTGCCCGGCATATTCGTTACGGCTAAAATCCTTTTTTAAGCAGAGGGGTTGGTCCGCATGTGCGGCATCATCGGCATTCTGACCAAGGGTCCAGCCAACCAGGCCATCTACGACGGCCTCACGGTTCTGCAACACCGCGGCCAGGACGCGGCCGGCATCCTCACCAGCGACGGGCGGCGCGTTTATCTGCGCAAGGACAACGGCCTGGTGCGCGATGTGTTCCAGCAGCACCACATGCTCGCGCTCAAGGGCCAGATGGGCATCGGCCATGTGCGCTACCCGACCGCCGGATGCGATTCGCCCGCCGAGGCGCAGCCGTTCTACGTCAACTCCCCCTTCGGGCTCGCGCTCGCCCACAACGGCAACCTCACCAACGCCGAACAATTAAAGGACGAGATCTTCCGCGAGGACCTGCGTCACATCAACACCGATTCCGACTCCGAGATCCTGCTTAATGTTTTCGCCCACGAGTTGCAGGCGGTCGCGAAGCTTCGGCTCACGCCGGAGCATGTGTTTCGCGCGGTGGCGGCGGTGCACCGGCGCTGCCGCGGGGCCTATGCCGTTACCATGCTGATCGCGGGCTTCGGCATCTTCGCCTTCCGCGACCCCTTCGGCATCCGTCCCCTGGTGTACGGCCGGCGCGAGACCGATCAAGGCCCGGAGCACATGTTCGCTTCGGAGTCCGTGGCGCTGGACGTGTTGGGCTTCGAGCTCGTGGGCGATGTGGCGCCGGGCGAGGCCGTGGTCATCGACATGGACGGCGCGGTGCATCGCCGCCAGTGCGCGGACCACCCGCAGTATTCCCCGTGCATCTTCGAATTCGTGTACATGGCCCGCCCCGACTCGATGATAGACGGCATCTACGTGCACAAGACGCGGCTGCGCATGGGCGAGCGCCTGGCCAACAAGATCAAGCGCGTCTGGCCGAACATCGATATTGACGTCGTGATTCCGATCCCGGATACCTCGCGCACCGCGGCCTTGCAGATGGCCTATGAGCTCGACCTGCCGTACCGCGAGGGTTTCATCAAGAACCGTTACATCGGCCGCACCTTCATCATGCCCGGCCAGGCGGAGCGCAAGAAATCGGTGCGCCAGAAGCTGAACGCCATCGACGTCGAGTTTCGGCGCAAGAACGTGCTGCTGGTGGACGATTCCATCGTGCGCGGCACGACCAGCAAGCAGATCATCCAGATGGCGCGCGACGCCGGCGCCCGCAAGGTGTATTTCGCCTCAGCCGCACCGCCGGTGCGCTTCCCCAACGTGTACGGCATCGACATGCCGTCGCGCGATGAGTTGATCGGCAATGGCCGCACGGAAGACGAGATTGCGGCAGCCATCGGCGCCGACAAGCTCATCTACCAGGACCTCGACGACCTGATCGAAGCCGCGCGCGAGGGCAATCCCAAGATCCAGCGCTTCGATTGTTCCTGCTTCAACGGCGAGTACATCACCGGCGACGTGAGCCGCGACTATCTCGATCGCATCGAGCGCCAGCGCAACGACTCCGCCAAGACCAGCCGCAGTACCGGTGGGCAGGGGGGTGGTAACGATCTCGTCACCGCGGAAGTGTTGAGCTTCCCAAGGTAATTTTCCTTGCTCTTAAATGAGTGAGCGGTCTGCTTGTTTCTGCATTGACAGAGGGTGGGTGGCGCTATAGATTTACATTACTTGGCGCCGATTTGAGCTTCAGCTTGCGGGCGCGATACAAATGCCGCTAAAGCGAGATCACCCGCTTCCGGCCGCATTTGCGGCTTTTTTTGCGCCCGCGCCTGGATCGAAAGGCCCAGCGCGGAGGCGCAGAGACGCAGAGAACGGCGCGCGCGAGATCAGTTCGTACTCCTCTGCGTCTCCGCGTCTCTGCGTTGAGTAGTACAATCGATGGAGGTGCGATCATGTCGGATGGTTTCCAGGAGTGGGGTTTTGACACGCTCGCGGTGCGCGCGGGGCAGCATCGCACGAACGAGGGTGAGAATTCCGAGCCCATCTTTCTCACCTCCAGCTACGTATTCAAAAACGCGGCGGAAGCCGCGGCGCGGTTTTCCGGCGCGCAGCCGGGAAATATTTATTCGCGCTTCACCAATCCCACGGTGCGTGCCTTCGAGGAGCGCCTGGCGGCGCTCGAGGGCGGCGAGAAGTGCGTGGCCACCGCCTCGGGCATGGTCGCGATTCTCTCCACGTGCCTCGCGCTCTTGAAGGGCGGCGACCACATCGTCGCCTCGCGCAACATCTTCGGCGCCACGGTGCTGCTGTTCAATAACTTTTTGGGCAAGTTCGGCGTCGAGACCAGCTATGTGCCGCTTGCGGACTATGACGCCTGGGAAAAGGCGATCAGGCCGAACACGAAATTGCTGTTCCTGGAGACGCCGTCCAATCCGCTCATGGAGATCGCCGACATCGCGCGGCTCGCGGTGCTGGCGCGCAAGCGCGGGTGTCTGCTCGTGGTGGATAATGTCTTTTGTACGCCGGTGCAGCAGCAGCCGCTCGCGCTCGGCGCCGATATCGTCATTCATTCCGCCACCAAGTATCTCGACGGCCAGGGCCGTTGCGTGGGCGGCGCGATCGTGGGCGACGCCGAGCGGGTCGGGAAAGAAATATTCGGCTTTCTGCGCACCTGCGGCCCGAGCATGAGCCCGTTCAACGCCTGGGTGTTCCTGAAGGGGCTCGAGACGCTGCCGCTCAGAATGAAGGCGCACAGCGCCAACGCCCTGGAGCTGGCGCGCTGGTTGGAACAGCAGCCGCGTGTCAAGCGCGTGTACTACCCGGGGCTCGCCTCGCACCCGCAGCACGAGCTCGCGAAGAAGCAGCAGTCCGGTTTCGGCGGCGTCGTCTCCTTCGAGGTGGCGGGCGGGAAGGACGCCGCCTGGCACGTGATCGATTCGACCCGGCTCATCTCCATCACGGCGAACCTGGGCGACACCAAGTCCACGATCACGCACCCGGCCACGACCACGCACGGGCGCCTCACGCCGGAGCAGCGCCAGGAGGCCGGCATCGGCGACGGGCTGATCCGGATTTCAGCCGGGCTGGAGGCCGTGGCGGACGTGAAGCAAGACCTCGTGCGTGGGCTTTCATGAGTGTCTGCGAATAACCGATCGGTGCGCTTCACATTCGTTCAGCGCACCCTACTTCTATGAAAATACGTAGGGTGTGCTGAGCGGCGGCGAAGCGCACCGCATAACCATGCCGAATTACAAACGCTATTACACGCCTGGGCAAAAGGTCTTTATCACCCTGGTGACGTACCAGCGGAAACCATTGTTGATTGATCACATCGAGCCGCTGCGTGAAGCGTTAAAGACAGTACAAGCGAAACATCCATTCCAGCTGACAGCAGCCGTTGTATTACCCGACCACTGCCATTTTATTGTCGATTTACCTGAAGAGGATAGTGACTTCTCAACTCGCATTAGTCTATTCAAAGCTCGCTTCTCCCGTTCCCTTCCTAAATTCGATACCGAGCCGACGGCAAGCAGAACTCGCCGCCGAGAACGGGAAATCTGGCAGCGTCGATTCTGGGAGCACACCATTCGGGATGAAATCGATTTTCAGCGTCATTTCGATTACATTCATTTCAATCCTGTAAAGCATGGATATGTGTCTCGTTGCTCGGACTGGCCGCAGTCTTCGTTTCACCGCTATGTTGAACAGAGGATTTATGCCCTCGATTGGGGGCGAAGGGAGCCAGAGGAAATTCGGGATTTGGCTGCCGGCGAGTAATGGATCGGTGCACTTCGCAGGCTCAGCGCACCCCGTGTACTGCCGGTTTCGCCCGATGGGAACCCCCGGGTAGCGGCGGCGGCGTGTCCTCGTTATGCTTGCGGTGAACGCGGGAGAAAGGATCGATGCGCGTCGGGTTGTTCGTCACCTGCCTCGTGGATCTGATGCGGCCGAGCGTCGGCTTCGCCGCGCTCGAGTTGCTCAAGGCCGCGGGCTGCGAGGTCGTGGTGCCGCAGGCCCAGACCTGCTGCGGCCAGCCGGGGTATAACTCGGGCGACCGCGCGGCGGCCAGGGCGCTGGCGCTCAAGCTGGTCGGCGAATTCGAGGACTGCGATTACGTCGTCGTCCCTTCCGGCTCCTGCGCCGGGATGATCCGTGTGCATTATCCCACCCTCTTCCGGGACGAACCCGCGGCGCTCGAACGGGTCCGCCGGCTCTCCGCCCGCACTTACGAGCTCACCGATTTCCTCGTCAGCGTCGCGCGGCTCGACGCCCCGCCGGGGGAGTTCCACGGCGTTGTGACCTTCCACGATTCCTGCTCCGGCCTGCGCGAGCTCGGCGTGCAGCGCCAGCCGCGCGCGCTGCTGGCCCGGATGCCCGACCTGACGCTCGTCGAGATGCGCGAGGCCACGACCTGCTGCGGCTTCGGCGGAACATTCGCGGTGAAATACGACGACATCTCGACGCGCATGGCGGACAAGAAGTGCGCGCACATCGACGCGAGCGGCGCGGACGCGGTGGTGGCGTGCGATCTCGGCTGCCTGCTTCAGATCGAGGGCCGGCTGCGGCGGCGCGGCGATCACGCAACCATGGTGCTGCACGTCGCCGAGGTACTCGCGGGCGAGGAGGGCGCATGCGGCTAGAGGCGGTGCAGTTCCGGCGCAAGGCGGCGGAGGCCCTCGACAACGAGCGCCTGCAACGCGCGCTCGAGAAATTCCCGTCGCGCTTCGTGGATACGCGCGCCGCGGCGCTCGCCGAGCTCGGAAACACCGAGCAGCTGCGCGACGCCGCCGCGGACATCCGCGCGCGCACGCTGCGCGACCTCGACGCCTGGCTGCGGCGTTTCGAGCGCGCGGCCGCCGCCCGCGGGGCGACGGTGCATTGGGCCGAGGACGCCGACGAGGCGAACCGCATCGTGACCGAGATCGCGCGCGCCCACGGCGTGCGCAAGGCGGTCAAGTCCAAATCCATGGTGACGGAGGAATGCGGGCTCAACGAATATCTTGAGCGCCAAGGTCTCGAAGTCATCGAGACCGATCTCGGCGAATACATTTTGCAGCTCGCGCACGAGCCGCCGTCGCACATCGTGGCGCCGGTGGTGCACAAGAGCAAGGAGGAGATCGCGGAGCTGTTCGAGGAGAAGCACCGCAAGCCGCGCAAAGACGATATCGCCGAGCTCTGCCGCGAGGCGCGCGAGGAGCTGCGGCCCCATTTCCTCGGCGCCGATATGGGCATCAGCGGCGCGAATTTTCTCATCGCCGAAACCGGCTCGGTGCTGATCGTCACCAACGAGGGCAACGGGCGGCTTGTGACCACGCTCCCGCGCGTGCACGTGGCCGTGAGCGGCATCGAAAAAGTGGTGCCGACGCTCGAGGACGCGACGACGCTGCTGCGGCTGCTGCCGCGCTCGGCGACGGGGCAGGCGATCACCAATTATGTCTCGCTGTTGACCGGAACCCGGGGCGCGGGCGAGTCGGAGGGACCGGAGCATTGTCACATTGTGCTGGTCGACGCCGGTCGCAGCCGGATGCTCGGCACCGAGCTCGAGCCGATGCTGCGCTGCATCCGCTGCGGCGCCTGCATGAATCACTGCCCGGTGTACCAGAACATCGGCGGGCACGCCTACGGCTGGGTCTACCCGGGTCCGATGGGCGCGGTGCTCACGCCCGCGCTCGCCGGGATCGAGCAGGCACTCGATCTGCCGAACGCCTCGACCTTCTGCGGGGCCTGCAGCGAGGTCTGCCCGGTGAAGATCCCGTTGCCGGATCTCATGCGCCATTGGCGCGAGCGCCAGACCGAGCAACGGCTGCGTCCCCGGCGCGAGCGCCTGCTATTGCGTCTGTGGGCGTGGACGGCGCTGCGGCCGAGGCTCTATGCGGTGGTCGCGCGCGCGGTCGCGCGGCTGCTGCACGGGCTGGGCGGTTCCGACGGGCTGGTGCATCGGCTCCCCGGTGCATCCGGCTGGACGCGCGGGCGCGACCTGCCCGCGCCGCCGGGCCTGACGTTCCACGCGCTTTACCGCAAGCGGCGCGGAGCATGAATAGCCGGGAGCGCATTCTCGCGCGCATCGGGCAGGCCTTGGGCCGTCCGGGTGACCCCGCGCCGGCAGGGATCGAGGGGCATTTGCAGTCTCACCCGCGCGGTCCGCGGCCGGTTCTGGAAGGGGATGCGATCGCGCGCTTCCGCGAGCGCGCCGCGCGCATGGCGAGCGACGTGGCCCAGGCGAATGCGATGACGGACGTTCCCGGCGTCATCGCCCGGTATCTGGAGCAGCAGCGCTTGCCGTTGCGCGCGGTGTGCTGGCCGGCGCTTACCCGCCTCGACTGGCGCGCGGCCGGGATTCAAACCGAGGCGCGCGCCGCGCGCGCCGACGATCTTGTCGGCATCACCGGCGTCTTCGCCGCCATCGCCGAGACCGGCACGCTCATGCTGCTTTCGGGCCCCGACACGCCCGCGACGGTGAGTCTGCTGCCGGAGACGCACGTCGCCGTGGTGGAGGTAAGCCGCGTCGTCGCCACGATGGAGGATGCCTGGGACCGGCTGCGCGCCGAACGCGGCGCGCCGCCGCGCGCGGTCAATTTCGTTTCCGGACCGTCGCGCACCGCCGACATCGAGCAGACCGTGACCCTCGGCGCGCACGGGCCGTACCGGGTGTTGATCGTGCTGGTCGGCGGCGCTTAAGGGAACCTCGGAACCGCAGATGAACGCAGATGAACGCGGATTAAAAATGCTTTGCTTTTGCCTCTCGATTTCTTATCTGCGTTCATCTGCGGTTACGAAGAATAATAGTCAAGCTAGCGTGAACCGGCGCACGCAGTTGCGCCCCGCGTGCTTCGCCTGATACAGCGCCTCGTCCGCGCGCGCGATCAGGTGTTCGATTTCCTCGGTTTCTTCGAGGTAGGTCGCCACGCCGAAGCTTGCGGTCAGCCGGATGGATTTGTCCGCGGTGACCGCGACCGGTTGGGCGGCGATCGCCTCGCGGAGCCGCTCGGCGACCGGGATCGCGTTGGTGCCGTCCGTCTCGGGCAGGATCAGGGCGAACTCCTCGCCGCCGTAGCGCGCGATGAAATCCGTCGGGCGCGCGCTGCTGCGCAACCGCGCGACGATGTTTTTGAGCACCTCGTCCCCGGCCGGGTGGCCGTAGGTGTCGTTGATCGACTTGAAATGGTCGATGTCGACCATGAGCAGCGAAAAGGGCCGGCGCGTGCGTCGGCAGCGGCGCGCCTCTTCCTCGATGTGCCGCAGGAACTCGCGGCGGTTGTAGGCCTGCGTGAGGCTGTCGCGGATGGCGAGCTCCTCGAGCTCGGAACGCGCCCGCTCGAGCTTCGCCGCCATGGCGTTGAAGGCACCGGCCACGCGCCCGAGCTCATCGTCCCGTCCCGGCGGAATACGGTGGGCGAGGTCGCCGGTGCCGATCTGCGCGGCGCCTTTTTCCAGCAGCGCCAGCGGCCGCAGGATCGAGCGCGCCACGAGGACGCCGACCACCAGGGTCAGGACGAGCCCGATGCCGGTCATGGACGCGACGAAGACAAGCATCTTGCGCTCGATCGCGTCGGCGCGGGCGAGATGATCGGCCAGCTCGCCGCGCGCCAGCTCGTGGACGTAATCAAGCGTCTGCACGGCCGCGTCGATTTTGGCATCGAAGGCTTTCATGTTCCTGGTCGTCGCTGCATCGTGCCGCGGCCCGCCCCGGGCGAGTATCGCCCGGCCCCGCGCCTTGGCCTCCTCCCACTCGCGCTGCGCCGTGAGAATGGACTCCCGCTCCTGCGGCAGTTTGAAGGCCGTAATGGTGGTCTCCCGGAACATCCGATCGATCTCGTGGCTCAGCTTGTCGAAGCGTTCGACCTCCCGGGGATCGCCGCTGATGATGATGTCGTTGACCGGCATCGCCGCATTCAGCAGCAGGACTTGGAGTTGCCTGATGGGCTGCGTCTCCTGGATGACCTCCGCGATGGCTTCGTGGAAGGTCTCGGACAGGCTCGGGAGCAGGACCGTGCGCCCGATCAGCAGCGCGAACAGCAGCGGCAGCGATACGATTACCATGCCCAGGATGACACGGGCGCGCAGCGAGAGGGATCGCCCCGGAAGTTTTCTTATCATATTTAAAATATAGTACGTCCTATGACCTCCGACAGCATGCCGACCGCCACCCGATGCCCCACGCTCCGCGCACGCTGCTTTTAGAGATTTTCCGCACCGCCCTGGAGGCGGCGAACGGGCGCGCCCGGGTGCGCGCGTATCTGCGGGATCGTCCGCTCGCGCCGCCGGTCTACCTGATTGCGATTGGCAAGGCCGCCTGCCCCATGGCCCAGGGCGCGCACGAGGCGCTGGGCACAGGGATCGCCGATGCGCTCGTGGTCACCAAGGAGGGCCACGCCGAGCCGCTGCCGTGGCCGGTGCTCGAGACCGGACATCCGCTGCCGGATGCGCGCAGCCTCGAGGCCGGCGCGCGGCTCGCGCGGTTCGTCGCCGCCATCCCCGGCGATGCGCCGGTGCTGGTGCTGCTTTCAGGCGGCGCCTCGGCGCTGATCGAGGAGCTGCCCGCCGGCGTGACCCTGGAACGGCTTCAGGAGATCACGCGCTGGCTGCTCGGGAGCGGCCTCGACATCGCCCGCATGAACCAGATCCGCAAGCGCCTCTCGCGCATCAAGGGCGGACGGCTGGCACAGCGGCTTGCGCCGCGGCCGGTGCTCTGTCTCGCGATCTCCGATGTGCCGCTCGACGATCCACGCGCTATCGGCTCGGGGCCACTGGTGGCGGACGCTTCTTTGAGCGAGCCGCTCGAGACCGCCGGTTTGCCGGCGTTCGTGCGCGCGGCCTTGCAGGCCGCGCCGCCGGCGCCGGAGTCGGGCGACGCCTGTTTCCGTAACGTGCGTTTCGAGATCGTTGCGCGCCTGGAGGATGTGAAGCGCGCCGCCGCGGCGGCCGCGGGCGAGCGCGGCTATCGCGCGGCGGTGGAGCCCGAGTTTATTTCCGGCGATGCGCATCAAGCCGGCGCGCGGCTGGCGCGGGTGCTGCTCGAATCCGAATCGGGCGTGGTGCACGTCTGGGGCGGAGAGACGACGCTCGTGCTGCCGCCTTCGCCCGGCCGCGGCGGACGCAACCAGAGCCTCGCGCTCGCGGCGGCGCTCGCGCTCCAGGGGCATGACAACGCCTGGTTGCTCGCCGCCGGCACCGACGGTACGGACGGTCCCACGGAGGACGCGGGCGCGCTCGTCGATGGTGGCACCGTCGCGCGCGGCGCGCTTGCCGGACTCGATGCGCGCGCGGCGCTGGCGCGCGCCGACGCCGGAATGTTTCTGGAAGCGAGCGGCGATCTCATCCACACCGGACCCACGGGCACGAATGTGATGGATATCTTTATAGGTGTGAGGACTGAGGGCTGAGCACGTAGGTGAGCACCGCGAACCCCAACATAACCCCCCGTGCCGCCTTCATGCTCCTGCCCACACGCCGTCGATTTCAGATTTCGTTGGGGTTCATTTCATTCACCCCAACCTACGTGCTGGGTCCAAGTTCAAGGTTCAAAGTTCGGCATATGCGGTTGTGTGCTGTGAAGCCTTTAACTTTGAACTTTGAACTTGGAACTTTGAACTCTAGCGGCCGTCAGCGGCCGCGTCTCAAGCCGCCATTCTTTGGCGCTGCACCGAAGCACCGAGCCTTGCTCGTACCAGTCTCCGAGCACGATGCGGCGCGCGGGCCGGCCATCGAGGACAAAGCGGTGCTCCATCGGCCGGTGGGTGTGGCCGTGGATCAGATCGTGCACGCCGTGGCTGCGCATGAGCGACTCCACCGCCTCCTGGGTCACGTCCATGATCTCGGGCCGCTTCTTCGCGGTGGAGAGCTTGCTGAGGTCCCGGTAATTGCGAAAAAGCGCGTCGCGCTCCGGCGCGCTCCTGGCGAGCATCTGGCGCTGCCACTCGGGGTTGCGCACGACGGCGCGGAACGCCAGGTATTCGGTGTCGGCGGTGCAGAGCGCGTCGCCGTGCGTCAGCAGCGTCTGAGTGCCGTAGAGGTCGATGCGGGTGGGATCGGGCAGCAGGCGGCAGCCGCTCGCGTGTTCGAAGCCGCGGCCCATGAAAAAGTCGCGGTTGCCGTGCATCACGAAGACGGGAAGTCCGGCGTCGACGGCCGCGCGCAGGCCCGCGACGATGGGCCGGAATTCCTCCTGCGCCGCCGCCTCGTCGCCGATCCAGTACTCGAACAGATCGCCGAGGACATAGAGCGCCTCGCCCTGCCGCGCCTCACGTCCGAGAAAATCGAGAAACAGCTCCGTGCTGGCGGGGCGCTCGGCGCTCAGGTGCAGATCGGAGATGAACCGGGTGATTCCCGCCACGGTGCGCCCGCCTATTTCCCCTCGACGATTTGAACCTTCTCGATGATGACGTCCGAAAGCGGCACGTCCTTGGAACCGAGCTTGGAGCCGGTTGGCACACCTTTGATCTCATCGAGCACGTGCATCCCGTCGACTACCCGGCCGAACACGCAATATCCCCAGCCCTGAGGCGTGGGCGCGGAGTAATTCAGAAAATTGTTGTCCCCGACGTTGATGAAAAACTGGCTGGTCGCGGAGTTGGGCTCGGAGGTGCGCGCCATGGCGACCGTGCCGCGCGTGTTGCGCACGCCGTTGCTCGCCTCGTTTTCGATGGGCGCGCGGGTCGACTTGAGCATCATCCCGGGTGTGAAGCCCCCGCCCTGGACCATGAAGTTGTCGATCACCCGGTGGAACAGCGTGCCGTCGTAGAATCCTGCTTTTGCGTAGGCCAGGAAGTTGGCCACGGTCTTCGGCGCCTTGTCCGCAAAAAGCTCGAGGATGAGGGTGCCGTAATTCGTTTGTATGTGGATCATGTCGTCGCCTGGGGTTGGATCGCGGCTGTCTCGATGTTTCGGGTATTCTGAACCGGATTGGCCGCGCGGCGCAATACGAGGGGTTCGCGCCGCGGGCGGTTTCCGTTACCATTCGCCGCCATGGCGCCGCACCCGCTCAAAACCCGCTTTGCCCCGAGCCCCACGGGCTTATTACACCTCGGCAACGTCCGCACGGCACTGTTCAATTATCTGCTCGCGCGGCAGGCGGGAGGGACGTTTCTGCTGCGCCTGGAGGACACCGACGCCATGCGTGGGCACGAAAAGTACGCCGCCGCACTGCAGGAGGACCTGCGCTGGATCGGGCTCGACTGGGATGAGGGACCGGGGATCGGCGGGCCGCATGCGCCGTACGCGCAGTCGAGCCGCGGGGAGGTCTACCGGCGGTTCTTTACCGGGCTCGAAGCGCGCGGCCTCGCCTATCCCTGCTTTTGCAGCGAGCACGAGCTTGCGATTGCGCGCAAGACGGCGCTCGCCTCCGGCCGCCCGCCGCGCTACTCCGGGCGCTGCCGCGAGCTGAGTGCCGCGGAAGCGCAGACGCGCTTCGCCGCCGGCGCGCCGGCCACGCTTCGGTTTCGCGTGGCCGAGGGCGAGACCGTCGCCTTCGAGGACAAGGTGCGCGGGGCGCAGCGCTTTGCCACCGCCGACATCGGCGATTTCGTGATCCGTCGCTCGGACGGCACGCCGGCGTTCTTTTTTTGCAACGCCATCGACGACGCGGTCATGGGGGTGACCCTGGTCGTGCGCGGCGAGGACCATCTCTCCAACACGCCGCGCCAGATTCTGCTGCTCAAGGCACTCGGCCTGCCGGTGCCCGACTACGCCCATATCGCGCTCGTGGTGGGCGCGGACGGCGCGCCGCTCTCCAAGCGCACGGGAAGCAAAACGGTGCAGGAGTTGCGCGCCGCGGGTTATCTGCCGCAGGCGATCGACAACTACCTCGCGCGCCTCGGCCATACCTACGCGGACAACGCCTTCATGGACCTCGACCGGCTCGCTGCGGGCTTCGAGGTCGCGCGGCTGCACCACGCGCCGGCGCGGTTCGACGAAAGCCACCTCAAGCATTGGCAGCGCGAGGCCGTGCAGCATGCGACCGCCGATGGGCTTTGGGCCTGGATGGCGCCGGAGGTTGATGCGCTGGTGCCGCCGGGCGCGCGCGTGGCCTTTATCGAGGCGGTGCGCGCCAACCTGACCGTCCCCGCGGACGCGCGCGCCTGGGCGCGGATTCTGTTCTCCGACGACCTGCGCGTGAGTCATGCGGCCCACGCCGCGATCGGCGCAGCCGGCGGCGGGTTTTTCGCTGCGGCGCGCCGCGCGCTCGAAACGCACGGAACCGACTTCAAGGCGCTGGCGGCGACCGTCAAACAGGACACCGGCCTTTCCGGCAAGGCGTTGTTTCAGCCGCTGCGCGCGGCGCTCACCGGCGAGCTCGACGGGCCGGAGATGGTTAAACTGTTGCCGCTGATCGGGATCGAGCGGGCGCGGAAGCGATTACTGGAATGGTGCGAGAATGGAGAAAAGAGTAAAGAGTAAAGAGTAAAGAGAAAAGCGCGACCGGTGGTATGGGCGTTGCTTTTCTCTTTACTCTTTTCTCTTGCATCTGAATTTATGCTTCACATCTACAACAGCCTCACCAAAAAGAAAGAGCCCTTCACGCCTGTTACGCCCGGCAAGGTCCGCATGTACGTCTGCGGCATGACGGTGTACGACTACTGCCATGTGGGGCATGCGCGGGTGATGGTGGCGTTCGATATGGTGGCGCGGTATTTGCGCGCGCGCGGGTTCGAGGTCAGCTACGTGCGCAACATCACCGACATCGACGACAAGATCATCAAACGGGCGCGGGAGAACAACGAGGACATCCAGGCGCTCACCGCGCGCTTCATCCAGGCCATGGACGAAGACGCCGCCGCGCTCGGGGTGGCGAAGCCCGACGCCGAGCCGCGCGCGACGGCGTACCTGCCGCAGATCCGGGACTTGATCGGCGCACTCGTGAATCGCAGTTACGCCTACCAGGCGAAAAACAAGGACGTGTACTACCGCGTGCGCAAGTTCGCGCCCTACGGCGCGCTCTCGGGCAAGTCCGTGGACGACCTGCGTGCCGGCAGCCGTGTCGAGATCGGCGAGGAAAAAGACGATCCGCTCGACTTCGCGCTGTGGAAGGCGGCAAAGCCCGGCGAGCCGCAATGGGACTCGCCCTGGGGTCCGGGCCGGCCCGGTTGGCACATCGAATGCTCGGCCATGTCCAGCGCCTGCCTCGGGAGCCACTTCGACATCCACGGCGGCGGCATGGATCTCAAGTTCCCGCATCACGAAAACGAGATCGCCCAGAGCGAGGCCGCGACCGGGGAAAAATTCGTCAATACCTGGATGCACGTGGGCTTCGTGCGCGTGAACCAGGAGAAGATGTCGAAGTCGCTCGGCAACTTTTTCACCGTGCGCGAGGTGTTGAAGCAGTTTCGGCCCGAGGTGCTGCGCTATTTTATTCTGGCGAGCCACTACCGCAGCCCGCTCGATTACTCGGATGAAAACCTGGACGCCGCGAAGAGCGCGCTCACGCGTCTCTACACCGCGCTCAAGGACCTGCCCGATGTCTCGGCGCCTGCCAACACCGAGTATGAGCAGCGTTTCAACGCGGCCATGGATGATGACTTCAACACCCCGGTCGCCGTCGCCGTCATGTTCGATCTCGTGCGTGACATCAACAAGGCGCGCATCGACGACCCGACACAGGCCGCCGCCCTCGGGGCGTTGTTGCGGAAATTCGGCGGGATACTCGGCATCCTACAGCGCACGGCCGATGATTATCTGAAGTCCGGCGGCACCACGGGCGGCCTGAGCGACGGCGACATCGAAGCACTCATCACGCAACGCCTTGCGGCGCGCAAGACCAGGAACTTCGCCGAATCCGACCGCATCCGTGACGAGCTCAAGGCCCAGGGGGTGGTCCTGGAGGACGGCCCCGGCGGGACCACCTGGCGGCGCGATTAGCCCGGGCCGGCAAAAAACCGCGCAAATCCGGGCTTTTCGGCCGCTTTCCTATTGACCCTGCGCACACTTATAAGTAATTTCTCATTCTGTTAAACCGGAACCAGCCCAGGCCCGCTTGTCCCCCGGTTTTCGGGCATCAGGGGGCTTTTTTATTTGTTTTCTTGAGACTACCGTGGAATTGACCGGCGCAGACATCCTTGTCCGTTGTCTCCAGGACGAAGGGGTGGAGTACATCTTCGGCTACCCCGGGGGTGCGGCGCTGCACATCTACGACGCCCTCTATAAGCAGGACAAGGTCAAGCACATCCTGGTGCGGCACGAGCAGGGCGCGGCGCACGCGGCCGACGGCTATGCGCGCTCGACCGGCCGGCCCGGGGTGGTGCTGGTCACCTCCGGTCCCGGCGTGACCAATACCGTGACCGGCATCGCCACCGCCTACATGGACTCCAGTCCGCTCGTCATCTTGAGCGGCCAGGTGGCGACGAGCCTGATCGGCAATGACGCCTTCCAGGAAGTGGACGCGGTGGGCATCACGCGCCCCTGCGTCAAGCACAACTTCCTGGTAAAGGATGTGCGGGATCTGGCGGCCACGATCAAGAAGGCGTTCTACATCGCCACCACCGGCCGGCCGGGCCCGGTGCTGGTGGACATCCCGAAGGACGTGACCGCGCACAAGACGGAGTATGAATATCCGAAAAGCGTGAGCATGCGCTCCTACAACCCGGTGACCAAGGGCCATCCGGGCCAGATCAAGCGGGCGGTGGATCTCATCCTCGCGGCCAAGCAACCGATGTTCTACACCGGCGGCGGCGTGATCCTGGGCGAGGCTTCCGCGGCGCTCACCGAGCTCGTGCGGGTGCTCGGCTACCCCATCACCCAGACCCTGATGGGGCTCGGCGCCTTTCCCGCGACCGATCCCCGGTTCGTCGGCATGCTCGGCATGCACGGCACGTATGAAGCCAACATGGCGATGCACGAGTGCGACGTGCTGATCGCCGTCGGCGCGCGCTTCGACGACCGCGTGACCGGAGACGTCTCCAAGTTCTGCCCGAACGCGCGCATCGTCCACGTGGACATCGATCCGTCCTCGATCTCGAAGAACGTCCCGGTGGAGATTCCGATCGTGGGCGCGGCGGGCTTCGTGCTCGAGGAGATGATCAAGCAGATCAAGGCCTCGAAGAAACAGCCCGACCGGGAGGCGCTCGCCGGGTGGTGGAAGAAAATCGACGAGTGGCGCAAGCTCAACTGCCTCGACTATGACCGCGAAAGCCAGCTCATCAAGCCGCAGTTCGTGCTCGAGAAACTCTACGAGCTGACCGCAGGCGATGCCTACGTCACCTCCGATGTGGGCCAACACCAGATGTGGGCGGCGCAGTTCTACAAGTTCGACCGGCCGCGGCGCTGGATCAACTCCGGCGGCCTCGGCACGATGGGCTTCGGTCTGCCCGCCGCCATGGGCGTGCAGATGGCGCATCCCGAAGCGACCGTTTGCTGCGTCACGGGCGAGGCCTCGATCCAGATGTGCATCCAGGAGCTTTCGACCTGCAAGCAGTACGACCTGCCGATCAAGATCGTGAATTTGAACAACCGCTACATGGGCATGGTGCGCCAGTGGCAGGAGTTCTTCTACGACCGGCGTTATTCGCACTCGTATATGGACGCGCTGCCGGACTTCGTGAAGCTCGCCGAGAGCTACGGCCATGCGGGCCTGAAGATCGAAAAGCCCGGCGACGTCGAAGCCGCGCTACGCGAGGCGCTCAAGCAAAAGGACCGGCTGGTGTTCCTCGACTTCATCACCGACCAGACCGAGAACGTGTATCCGATGATCGTGGCCGGCAAGGGCCAGAACGAGATGCACCTGAAGCCGTGCAAGGCGGTGGTGCCGACCGACCGGGAGCTGGCTTAATCCTAGAAAAGGCAGTTAACCGCAGATAAACGCGGATATTCAGAGCGATGCCTGTATTCGCCAGCCCACCAAAAGGGTGAATGGCTTCGGTACACCAACGGCATGATTCATCTGCGTTTATCTGCGGTTAAACGCCGTTTTTAAGTTAATATGACCGGACGAACGAAGTAGGTAGACATTAATGCGCCACATCATCTCGATGCTGCTGGAGAACGAGGCCGGCGCGCTGTCGCGCGTGGCGGGGCTCTTTTCCGCGCGCGGCTACAACATCGAGTCGCTGACGGTTGCGCCTACCGAGGACCCGACACTCTCGCGCCTGACGCTGGTGACCAGCGGTTCGGACGATATCATCGAGCAGATCACCAAGCAGCTCAACAAGCTGGTGGACGTCGTGAAGCTCCTCGACCTCACGGAAGGGACGCACATCGAGCGCGAGATGCTGCTCATCAAGGTCACGGTCGAAGGCCCCATGCGCGAGGAGGTGAAGCGCCTGGTGGACATCTTCCGCGGCCGCATCGTCGATGTCACCGAGGCGAGCTACGTGATCGAGCTCACGGGCACGAGCGACAAGCTCGACGCCTTCATCCAGGCGGTGGGCGGCGCCGGCATCCTCGAGACGGTGCGTTCCGGGGTCTCCGGCATCGCCCGCGGCGAGCGCAGTTTACGAGTTTAATATTTTTGAAACCGCAGATGAACGCAGATACACGCGGATAAGACGGGATCTGTTGTTTTTCATCCGCGTCCATCTGCGTTTATCTGCGGTTCCATTTTCTTATTAGGAGTTTTTATGAAAGTCTATTACGACAAAGATGCGGATCTTTCGATCATCAAGGCAAAGAAGGTCGCCATCGTCGGCTACGGCTCGCAGGGCCATGCGCATGCGCTGAACCTGAAGGACAGCGGCGCGGACGTGCGCGTGGGGCTGCGCGAGGGCTCGATCTCGATCCAGAAGGCGAAGAACGCCGGCCTCGCCGTCAAGGGCATCGCGGAAGCGGTGAAGGAAGCCGACGTGGTGATGCTGGTGGCGCCGGACGAGCACCACCGGAAGATTTATCAGGAGAGCATCGAGCCGAATCTCAAGAAAGGCGCGGCGCTCGCCGTGGCGCACGGTTTTTCCATCCATTTCGGTTTCATCCAGCCACGTGCGGATCTCGACGTGTTTATGGTCGCGCCCAAGGGTCCGGGGCACCTGGTGCGCTCGACCTTCACCCAGGGCGGCGGCGTGCCGTGTCTGATCGCCATCAAGCAAAACGCATCCGGAAAGGCGCGCGACATCGCGCTGTCCTATGCCTCCGCCATCGGCGGCGGCCGCGCCGGCGTCATCGAGACGACCTTCAAGGACGAGACCGAAACCGACCTCTTCGGCGAGCAGGCGGTGCTCTGCGGCGGCGCCACGCATCTGGTGCAGGCGGGCTACGAGACCCTGGTCGAGGCCGGTTACCCGCCGGAGATGGCCTATTTCGAGTGCCTGCATGAGCTGAAGCTCATCGTCGATCTCATGTACGAGGGCGGCATCGCCAACATGCGTTACTCGATCTCGAACACCGCCGAGTACGGCGACTACACCCGCGGCCCGCGGATCATCACCGAGCAGACCAAGGCCGAGATGAAGAAGATTCTCAAAGAGATCCAGTCCGGCCAGTTCGCCAAGGAGTGGATGGCGGAGAACGAGACCGGCGGCAAGCGTTTCCCCGAGATGCGCGCCCAGGCCGCGAAGCACCCGATCGAGGAGGTCGGCAGCAAGCTGCGCGAGATGATGCCTTGGATCCAAGCCCGCCGCATCGTGGACAAGTCCAAGAACTAAAAGAACGGCGACCGCAGATGAGCGCGGATTAACGCAGATGGAAAATCAAGACAACAAGTAAACTGCATTCATCTGCGGTTTCGAGATTCATACATGCGCAACAACTCCCGTTATCCGCTTCTCGCGCGCGAGGGCTGGGTGCATACCGCGGTCGCCACCGGTGCGGCCGCCGCCGTGCATTATTACGCCGGGCCCCTCTGGGCCGCGCCGCTGTGGCTGGCGGTCGTCTTCGTCGTGCAGTTTTTCCGCGACCCGCCGCGCAAGATCCCGGCCGCCCCGCGCGGGGTGGTGGCCCCCGCGGACGGGCGCGTGATCGCCGTGGGCGAGGTCGAGGATCCCTATCTCAAGCGCCCGGCCCGGCGCGTGAGCATTTTCATGAATGTTTTCAACGTGCACTCCAACCGCTGTCCGGTCGAGGGCAAGGTCATGGAGCGCTGGTACCACCAGGGCGCGTTTCTCAATGCCGCCCTGGACAAGGCCTCGGAGCACAACGAGCGTAATGCCCTGTGGATCAAGACCGACGAGGGCGACGATGTGGTCGTGGTGCAGGTTGCCGGCCTCATTGCGCGGCGTATACTCTGTTATGCGCAGCCGGGCGAGCGTATCGCGCAGGGCGAGCGCTACGGGTTCATCCGTTTCGGTTCGCGCGTGGACGTGTATCTGCCGCCCGCGAGCCGCATCGAAGTGGGACTCGGCGACCGCGTGCGGGGCGCGTCCGAGGTGATCGCGCAACTGCCGCGCTGAATCCCTGGAGAAGGACATGACAGCCAGAGCCAACGAACCGCACGCGGACACGCCTAAGCGCCGGCGCCGGGGGATCTACATCCTGCCGAGCCTGTTCACCACGGCGAGCCTGTTCGCCGGGTTCTATGCCATCGTCCAATCCATGAACGGCAATTTCGAGCAGGCCCCGCTCGCCATCTTCATCGCCATGGTGCTCGATGCGCTCGACGGACGCGTGGCGCGACTCACGCACACCGAGAGCGATTTCGGCACACAGTATGACAGCCTCGTGGACATGGTGTCGTTCGGGCTCGCGCCCGCGCTCGTCATGTACCAGTGGGCGCTCTCCGGCATGGGCAAGTTCGGCTGGCTCGCGGCCTTCATCTACGCCGCGGGCGCGGGCCTGCGGCTCGCGCGCTTCAACGTCCAGACGGGCGCAGCCGACAAGCGCTACTTCCGCGGGCTCCCGAGTCCGGCGGCCGCGGCGATGGTCATGGGTTTCATCTGGGTGCTGCACGCCTCCGGCATTCCCGGGCGCGAGATCAGCATCCTCGCGCTCGCCGTCACGGTGCTGGCCGGGGTGCTTATGGTGAGCAATATCCGCTACCGCAGCTTCAAGGATCTGGACCTTCGGGGCCGGGTGCCGTTCGTGACGATCCTCATCGTGCCGCTCGTCTTCGTACTCGTGTTTCTCGATCCGCCGCAGGTGCTGTTTCTGGTGTCCCTGGCCTATACCCTGAGCGGCCCGGTCGCCGCCGCGCTGCGCCTGGTCCACCGGGTCGAGGATAAGCCGGCGGAGAAACACGGGCTTTAAACTTGTTCTAAAATCGACTACTCTTGGCGTATGTTCCGTCGTGCCCCAGTTCCCGAAACCGCACGCGCGCCTCACGGCGCGGCGGCGCGCCTCTGCCTGCCTTCCCTGCGACTTCTGCTGCTGCGCCGCTAGGCGCACACTATCTTCCCGGTCCTGGCGAGGACATGAATAATACGCATCCAAACCAGACCGAATTTGTTCCCGCGCAGGCGCGATACCGCCCATGCGGTTGAAACAGCACGGAGGACGTCATGAACGACCAATTGATTATTTTCGATACCACGCTGCGCGACGGTGAGCAGAGTCCGGGCGCGTCCATGACGCGCGAGGAGAAGGTGCGCATCGCCAAGCAACTCGAGCGCATGCGCGTGGACATCATCGAGGCGGGCTTCCCGGTCGCCAGCCCTGGCGACTTCGAGGCGGTGAAGAGCGTGGCCGAGGTGATCACCGAGAGCACCGTCTGCGGGCTCGCGCGCGCGGTCGAGAAGGACATCGACCGCGCGGCCGAGGCCCTCAAACCCGCCAAACGTGGGCGCATCCACACCTTCATCGCCACGAGCCCGATCCACATGCAGGAGAAGCTGCGCATGACGCCCGAGCAGGTGCTCGAGCGCGCGGTGTGGGCGGTGAAGCACGCGCGCAGACACACCGACGACGTGGAATTCTCGCCCGAGGACGCGGGGCGCTCGGAGATCGATTTCCTCTGCCGGGTGATCGAGGCGGTGATTGCGGCCGGCGCGCGCACGGTGAACATCCCGGATACCGTAGGCTACAACCTGCCGCACCAATTCGGCGCCCTGATCGAGACGCTGCGCGAGCGCGTGCCGAACTCGGACAAGGCCGTCTTCTCGGTCCACTGCCATAACGATTTGGGGCTCGCGGTGGCGAACTCGCTCTCGGCGGTGTTGAACGGCGC
>Ga0154833_1023_pt2 | contig 20501 bp, 21 predicted proteins | sample Rifle2008BG16ft_FD_116137 | JGI IMG/M metagenome (GOLD analysis project Ga0154833, IMG submission 116137) | Candidatus Muproteobacteria bacterium RBG_16_65_34 | reverse complement strand
TTGTTGCGCTGTGCGGATTGTGGTAAGACAAGGTCCGGAGACAGGGTTTTCCTACAGTCTCGTTAGGCAGGAGACATAGATGGATATAAATATTGATGTCATTGGGAAGATACTTGCGCCAATACTCACGGCCATAGTTGGCATTATCGCCAAAAGATATTTTGAGGCGCGCCCTAAGCTCATAACATATCTTGTCCATGCCTCCGCTATTCCGCTCGGCGACGAGAAAAAAACAAATGTAAACACGCATAGTATTGTCGTTAGGAACTCCGGCAAGAGTACCGCGCATAACGTGCGAATTGGTCATAACTTCCTGCCGGCCTTTCAGATTTTTCCTCAACTTGCTCACGAGGTTGTAAGGGGGCCAAGCAATTCTGCCGAAATAGTCATCCCAACATTGGTTCCTGGGGAGCAGGTAAATATCTCTTACTTGTACTTCCCTCCTGAGGTGTGGAGCCAGGTGCACTCGTACTGCAAGTCAGATGAAATGGCGGCGAAATATATCAATATCATTCCATCTGCCCAGTTAAATAAACTTCAGCTTGCATCGATCTGGAGCCTATTATTTATAGGCGCATCAACCGTGGTCTACTGGGCTATCTATTGGCTGTGGGTATGGGCGCAGAAATCTGCCTAATCGGGTAAGGGCCGGCTTCTAACCGGCCTTCCCCACACCACCCGGCATGCGAATAACCGGGAACGTGAAAGACGGGGTCAGGTCTCGCCTTGTAACACGGCCCACACCGCTGCAAGCGGAGATACCGGGGACGCTAACCTTTATCTCCCGCCCTGGATGAAGCCTGTCTCCAGGCCGCCCACGGTACGGAGCAAAGCCCCGGGGTCAGCGCCGCTTCTTCTCCAACCAGTGCGCGGCGGCGGCAAAACCGAGATAGCCGATGAGCGCGGTGGCGGCGAGTGCCGGTGCGTTGGGCGGCGGCGGGCCGAAGAAGACGATCGCCTGGGTGGCGAGCATCACCGCGCCCAGCAGGGGCATGCCGTAACGCGCACCGAAACCCTGACCCCGGGTGGCGCGCAGATAGAGCCACATGCCGCCGGCCAGCAGCGCGATTTCGAGCAGCAGTGCCGGCGCCGGATAATTCCAGAGGCCGAGGCCCAGCTTGTACTGGTCGTCGTACAGCGGCAGGTCCGGCCGGTGCACGATGAGATCCAGCAGCCAGTGCGAGAACACCGCCAGCGCCACGATCAGCGCCGCGCGGTGCGGGCGCGCGTTGCCCTGCCCCGCCCACAGCCGGTAGGCGCCATAGGCGAGCAGGCTCCAGAGCGCCGCGCCCACGAGGCTGTGCGTGTAGGGCATGTAATAGAGATCGAGCGGGTTGGTGGCGGTAATGCCCGGCACGATGCGCAGCTTTTCGATGCCGAGTGGTACCAGAATCGCCCAGGCCACGTCGACCAGTTGCACGGCGATGAACAGCAGCCACAGCGGAATCTGTTTGTTGACGGCCTTGGCCGCGTAGCTGACACCGTAATGTCCGATGAACATGGATCGAATGCTCCCTGAAGTTACCGAGTAGAACGGAAGATAGCGCACACGGTCGCATCCATTGGTTCCCTTCTCCCTCCGGGAGAAGGGCAGGATGAGGGGAGTCTTGCGGCTATTTGCCCCTCACCCTAACCCTCTCCCGGAGGGAGAGGGGGAAAACAATGTGTGCCATTTTGCCGGTCGGATCGTTATGTGACCTGCGCTTTCGGCATCGGCGACGGCCGCTACGCGGACGAGACGCGGATCGACGGCTCGACGTGGCACCGCATCAAGGAAGGCCGCCCGATCCCCCTCCCCTATCTGCCCGATCGGCCGGAGCCGAGCGCGAATAAGGTGTCAGGAACTCATGTCACTTACGCGGCTCGGTTATTTCCCCGACCTGGATTTGCCGGAATTTTTATAGTTCTCGATGGCCTTCCTTTCGGCATCGGTGGTCTTTCCAGACTCCTTGTACTCCTTGATGGCCTGTTCTTGAGTGCGTGTCTGGGTTGCCGTGGAAGTAGAAGATTTGACCGTGGTATCAACGCCGCCACGCTTTTCCTTGCTGCCATCGAAAGTGGCGCCGGTATGCTGTTTGCCGTCCGTGGCGCGGTCCAGTTGACTCTTCGCCGACTCGGCCGCCATGCCAGCACTGCTGAAGAGGGCCAGGGCCACTACCTGGGGAAGTAAAAAATTAGAAATGATTTTCATAACCTCTCCGACGTTAACGCGTTCAAGGGGAATTCCCAGCACTGAAGGATCATAGCAGGTGGAACTCCGGGCAGAAACGAACGCGCCCATTTCTGCCAGGTGGAGATGGGGTGGCGGCTGCGCGCGATGCGCCCGGTGCTCGCTCTTGACCGGAGCGAGACCGCATCCAACGGGCGCGCGGCGGGGAGCAGACCATCGGACCGTCCGGGCTCGGCCGTATCGGCGGCAAGGTGGAATCGGGCGCGACACCCGCGGAAAAAAACAGCCAAGACCGACTGAAACCATTGGTTTTGCGTGCCCCCCGGCGGCAAATAATCCGGCGGTTTGACGCATGTCAAAGATTGCCGGTAAAGGTGTGCCAAGCTCTCCAGACGCTGCATGCCTTATTTCTTAAACCGCCGCAGGAGGAAATGACATGGAACGCAAACAGGTAACGTTGGCCGCCGGTATCGTGTTGCTGAGCGCGCTTCCACTGGCCGTGAGTTCCGCCCTGGCGGCGGAGAAACCCCCGGCGCACCCGGGCACGCCCGAGACCGAGTTGCGTTACAAGGGCGCGCCGGTACCGATCAAGCCCGAACAGGCGAAGGAGGCGGTGACGAAGGCGCCACCGCTGACCGCCGCGGAGTTCGCGCGCGCCAAGCAGATCTACTTCGAACGCTGCGCCGGCTGCCACGGCGTGCTGCGCAAGGGCGCGACCGGCAAGCCGCTCACGCCGGACATCACCCTCCCCAAGGGCACCGACTACCTCAAGGTGTTCGTCAACTACGGATCGCCCGCCGGCATGCCGAACTTCGGCACCGGTGGCGAGCTCTCGGCGGCGGATGTCGAGCTGATGGCCAAGTTCCTGCAGCATGAACCGCCGCTGCCGCCCGAATTCGGCATGAAGGAGATGAAGGCCGCCTGGAAGGTCCTCGTGGCGCCCGACAAGCGGCCGAAGAAACAGGAGAACAAGTACAATCTCGAAAACGTGTTCTCGGTCACGCTGCGCGACAGCGGCGAGGTGGCGTTGATCGACGGCGACACTAAGAAGATTATCAGCATCATCAAGACCGGTTACGCGGTGCACATCTCGCGCCTGTCGTCCTCCGGCCGCTATCTTTACGTGATCGGCCGCGACGCCCAGGTCAACCTGATCGATCTGTGGATGGGGAAACCGGACAACGTAGCGGTCATCAAGGTCGGTCTCGAGGCGCGTTCGGTGGATACCTCCAAGTACAAGGGCTACGAGGACAAGTACGCGATTGCGGGTGCCTACTGGCCGCCGCAGTACACGATCATGAATGGCGATACGCTCGAGCCCCTGAAGATCGTCGCCACCCGCGGCATGACCGTGGACGACCAGACGTATCACCCCGAGCCGCGCGTGGCCTCGATCGTGGCCTCGCACTTCAAGCCCGAGTTCGTGGTGAACGTGAAGGAGACCGGCCAGACCCTGATGGTGGATTATTCGGACATTAACAACCTCAAGGTCACGACCATCGGCACCGAGCGCTTCCTGCATGACGGCGGCTGGGACTCGACCAAACGCTACTTCCTGGTCGCGGCCAACCAGCGCAACACCATCGCGGTGGTGGACGCCAAGGAAGACAAGCTCGTCAAGCTGGTGAAGGAGGGCGTGGGCAAGATTCCGCACCCGGGCCGCGGCGCCAACTTCGTCGATCCCAAGCACGGCCCGGTGTGGGCCACGAGCCATCTGGGCGACGAGACCGTGGTGCTGATCGGCACCGACCCGGAGAAACACCCGACGAACGCCTGGACGGTGGTACGCACGCTCAAGGCGCAGGGCGGCGGTTCGCTGTTCATCAAGACCCACCCGAAATCGAAGAACCTGTGGGTGGACTCGCCGCTCAATCCGACCGCCGCGGTGAGCCAGTCGGTGGCGGTCTTCGACATCGGCGATCTCGACAAGCCCTACGAGCTGGTGAAGATCGCGGAGCTCGCCCAGCTCGGCGAGGGTCCGAAGCGCGTGGTGCAGCCGGAGTACAACAAGGCCGGCGACGAGGTGTGGTTCTCGGTGTGGAACGGCAAGGCCCAGGAGTCGGCGATCGTCGTCATCGACGACAAGACCCGCAAGCTCAAGCACGTCATCAAGGACAAGCGCCTGGTCACGCCGACCGGCAAGTTCAACGTGTACAACACGCAGCATGACGTCTACTAGACGGGGGCAGCAAGGGGCGGGGACCGTCCCGCCCTGTTTTTCGCGGGAGAGCGGGTTCGTATGCGCAGGCCCAGGCACAAGACCGGCACAGTCCTCGCGGTATCCGGCGCGCTGTGGTCGGTCGCGGTTTTCGCCGACAACATCCCGGCATCGAGGCAAACCGAGCTGATGCATCTGCTCACGCAGGATTGCGGATCCTGCCATGGACTGACGCGCAAGGGAGGGCTCGGGCCCGCCCTGACGCAAGAGGCGCTGGCCGACAAGCCCGCCGCGATGTTGCGCGATGCGATCCTGAACGGGCGGCCGGGCACGCCGATGCCGCCGTGGAAGGGCTTCATGAGCGCGCAGGAAGCGGACTGGCTGGTAGAGGTTCTGCGCGGGTGTGCCGGGGACGACCGGGGCAAGGCCGATGCGCGCTGAACGTCTCTCTTCCGTCCTTAAGACTTTTCCGGGCCTCGCCGGTATCGCGCTGGCGTCGGCGTGCGCCGCGCCGCGGGGCACGGGCGATCTCGGCATCGTCGTCGAGCGCGCCCGCGGCAGCGTGCAGGTGGTCGAGACCACCGGGCGCACGTCGCTCGCCACGGTGGACGGTTTCGGCGACCTGTCGCATGCCTCCGCGGTGTATTCGCGCGATGCGCGTTACGCCTACGTATTCGGGCGCGACGGCGGCCTCACCAAGGTGGACCTGCTGCGCGGCCGCATCGAAAAACGCATCGTGCAGGCCGGCAACGCCATCGGCGGCGCCATCTCGCAGGACGGCCGGCTGGTCGCCGTCTCCAATTATGAACCGGGCGGCGTCAAGGTGTTCGCGGCCGACACGCTCGAGTTGCTGGCCGACATCCCGGCGGGTTCGGGGGACAGCCCTATTCGTTCCAAGGTGGTCGGGCTGGTGGATGCGCCAAACGACCGCTTTGTCTTTTCCCTGTACGACGCCGGCGAGATCTGGGTGGCGGACATGCGCGATCCGCGCAAACCGCAGGTCCGGAAATTTTCCAACGTCGGCAAACAGCCCTACGACGGCACGGTGACGCCCGACGGGCGCTATTACATCGCCGGGCTTTTCGGCGAGGACGGACTGGCGCTCCTCGATCTGTGGCAACCGGAGAAAGGCGTGCGCCGCGTGCTGGCAGGCTACGGGCGCGGGGAACAGCCGCTGCCGGTATTCAAGATGCCGCACATGGACAACTGGGCGCAGGCGAACGGGATCGCCTACGTGCCGGCCGTGGGACGTCACGAGGTGTTGGTGATCGATCGGACGAACTGGACCGAGGCGGGCCGCATCGCCGTGGCGGGCCAGCCGGTATTCGTGGTGGCGCGACCGGACGGACGCCAGCTATGGGTCAACTTTGCGCCCCCGGACAACGATACGGTGCAGGTGATCGACACGCTGTCGCACCGGATCGTCAAGACGTTGAAACCCGGGAGGGCCGTATTGCACATGGAGTTCACGCCGCGCGGCGAACAGCTATGGATGTCCGTGCGCGACGACAACCGGGTCGACGTGTACGACACCAACACGCTCGAGCGCGTGGCGTCGCTGCCCGCGGACAAACCCAGCGGGATATTCTTTTCTGCGCGCGCGCAGCGGATCGGGCTATGAAAAATGCGGAGTGCGGAATGCGGAGTGCGGAATTCAGTGAAATCGACCGGCGGCTGCTGAACGATTTCCAGCAGGAGTTCCCGCTGTCGCCGACCCCGTATGCGGATATCGCGCGCGCGCTCGGCGTGAGCGAGGACGAGGTCATTGCCGCGCTCGCGCGCCTGCAGGCGCGCGGCGCGGTGAGCCGCGTCGGCGCGGTGGTGCGCCCCAATACGGTCGGGGCGAGCACGCTCGCGGCCATGAGCGTGCCGCCGGCGGAGATCGAGCGCGTGGCGGCGCTCGTCAGCGGCTTTCCGGAGGTCAACCACAACTACGAGCGTGAGCATGCGTTGAACCTGTGGTTCGTGGCCAGCGCACCGGAGGCGGACCGGCTCAGGGCCGTGCTCGATGACATTGCGGCGCGCACGGGATACGAAGTGCTGGCGTTCCCGCTGGTGGAGGATTATCACATTGACCTGGGGTTTGATCTAAGAATATGACAAGACGAACGAGTGAAGATTCTTACGTCAGTACGAACAAGCGTAGCGAAGTAGGGATTCGTGCCAGGGCTACCTTGTCGGAACTGAGCGTCATGGAACATTCCCTGCCGACGCCGCACCGCCCGCGGGTGGATGATGCCGATCGACGCCTGCTGGCGGCGATTCAGCACGGCCTGCCGCTGGTATCGCGGCCCTACGCCGAGATCGCCTCACGACTGGGACTGTCCGAAGCCGAAGTCATCACGCGGCTGACGTGCCTTCGGGACACCGGCGTTATCCGGCGGTTCGGCGTGGTGGTGCGCCATCGTGAGCTCGGCTACGCGGCCAACGCCATGGTCGTGTGGGATGTGCCGGACGATCGGGTGACCGAGCTCGGGTGTTGTCTCGCGGGCTTCGATTTCATCACGTTGTGTTATCGGCGACCGCGCCGCCCGCCGCACTGGCGCTACAACCTCTACTGCATGATTCACGGCAAGAGTCGCGACGAGGTGTTCGCGCATCTCGAGTGGATGGTCAATCACTGCCGCCTGCAAGCCCTGCCGCACGAAGTGCTGTTCAGCCGCCGGCGCTTCAAGCAGTGCGGGGCGGTGTACGAACGGCAGCCGATAGCCGTTAGCTAAAGGCTAGGGGCTAAAGGCTAGGGGCTAATTTATGGACGCGACCGACCGGAAAATCGTAAATGCGCTTCAAGGGGGCTTCCCGGTCTCAGAGCGCCCATACGCCGAGGCCGCGACGAAACTCGGCATCGGCGAAGACGACCTGATCCGGCGCCTGGATACATTGCTGTCCGATGGCACGCTGACCCGCTTCGGGCCGATGTACCACGCCGAACGTCTGGGCGGGGCGCTGACGCTCGCGGCGATGCGGATTCCGCCGCAGGATTTCGAGCGTGTGGCCGAAACGGTGAACCGCTTTCCCGAGGTGGCGCATAATTATGCGCGCACGCACGATTTCAATATGTGGTTCGTGTTGGCGACGGAAACGCCCGAGCGCATTACCGAAGTGATCGGCGAGATCGAGCGTGCCACCGGTTACCGCGTGTACAACATGCCGAAGCTCGAAGAGTTCTATGTCGGCCTGAGGTTCGAGGCATGAGGCCGGCGAGCGCACAGGCCGCGGTGCCAAGGTCACCGCCGGCGGCGGGCATTGACGCGATCGATCGGCGCATCGTCGCCGCTACCCAGGCCGGACTGCCGCGTGTGCCCCGCCCGTATCACGCGGTGGCCGATGAGATCGGGATAACCGCCGCGGAGGTCATGCGGCGGTCCCGGCACATGCTCGATGCCGGCATCATCCGCCGCATCGGCGCGGTGCCCAACCACTATGCGCTCGGTTACCGGGCCAATGGCATGACGGTGTGGGATGTGCCGGATGACCGGGTGCGGGAGCTCGGGCGGATAATCGGCGCGCTCGATTTCGTGAGCCACGCCTACCACCGCCCGCGCCACCCGCCGGACTGGCCGTACAACCTGTTCGCGATGGTGCACGGCCGCGACCGTGCCGAGGTCGAGGAGAAGGTACGGCGGATTGCCGCGTTCCTCGGCGACAACGACCGCGGCCACGACGTGCTGTACAGCACGCGCATCCTGAAGAAGACAGGCCTGAGAATCGGCCAGTAATATCACTTGACGCAAAGACGCGAAGACGCAAAGGTTCAAATATGAAATTCTGCTTTAGTGCGTTTTTCGGTTTCTTTGCGACTTTGCGGCTCTGCGTGAAAAATTCATAGAGTAAATTCAACGATGTTCCGGATAAGCCAATACATGCAGGAGCTGAGAAGCCCGACTCCGACCGGGCCGAAGCGCGCGCCGCCCGGGCCGGTGGTGATCTGGAACCTCATCCGCCGCTGCAATCTCGCCTGCAAGCACTGCTATTCGATCTCCGCCGATCGCGACTTCCCGGGCGAGCTCTCGACCGAGGAGGTCTTCCGGGTGATGGACGACCTCAAGGGCTTCAAGGTGCCGGTGCTGATCCTCTCCGGCGGCGAGCCGCTGTTGCGCCCGGATATCTTCGATATCTCGCGCCGCGCCAGGGCCATGGGATTCTATGTCGGACTCTCCACCAACGGCACACTGATCGATGAATCCAACATCGCGCAGATCGCCGCGACCGGCTACGACTACGTCGGCATCAGCATCGACGGCGCCCGCGAGACCCACGACCGCTTCCGGCGCATGGCCGGCGCCTTCGATGCCTCGATGCGCGGCATCCGCCTCTGCCACCGGCACGGCATCAAGGTCGGCATGCGCTTCACCATGACCCAGGACAATGCCCGCGAGCTGCCGCAGCTCCTGACGCTCATGGACGACGAGGGCGTGGACAAGTTCTACCTCTCGCACCTCAACTACGCCGGCCGCGGCAACATCAACCGCAAGCACGACGTGGCGCTCGAGACCACACGCTGGGCGATGGACCTGCTGTTCGATACTTGCTGGGACCATGTGCAGCGCGGGCTCGAGAAGGAATTCGTCACCGGCAACAACGATGCCGACGGCGTCTACCTGCTGCACTGGATCCGCCGCCACCTGCCGGGCCGCGAGGCGCACATGCGCGTGAAGCTCGCGCAGTGGGGCGGGAACAGCTCGGGCGTCCATATCGCCAACATCGACAACCTCGGCAACGTGCACCCCGACACCTTCTGGTGGCATTACCGCCTCGGCAATGTGCGCGAGCGGCCGTTCTCGCAGATCTGGCAGGACACCTCCGATCCGGTCATGGCCGGTCTCAAGGCGCGGCCGCGCCGGGTCAAGGGGCGTTGCGGCGCGTGCAGCTACTTCGATGTCTGCGGCGGCAACACGCGCGTGCGCGCGATGCAGCTCACCGGCGATCCGTGGGCGGAGGACCCGGCCTGCTACCTCACCGACGAGGAGATCGGGGTGGAAGGCACCGCTGACCGCATCGCCCTCACCCCCTACCACCGCGCGGCGCCTTTGCGGCCGGCGCAATCCGGGAAATAATGCCGTCCCCGCCACGCCGCCGGCCGGGGGTCAACGGGGCATGCGCCCGCATGGCGCGCCGGGTCGCCCGCGGTGCGCTCCTGTGTCTGACCCTGCCCACCGCCGCGGTTGCCGCCGCGCCGGATGCCGCGGTGCTCTATCGCGAGCATTGCGCCTCCTGCCACGGCGTCGCGCGCCTCGGCGGCGTCGGCCCGGCGCTGTTGCCGGAGAATCTCGGCCGGCTCAAGCAATCCGAGGCGGAACAGGTCATCTTGCACGGCCGCGCGGCCACGCAGATGCCGGGGTTTGCCGCCATGCTCACGGCCGGGCAGGCGCAGGCGCTCGCGGCGCTGATCTACGCGCCGCCGGCCGCGGCGCCGGTGTGGGGCGAGGCCGAGATCCGTGCTTCCCATGTCCGGCACACGAAGCCGGGCGAGCGGCTTTCCGACCGACCCACATATGAGGTCAAGGACCCACTCAACCTCTTCATCGTCGTCGAGACCGGCGACCACCACGCCACACTGCTCGACGGCGACCGGCTCGCGCCGATCCACCGCTTTCCCACCCGTTTCGCGCTGCACGGCGGCCCCAAGTTCTCGCCGGAGGGGCGCTACGTGTATTTTGCCTCGCGCGACGGCTGGATCTCGAAGTTCGACATCTACAACCTCAGATACATCGCCGAGGTGCGCGCCGGCATCAACACCCGCAACCTCGCAGTGTCGGGCGACGGCAGGCACGTCCTGGTCGGCAACTACCTGCCGCACACGCTGGTGGTGCTCGATGCGCGCGATCTCTCGCTCCGCAAGATAATCGAGGTCCGGGACGATGCCGGCAAGAGCTCGCGCGTCTCCGCGGTGTACGACGCCGCCCCGCGCAAGAGCTTCATCGCCGCGCTCAAGGATATCCCCGAGGTCTGGGAGATCCCGTACACAGACGACCACGAGCCCATCTACCGGGGCACTGTGCACGACTACCGGACGGGCGAGGCCATCGCCGAGCAGGGGCCGTTCCCGGTGCGGCGCATCAAGCTCGACGACTACCTCGACGATTTCTTCTTCGACCCGCCGTACCGCAACCTGATCGGCGCGGCGCGCAACGGCCGCAACGGCCAGGTGGTGAGTCTCGTCGTCGGTCGCAAGATCGCCGAGGTCGAGCTGCCCGGTCTGCCGCATCTGGGCTCCGGCATCGTCTGGGACTACCGAGACACGACCGTGCTCGCCACCCCCAACCTCAAGGAGGGCGTGGTCAGCGTCATCGACCTGAACACCTGGAAGACCGTCAAGCGCATCGACACGCTCGGCCCCGGTTTCTTCATGCGCAGCCACGAGCAGACGCCCTACGCGTGGGTGGATGTGTTCTTCGGGCCAAACCGGGACGCCATGCACGTGATCGACAAGAAGACACTCGAGATCGTGAAGACCCTGCGCCCGGAGCCCGGCAAGACCGCCGCCCACGTCGAGTTCACGCGTGACGGAAAATACGCGTTGGTGTCGATCTGGGAGATGGACGGTGCGCTCGTCGTCTACGACGCGCAGCGCCTGACCGAGATCAAGCGCCTGCCGATGAAAAAACCCTCCGGCAAGTACAACATCCACAACAAGATCACGCGCTCGGCCGGCACCAGTCACTGACGAAACCGGCAACCGACTTAGATTGCAGGAGTAAAGGTCGATGAAGCTCGTATGCTGTGCCACCACAATCCTAGTATTCTGCGGCGGTGTTGCGAGCCTTGCCGCGGAGCGGGTGTGTCCAAAAACAATACACAACTCGTATGAGTGTGCTCAATTCCTAGAAAAGGAGCTGGGCAAAGAATACCCCACGCTGTTTTCGCGCGACGGGCTGAAGCTCATGGTTAAGTTGATTGATGGAGGAGAGAAGACCTATATCGATTCCGCTCACCAGAACGACGATGCAAAAGTAACATGGTACAGCTTCGTGCAGTATTACCCGGAAATCGGCTATGGACTCATCGAGGTCCAATTTTACGAGGGCGGCACTCGTTATCTACTAAATCTGAGAACGGGAAAGGATACCGATATCGTTGGCGATCCAATACTATCACCCGATAAAAAACGAATAGCCGTCTCGAATGTGGACATCGAGTCTCGATACACGCCTAATGTCCTGTCCGTGCATGAAGTCCGCCCCAACGGCTTGACGACTGAATTTCTGGAAAAGCCGGTCGACTGGGGTCCAGGAAATCTGCGGTGGGTAACAAACCAGGAACTTCTTTTTATCGAGTACCGCTTCGATCCTGAACCACCGTATAAAGAGCGCAAGACCCCGAAAACCCTTAAATATCGGGGGACAGATAACAAGGGAGTTGCTGGTTGGAGTATCGAATATGAGCTGTCGGGGAATCGGTAACAACTTAGGCCGGGGACCTGGGTTACCCATGCTCGGAAATCGGCGCTCCGCTCAAGCACAGCGTCAATGCGTCTTCCTCCGCACCTCGAGCACATTCGGGATCTGATCGACCAGCGCAAGCATCCGGCTCAGGGTCTCGAAGTTGGGGATTCCGAGCGTAAACGTCATGCGCACGACCTGGGCCTTGTCGGTTACGGTGCTCACGCCGAGGACGTTGATCTTCTCGTTCGCGAACAACCCGGTGATGTCGTGCAGCAGCCCCGGGCGGTCGTAGGCCGCGATCTCCACCTCGACCGGGTAGGTCTGGCCGGCGTCGGCGCCCCAGCTCACCTCGATCAGACGCTCTTCGCTTTCGTTGTGATGCCTTAGGGCGTTGGCGCAATCCCGGCGGTGGACGGTGACGCCCTGCCCGCGCGTGATGAACCCGACGATCGGATCGCCCGGCACCGGGTTGCAGCACTTCGCCATGCGCGTGAGCAGATTGCCTATGCCCTGGATGTTCACGCCGGCGGGCAATTTTTTTGCGGCCGGCGCGCGCGGAGCGATAAAGGGGCGCGCCTCGCGCGCGCCGGGCTCGACCATCTCCAGCACCGCGGCCATGATCTGCGCCGCACGGATATCGCCGCGTCCGATGGCGGCGAGGAAATCCTCCGCCTTGCCGTGGCCGAAGCGGGTGGCGAGCTTTTCGTAGTTCACATCCGAAAGCCCCAAACGGTGGAACTCGCGCTCGAGCGCATCGCGGCCGGCGGCCACGCTCACCTCGTAGTTCTGCTGCTTGAACCAGTGGGCAACCTTGGAGCGCGCCTTCGAGGTCGCGAGATACCCGAGGTGCGGCGAGAGCCAGTCGCGCGAGGGGCCACCCGCTTTGATCGTCAACACCTCGACGCGGTCGCCGGTCTTCAATGGATAGGTAAGCGGCACCATCAGACCGCTCACCTTCGCGCCGCGGCAGCGGTGACCGACGTCGGTGTGGATGTGGTAGGCGAAATCGAGCGGCGTCGAGCCCGCGGGCAGGTCCACGATGTTGCCCTTGGGCGTGAACACGTACACGCGCTCGCTGAAGACCTCGGACTTGAACTGGTCCACGAAGTCGCTCGCCTCGGCCACCTCGTCCTTCCATTCGAGCAGGGTTCGCAGCCACGCGATCTTCTCGTCGTAACTCTTGTCTCCGCGCGCGCCTTCCTTGTAGCGCCAGTGGGCGGCGACGCCGAGCTCGCTACTGCGGTGCATATCGTGGGTGCGGATCTGCACCTCCACGGTCTTGCCCTCGGGCCCGATCACCGCGGTGTGGATGGAGCGGTAGTTGTTCTCCTTGGGGGTGGCGATGTAATCGTCGAACTCGCCCGGCACGTGCTGCCAGAGCGAATGCACCACGCCGAGCGCGGCATAGCAGTCGCGGATGTCGTTCACGAGCACCCGCACCGCGCGCACGTCGAAGATGCGCTCGAAGTCCTCGCCCTTGCGGCTCATCTTGCGCCAGATGCTGTAGATGTGCTTGGCGCGGCCGGTCACTTCGGCCGCGATGCCGTTGTCCTTGAGCTCCCGCGCGAGCTGCTCGACAAAGCGCGCGATGTAGGCCTCGCGGTCCACGCGCCGCTCGGCGAGGAAGCTCGCGACGCGCTTGTACGTCACGGGCTCGAGATAGCGGAACGCGAGGTCCTCGAGCTCCCACTTGATCTGCCAGATACCCAGGCGGTTCGCGAGCGGCGCGAAGATATCCATGGTCTCGCGCGCGATGCGCTGCTGTTTGTCCTCGGGCAGCACCGCAAGCGTGCGCATGTTGTGGAGCCGATCCGCGAGCTTGATGAGCACGACGCGCACGTCCTCCGCCATCGCGAGCAGCATCTTGCGCAGGCTCTCGGCCTGGGCGTGCTCGCGGCGCGAGCGCCCGGGCTCGGCCTGAAACTCCTGGATCACCTTCATCTTGGTGACGCCGTCAACCAGCGCGGCGATGCGCGACCCGAACTCGCGCTCGAGCTCCTCGATCTCGACGCCGGTGTCCTCGACCACATCGTGCAGCAGCGCCGCGGCGAGGGTCTCGTGATCGAGCCCGAGGTCCGCGAGGACCTGCGCCACCGAAAGCGTATGCGCGATGAAGGGTTCGCCGGAAACCCGCGTCTGCCCGGTGTGGGCCTTGAGCGCGAATGTCGCGGCGCGGCGGATGACCTCGCCCTCCTCCCTCGGCCGCCCGGCGGTGACGGCCGCAAGCCAGGCCTCGAGGTCGGATTGCTCGACCCGGCCGCCGACGGGGAAGGTTTGCGTGACACTGACCATGATGCTTCTCGATGCTTAATCCTAAAAACGGCGGTTGCATCCGCAGATTACGCAGATTTCCGCAGATTTTTAAGAATGGTTATTGACTCTCCTTCTCTCACTATATGGGTGCGCCAGGCAGTCATTCAAACCAAATGATTCATCTGCGTCCCGCCACTAAATCGACGGTACCGCCGTGCCAATTTGCAGTCCCTTTGTGTCGATTTAGTGGCGGGACGAAAATCATATGAGTTTTCGATTATTGCGGCGGCATGGAGGCTTCGATCCGGAGCCGGCGCGGAGACAGTACCTCGGGCATGTTCAGATAGATTTGTGCCGTCGCAATAATCTGCGGACAACTGCTTTTTCCAGGTTAACACTCCTTGGATAGGGTCCGGCGGACGAAGTTTATTGCGGCGGCGCCTGAGTCTTCCGCCTTTCAGTATAGTCCGAGCGGCGCCGCGACTTGCCCGCGCTCCGGGCATTGCCTATGCTGCGCGGCAGGGAAGCATCGGTGTTCGGCGGCCTGCTCCGGCTATCCTTGGGATCAAGGTGAACACAATAGCGACAAGAACGAAATGGTTTTCCGCCCCGGCCCTAGTTCTGTGGCCGGCGCTCGTCGCCACCGTCCTCGCCGGCGAGCCCCAGACGCCGGCGGATCCCGAGCTCAAATCGCTGCTGCGGCGCGCGGTCTCGGAGGCCGACAGCTTCGCCGATCGCTTCGATGCCGAGGTCTGGCTCACCGACATGTCGCGCCGGCTCGAACGGCGCGTGCCGGACAAACACCGGCGCATCGAGCTGCTCAAGCACGTGCACTACGAGGCGAGCCGCGCGGAGCTTATGCCGGAACTGGTGCTGGCGGTGATCGAGGTGGAAAGCAATTTCAGCCAGTACGCGATTTCCTCCGCCGGCGCGCGGGGCTTGATGCAGGTGATGCCCTTCTGGATGAAGGAGATCGGCCGGCCCGGAGATAGTCTCTTTCGCCTGCAGACGAACCTGCGCTACGGCTGCACCATCCTCAAGTACTACCTCGACAAGGAGCAGGGCAACCTCCGGGCCGCGCTTCAGCGCTACAACGGCGACCGCACGGGACGCGCCTACCATGCCAAGGTGGATCGGGCGATGCGCACGCGCTGGTACCGGCAATAGTTATCCTCGTGATTCGTGAACGGTGAGCGGTGAGCGGTGATCCGTGAGCCGTGAATCTCAGTCCTCAGTCCTCCAGACTCAAGACTGACGACTTACTTCCCAAACAGCTTCTCCAGCCGCTCGTCCCAGATCACCGGCTGCGGTCTGCCGTGGGTGATTTTCTTGGCGTCCGGGTGCTCGGGATTGATGAGGGCGTTGCGGTCTTCGCGCGCGACCGCCGAAGGCACGATCAGCACCGCGCTGCGGCCGCTTTTGAACCAGGCGTCGCCGCAGGCACGCGAGCGGATGAGGTCCGGGCGGTCCCATCCCGGTACGTCGGCCGCGGCGATCTCCTCGACGGCTACGCCCTTGGGGACGGCAATTTCGATCCAGGCTTGATTTTTCGGCACGCGACCGATGTTGGCGTGCACCAGGGTTTCGAGCATCGCGCCGGCCAGGGAGAGCGAACAGTGGATCACGCGGATACCGGGCGAGGTCCAGCGCCCGCCGTACAGGAACGCGCCCTTGCCGTCGAAGATCGGGTGTCTGCGGTCGGCGATGCGGTAGGCGGTCAGCGGCTCCTTAAGCCGCAAGACCATGGAACAGTTTCCAGAGCAGATCCTCGACCCGGCGTGCGCCGAGCTCGGTCAACGCGACATCGACCGGGCGGCGGTTTCCGAGCTCGGGATGCGAAGCCGTGAGGAAGGCATGCGCGTCCTCCCGGTCGTCCCAGACATACTCGGCGGTCGCGACCACGCGCGCCAAGCGCTCGGTGCGCGCGCTCTCCTCGGGCTTGAGCAGGTCCTTGCGGCGCTTGTAGGTGGCCTCGGGGACGATGCGGTAGAGGATGCCGTTGCGGTCCCTGGGGTCCGCGATCACGCGCGTCACGACCGCGCGCAGCGCGGCCTTGGGCAGACCGTGGGCCACGGCGGCGCTGAGATCGCTCAAGGAATGCACGCGCCGACCTAAACCCATCACTTCCGCGATTTTCTTGGCAGCGATCATGCAGGCCTCATTCGGTACAGTATCAATCAATACCACATTATAGTATCACATGACCGATCCCGCCAGCGCCCCGCCTCAGCGCGTCACGGAGAAATCCTGGTAGTCCCGCGGCGCCGTGTCCTCACCCAGCACCTGCTCCACCCGCGCATGCGGCGGCCCGCGCCAGAGCCAGGCCTCGAGCTCCTTGAGCTTTGCCTCCTCGCCGCAGGCAACAAGCTCCACCCGCCCGTCGGGGAGATTGCGCACCCAGCCGCCGAGCCCGAGGCGGCGCGCGGTGTTCTGTGTGGCGGCGCGGTAAAACACACCCTGCACCTGCCCCGAGACCACGAATCGCCGGCACGCACGCATGAGCTAAACCTTAAGAACAAACGCTTCCGCTGTAAAGCCAGCCCGCGCGTGCATGCATAAACGGCAAGGGCCGGCACAATGATGCCGGCCCTTGCGAACAGCGTTATCGACCGGGATCAGGCGCCTGCACTAACAGTTTGTTGAAAAAGTCCTTACGGGTTGTTTTACGGAAAGCGCCCGGTCCGCCGGCGGCGGCAGACGCGGCACGCGATAAATCAACCGGGTTTGCGGTTCCGGGCGCGCTCGGCGTTCAGTCTGTTGATGATACCCTCGATCTCCTCCTGGCTCGCGGCGCCCACGCGCTTGGCCTGGTAGCGGCCCTCGGGCGAGAAAATATAGTAGGTCGGCGTGCCGATAAAGGGTCCGCCGCCGAAGCGGCCCGCGTCCTCGCGGGTGCCGATGAGGTTGGGAAAGTTGAGCGCGTGATCGTCGATGAACCCTTGGGCCTTTCCGCGGTTCGCGTAGCCGTCGACGGAGACGCCGAGCACCACGGCGTCCTTGTTCTTGTGCTCGTCGTGGAAGAAGGTCATGTGGTGGATTTCGCGCTTGCAGATCGGGCAGTCGGCCGACCAAACCGCAACCACGGTCCATTGGCCCCGGCCGATGTACTCGCCGACATCGCGCGGCTGTCCGTCGAAATCTCTAAGGACAATCTGCGGGCTGGCCGCAGCCGCCAGCAGCGGCACGAGCCACAACAGCAAGAACATCCAGGGGATCCGCTTACTCATGCGCCTCGAAGACCCGTACAAAATTTAGACATCTGCAAGGAGACGATCCTATAATTCCCGATATTCCACTTGGAGCCCGCCATGGGTAAAAAATTCCGCACCGAAAAAGACAGCCTCGGCGAGTATCCCGTCCCCGAAGCAGCCTGGTACGGCATCCAGACCGCGCGCGCGGTGGACAACTTCCCGATCTCGGGCCGAGGCCCGGACACCGATTTTATTATCGCACACGCCCGGATCAAGCGCGCGGCGGCGGTGGCGAACCGCGCCGCCGGCTGGCTCGAAGGAAAACTGGTCGATGCGATCACCGCGGCCGCGGACCACATCGTCGCGGGACAATATCACGAGCAGTTCGTGGTGGACCGCTTCCAGGCCGGCGCCGGCACCTCCCACAACATGAACACGAACGAAGTGATCGCCAACCTCGCCAACGTCGCGCTCGGCGGGGCCAAAGGCGCGTACCGGCCCGTGCACCCGAACGACCACGTGAACATGGGCCAGAGCACGAACGACACCATCCCCACAGCCATACGCCTTGCGGCGCTGGCGAAACTGCCGCGTCTCACCGCGGCGATCGAGGCCATGGCCGCGGAATACGAGGCCATCGCGCGCCGCGAGGCGAACACGGTCAAGAGCGGGCGCACGCACCTGCAAGACGCCGTGCCGACCACGATCGGGCGCGAGTTCGGCGCCTACGCCTGGACGCTTCGCCGCTGCGCCGCGGACCTCGCGGGCGCGCGCCCGAAACTGTGCGACATCGGCCTCGGGGGCTCCGCCGCCGGCACCGGCCTCAATACCGCGCCGGGCTATGTCGAAAACGTGGCCGCGGAGCTGGCGCGGCTGACCGGCGAGCCGATCCGTCCGGCCTCCGACCTCGCCGCCCAAATGCAGTCGATGCACGATCTCGTGGCGCTGTCGAGCGCGATCCGCGCGCTTGCCCTGGAGCTGACGCGCATCGGCAACGACATGCGCCTGCTCGCCTCCGGGCCGCGCACGGGATTCGGCGAGATCGAGCTGCCCGCGGTGCAACCCGGCTCCTCGATCATGCCGGGCAAGGTGAATCCGGTGATGTTCGAGATGCTCAACCAAGTGTGCTATCAGGTGCTCGGTCAGGACGCGGCGGTCGCGCTCCTGGCGCAGGCCGGGCAGCTTGAGTTGAACGTCATGATGCCGGCGCTCGGGTCGGCGCTTTTCGACGCGATGGATTGGCTCACGAACGCGATCAACGCCGCCACGCAGAAGAACCTCAAGGGGCTCAAAGTGAACCGCAGCCGCTGCCGCGAGCTGGCGCACACGAGCGTGGGACTGGCGACGCTGCTCAATACCTCGATCGGCTACGCCGCCGCGGCGGAGGTGGCCAAGGAATCGGAGCGCACCGGCCGGCCCGTGCGCGAGATCGTCGCCGAGAAAGGCTTGCTCCCGGCCGCGGAGTTCGACCGGCTCGTCGAGCAGGCGGCGATTGAAGGCAATATCGGGAAAGGCCGTGACTCGTGATTCGTGAACGGTAAGCGGTGATCCGTGAGCCGTGAATCTTAGTCCTCAGTCCTCCAGACTGAAGACTGAAGACCCGGCAATCTCAGTGACGCGGCGCGACGAATAGCGCGCGAATGATACCGTTCGTCAGGAAAGTCCCCGGTACGGTTTGCGCAAAATTGTGCGCGCCGATCCCGTGAAACAATTTTTGTCCGGGGATACGGGAAAAGCAAAAATGGCGTTGACACTTTCTGTACCGGCACTCTCCGCGCGGGCACCGGCGGATGTCGAGCTGCGCCCGGCGACGGTGGAGCGGTGGCTCGCCGAGCTGCCGCTGCTGAACGTCGCCGAGACGAGCCGCAAACTGCTCGGCACGCTCACGGCCTACAACCGCATGGCCATGGAAGATCGGCTGCGGCTTGCGCTGATCGAGCTCTACCGCGGACCGCTCCGACAGATCTCGCTGGAGCTCAAGAAGCAGTACCTCGGCCTGCCGCTGCCGCTCTCGGAGAAACACAAGGCGACCGCCGAACAGAATTTCAGGCTGCATGCGGAGATGGCCTACGGCTACAAGCGCATCGCGTCAAACGTCGAGGCCGGAACCGGGCTACGCCCGAACGAGGCGTCGCTTGCGATCCATCGGGCCATCCGCTACCTGACCGAGACGCTCGCCGTCTGCTACGAAACCTATTCGCCGCTCCCGCCCGGCGCCTGGCAGGAGATTCACGCGCTATTCCGCCACGCGGAATCCCTGGGCTCGGAAGAGAAGCCGCTCAGCGACTCCCTGAACACGACCACGCCATCGACGAGCATCGGCCATGCCTACAAGCAGGCGCTGCTGCTCGACCTGAGCGATCCCTACCATCTGCCGGCGCGGCTCATCGAGCGCATCTACCGCTATCTCGACCGCTGGGCGGGCAAGGCCGTCATTGCGCCGTTCGCCGCGGCATCCGAATCGGCCTGCCTGTTCGTCATCGACCAGGATTCCGACCGCTCCGGCATGGCGTACACATCGGATATCGCGATCGAGCGACCCGAACAGCACCGGTTGCTCAACACCGTGGAACTCGCGCGCATCGTGCACGCGCACTGGACCGCCGCGCAGGAAGGGCGCGCGATAGACCCGGAGGGGCTCGAGGAACATTTCTTCGCAAACGACGCCCAGGAACTGCTCCAGCGTCTGATCCATGCCTGGGGGCTCATCCCCAAACGGACGTTTCGCCGCGACACGCAATCCGACGGCAAGATGGACGTCATCGTCGGACTCGATGCGATCCACCGCCGGCTGCACGGCAGGGAGAAGGTGATCGAAGAGCCCCGCGTGCCCGAGGAGCCCGCCCCGTACGCCGAACCGCAGGACCTCGAGCCCGCGACCTGGGAGGTGCAGGATGAGAGCGCCGGCGGGTTTGCGCTCGCGCAGCGCGGCGAGATCCGCACGCGCGTAGGCGTGGGGAGCCTCGTCGGAAACCGCAGGAGCGGTGCGAGCGGGGCCTGGGCGGTGGGCGCGATCCGCTGGGTGAAAAGCGCCGGCCCGTCCGAGGTCCAGATCGGCCTCGAGCGTCTGGCGCCGAACGCCGAGCCGGCGGCGATCGCGTTTTTGATAGGGGGAGACTGGGATGAGACGTTTCAGGCGGCCTTACGGCTCCCCGAGATTCCGGCCCTCAAGCAGAAGCCCTCGCTCATCACCCACCGCGGCGTGTACAAACCCGGGCGCGAGCTCTACCTGAAAACCGCCGCCGGCCTGTACAAGATCAAGATCACCCGCGCGCTCGAGATCACCGCCTCATTCGAGCGGCTGGACTACAAGCTCGTAAAGCCCTGACGACGCGCGCGGCGCG
>Ga0154833_1085_pt1 | contig 21432 bp, 15 predicted proteins | sample Rifle2008BG16ft_FD_116137 | JGI IMG/M metagenome (GOLD analysis project Ga0154833, IMG submission 116137) | Candidatus Muproteobacteria bacterium RBG_16_65_34 | reverse complement strand
CGGGCGCAGACGGTTCGGGCCAGGCGGGGCATGGGGGGAATTTAGCACGGGAGGGGGTGGGGAATCAAAGGGTAGCGTCCCCTTTCTTGGCCAAGAAAACCATTTGCACCCGTTCGGCAGCGTGAACACACGTTAAGTGTGTTCACGAAAACTCTGCCTCACCTCCCTCAAGGGGAGAGGGAAATTTACTTCCCATCACGCCAGCATCTCCTCAATCGCCTTATTCGCCAACTCATCCGCCCGCTCGTTTTCCTCGTGACCGCTGTGCCCTTTAACCCATTTCCAATGTATGCGGTGCTTGTGCGCCGCTTCGTCAAGGCGTTGCCATAAATCCTGGTTCTTCACCGGCTTCTTGTCCGCCGTTTTCCAGCCACGGCGTTTCCAGTTGTCGAGCCATTCCGTGATACCTTTCTTCACATACTGCGAGTCCGTGGTAAGGGTCACCTCGCACTGGCGCTTGAGCGCTTCGAGCGCCTGGATCGCGGCCATGAGCTCCATGCGGTTATTGGTGGTGTCGCGCTCTGCGCCGTAGAGTTCTTTTTCGTGATGGTCCTTGCGCAGAATGGCGCCCCAGCCGCCGGGACCGGGATTACCGCGGCACGCGCCGTCGGTGAAGATCGCGATCTTATCCAAGGCGTTTCAGACGACGGCGGTGAAACGGCACGACCATGCCGCGCGCCGCCGGCGCCGCCGCCGGCCCCACGACGAGGCGCCGCCGCTTCCAGGCGAGCGGCATCGGCGTGACGCCCAGCACGCGCTTTTTCGCGACCACCAGGTACACCGCCGCCGTCATCGGCCACCAGCGGTCGCCCATCTTGTCGAGGAAGTGCAGCCGCTCCATTACCGCCTCGTGCGCGAGCGGCGGGCGGTAATACAGCATGCCGCCGTGGGTCAGCTCGAAGTCGAGCAGCGCGAGCCAGTCCTTGACGCGCGCCAGGCGCAGGAACCGCCCGCGCCAGGGCACCGAGCGCGGGCGCGGCGAGAACAGCCGCCGCAGGCCCCAGAGGCCCACCGGGTTGAAGCCGAGGATCACGACGTGACCCTCGGGGCTCAGCACGCGCGCGGTCTCGCGCAGCACCTGGTGGGGGTCGTCGCAGAAGTCGAGCGTGTGGGGGAGGATCGCCACATCCACGCTCCGGGCATCGAAGGGCAAGGCCTCGGGCTGGGCGCGCACCACGGCGCCGTTGCGCTCGCCCAACAGATCGAGCAGCACGCGCGTGGGCGCATTGCAGGCGTCCATCATGTCGAGCCGGCCCAAACGCCCGAGCTGGAGCGCCACCGTCCCGTAAAGATTCGGCAGCACCCCGCGCAGGGCGTTGGCCTCGAACGCCTGGAGCGAGCGGCCGAGCGGCGCATCGAACCAGGCGCGCAGCTCGCGCCGAAGCGCAACGGTCGGTTCGCTCATTGACCTGCCTCCACCAAACCCTCCAAACTGCGCGGAATGACGCCTGTTTTACACGTCCCGGCCTTCGAGGACAACTATATCTGGCTGATCCGCGGCGCGCCCGGGCAGGTAGCGATTGTCGACCCGGGCGATGCCGGACCGGTGCTGGATTTCCTCGCGCGCGAGCGCCTGACGCCCGCGGCCATCCTCTGCACCCACCACCACGGCGACCACGTGGGCGGCGTGCAGGACCTCTTGCGCCGCCATGCGATCCCGGTCTACGGTCCGGCGCGGGAGCGGATCCCGGGCCTCACCCATCCGCTCGCCGAGGGTGACCGCGTGCGCCTGCCGGAGCTGGCGCTGGAGTTTGCCGTACTCGATGTGCCCGGACACACGCACGGGCACATCGCATACTACGGCGCGGGCATGCTCTTCTGCGGCGATACCCTGTTCTCCGCCGGCTGTGGACGGCTGTTCGAGGGCACGGCGGAGGAGATGTACCGCTCGCTGACAAAACTCGCGGCGCTTCCGCCAGACACGCTCGTCTACTGCGCCCACGAATACACCGCCGCCAACTTGCGGTTTGCGATTGCCGTCGAGCCGGACAATGCCGAGATTCGCGCGTATCAACGGGAGATTTCCGAGCGACGCGCGCGCGGCGAACCGAGCCTGCCCTCGACCATCGGGCGCGAGCGGCGCATCAATCCGTTCCTGCGCGCCGCCGAGGCCTCCGTTCGTCGCGCCGCCGAGCGCCACGGCGGTCGGCGTCTGGCGGAAAATGTCAACGTCTTCGCTGAGTTGCGGCGATGGAAGGATGACTTTCGAGGTTGACGGCATGGGCACTTCTTCCTAACATTAGCCTGCATGGATCGAATAACGTTTAAGAAGCAGGTCCTGTCCACCCTGATTCCCCTGCTGCTCGCCGGGTGCGCTACCCACTCCTCTGAAACACGTCCCGTGGCGGCGCCGGGCGCCGATGGGGGCGCCGCCATTTCCCGCGATCCGAATCTGCCGCGCGCGCAAACGGATACCGCGTCCGCTGAGGCCGCGCGATCCGCGGAGGCGGATGGCCCGGGTGCCGCGACCGGCCTGCCCCAGAATTACCCCGATCTTTGGTCGCGCCTGCGCGCCGGCTTCGCTCTGTCCCCGCTCGAGGGCTCGGTCGTCGAGCAGAACGAGCAGTGGTTCGCGAACAATCCCGAGTTCATGCAGGCCATGATGGAGCGCGCGCGGCTCTACCTTTATTACATTGTCGAGGAGGTAGAAAAGCGCGGCCTGCCGACCGAGATCGCCCTGCTGCCCGCGATCGAGAGCGCCTATAAGCCCTACGCCTACTCGCGCGCCCGCGCCTCCGGGCTGTGGCAGTTCATGGCGCCGACCGGACGACTCTATGGCCTTAAAATGAACTGGTGGGTCGACGGCCGGCGCGACGTCGAGGCCGCGACCCAGGCGGCGCTCGATTACCTCCAGAAGCTGCACAATGAGTTCAACGGCGACTGGCACCTTGCGCTCGCGGCCTACAACGCCGGCGAAGGCAAAGTCGGCCGGATGATGGAACTAAACCGCCGCAAGGGCCTGCCCACGAGCTATACGCACCTCAAGCTCAAGCGCGAGACGCGCAACTACGTGCCACGGCTTCAGGCAATGGCGAACATCGTGGCCAATCCGCAAAAATACGGCGTCCAGCTCGCGGACATCCAGAACAAGCCCTATTTCACGCGCGTCGAGACCGGTTCGCAGATCGACCTCGGAATCGTGGCGAAGCTCACGGACATGCCGCTCGACGACCTCCAGAAGATCAACCCCGGCTTGAACCGCTGGGCCACCGACCCGGAGGGGCCGCACACGCTGCTCGTCCCGGTGGAGAAAAAGGACGCCCTGGTCGCGGGCCTCAACAACCTGCCGGCGGAAGAGCGCGTGCAGTGGCGCGGTCACGAGGTAAAACGCGGCGATACGATGCACGACGTCGCGCGCCGTTACGGCGTCACGCCGGAGACCGTCCGGAGCGCCAACGGCGTGAAAGGTAACATCCTGCAGGTGGGCCAGAATCTCATGATCCCGCTCTCCACCCGCGCGCTGATGCCGGTGATCGCCGGCAACCCGAACCGCGCCGTCACGCGCGTCGCGGCCAACGGTGTCCAACCGGTCGTCCATCGCGTGCGCGCCGGCGAGACCCTCTGGAGTATCGCGCGCCGCTACGGCGTGCTCGTGAGCCAGATCGTGCACTGGAACCTGCTCGAGACAAGCGATGTGCTCCAGCTCGGTCAGCGACTCAAGATCTGGACCGGCGGCGGGCCCTCGGCGGCTATCGGTTCGCCGAACGGGTGATTCGTGAGCGGTAAGCGGTGATCCGTAAAACTCAGTCCTCAGTCCTCAGTCCTCAGTCCTCAGTCCTCAGTCCTCAGTCCTCAGTCCTCAGTCCCGATCCCTCGCCGTACAAGTGACAGCGCACGCCATGCGTGCCGCTGGCGCGCGTCTCGCCGGGATAGATCGTGCGGCAGATGTCCATAACCTGCGGACAGCGGGGATGGAAATGGCACCCGGAGGGCGGATTGCTCGGGCTCGGGATGTCGCCTTCGAGACGGATCGCGCGGCGCTCCGCCGCGGCTTCGAGCGTGGGCGCGGCGGCGAGCAGCGCCTGGGTGTAGGGGTGTTGCGGGCGCTCCAGCACCTCGTGCACCGAGCCCTGCTCCACGATGCGCCCGAGATACATGACCGCCACCTCGTGCGCCAGATATTCCACGACGGACAGATTGTGCGTGATGAAGAGATAGCTTAAGCCCAGCTCGTCCTGCAGCCGCTTCAGGAGATTCAGAATCTGCGCCTGCACCGAGACATCGAGGGCGCTCGTGGGCTCGTCGCACACGATGAGCTTGGGCTCGACCGCGAGCGCCCGCGCAATCGAGATGCGCTGGCGCTGGCCGCCGGAGAACTCGTGCGGGTAGCGATAGCGCGCCTCGGGCGCGAGCCCGACATGTTCCAGCAGCTCCGCCACCTTGCGCGACCGCTCCTCGCGGCTCGGCCCGATCCCCTGCGCGCGCATGCCCTCCTCGACGATATCGCCCACCAGCATGCGCGGGTCGAGCGAGCTGTATGGATCCTGGAAGATCACCTGGAACTCGCGCCGCAGCCGCCGCAACGCCCCGGGGGGCAGCGCGGTGAGCTCTTGGCCGTCGAACACGACGCGTCCGGCGGTCGGCCGGATCAGTTGCAGGATGCCCTTGCCCGCGGTCGTCTTGCCGCAACCCGACTCGCCCACGAGCGCGAGCGTCCGTCCGCGCGGGATCGTGAACGACACGCCGTCCACCGCCTGCACGAATCCGACGGTGCGCCGCAGCACGCCGCGCTGGATCGGGAAATGCACTTTGAGGTCGGTGACGGCGAGCAGTGCCGCACCGGCGCCTTCGGGCGCGGCCGCGACCGCCTGCGGCTCCGGCACGGGTGTCGCCGCCCGCAGGCGCGCCTGGGCGACCGTCGAGTCGTACAGGTGACAGCGCACCCCGCGATCGCCGTCCTCGAGCCAGCGCGGATCCTGCGCGCGGCAGGCGTCCCAGGCGAAATCGCAGCGCGGCGCAAACCGGCAGCCGTGGAACTCCTGCGTCAGCCTCGGCACCGCGCCCGCGATCACATCGAGCGCCCCGCCGCGCTTCATCCGGCCCGGAAGCGAGCGAAAGAGTTTCTGCGCGTACGGATGCCGCGGCTCGGAAAAAAAGCGCGCGCACGGCGCGGTCTCGACGATCTGCCCGGCATACATCACCGCCACGCGGTCGGCCGTGCCGGCGACGACACCGAGGTCGTGCGTGATGAGGAGCAGCGCCATGCCCGTTTTGCGCTGAAGCTCCTTCAAGAGATCGAGAATTTGCGCCTGGATCGTCACATCGAGCGCCGTCGTGGGCTCATCGGCGATCAGCAGGTCCGGCTCCGAGGCGAGCGCCATCGCGATCATGGCGCGCTGTTTCATCCCGCCCGAAAGCTGATGCGGGAATTCCTCTGCGCGCCGCTCGGGATCGGATATGCCCACTGCGCGCAGCAGCTCGATCGTGCGCGCCCGGGCCGCCGCGCGCGCAAACCCCGCGGGCAACGCCTCGCGGATCTGCTCGCCTACGGTCATCACCGGATTGAGCGCGCTCTGCGGCTCCTGGAAAATCATGGCGACCCGCCGCCCGCGCACGCGGCGCATCTCGCGCTCGGGCAGCCGCAGCAGATCCTGCCCCCCGAACCAGACCCGGCCGCCCACGATGCGCCCCGCCGGTGCCGGCACCAGCCGCAGGAGCGAGAGCGCCGAGATCGACTTGCCGCAGCCGGATTCGCCCAACAGCGCGACCGTCTCACCGCGGGCGATCGTGAAGTCGATGCCGTCCACCGCGCGCGCGGTGCCCTCCGGCGTGTCGAACCAGGTCTTCAGGCCCTCAACTTTGAGCAGCGCATCCATCACTTATGATTCCGCATTCCGAACTCCGCATTCCGCATTCAACGGCGCAGCCGCGGATCGAACGCATCCCGCACCGCGTCCGAGAACAGATTCGCCGCGAGCACCAGGACGAACATGAATCCAAACGCCGCCGTCAGGCTCCACCACACCATCGGCTCGCGCGCCATCTCCAGCCGCGCCCCGTTGATCATGTTGCCCCAGGACTCGGTCGTGGGATCGACGCCGACGCCGACGTACGACAGCACCGCCTCCGCGAGCACCAGGCCGCTGAAATCGAGCACCACGGTGATGAGTACGATATGCATGATGTTCGGCAGGACATGGCGCGCCATGACCGCGAGGTGACTGGCGCCGAGCGCCTGGGCCGCCTGGACGTAATCGGCCTCGCGCAGCTTCAGCGTCTCGCCGCGCAACAGCCGGCAGAGACTCGTCCAACTGGTGACGCCCAGAATCACGCACAGAAACAGCAGCCGTACGTCCGCGCGCGCCGCGACGTTGTCAAAGACCTCCGGATGGTTCGCCATGTAGACCTGGAGGCTCAGGATCGCCGCGGCGATGAGCAGCACGCTCGGGATGGAGCTCAAGGTGGTGTAGACGTATTGAATGACATCGTCCACCCAGCCGCGGAAATAGCCGGCCATGACGCCGAACAGCACGGCAAAGGGCAGCATCACGAGCGTGGTGAGCGTGCCGATCACCAGCCCGGTACGGACGCTCTTGAGCGACTTATAGAAAACGTCCAGGCCGACCTGATCGGTGCCGAGGATATGGTAATAGAGCGAGAGATAACCGGCGTTGGCCGCCAGCACGATCAGGACGCCTGCGGTGACGAGGATCGCGCGCCAGGGGATCGGATCCGCGCCGCGCGCGAGACGGCGCGCCGCCGCCGCGTAGGCCTCGCCGGGCACGCGCCGGAGCGCGACGAACGCCGCAACCAGCGCCAGCCAGACGAGGCCGCCCGCAGCCGTGGCAAGCGCCGCACGCTTTCCGATATCGGCGCCGCGTTCGTCCGGGTCCTTGAGATGCGCCCCGCCGTGGACCAGGCGCGGATATGCGCGCACGCGCCGCCCGTCGGGATATTCCACGGTCTCCTTGGTATAGGCGTGCGCGGCAAACGGCGCGGAATAGGTCTTCTCCACGCGGCTTCGCAGCGGGGCGGCGAGCTTGTCCAACAGGCTCAGCACCTCCGCGGAGTACTGATCGCCGCCGTTCGCCAGGCGCTCGCGGAAATGCACCGAATCGAGCAACCCCGCCGCGACATAGGCCGCGAGCGCCACCAGTGCCACCATCGCGAGCGGCCGGCGCGCGATCTGCCGCCACGGCGCGCGCAAGTGCTCATGACGCGCAGCGTACACACCGAACCCCGCCGCGGCCGCGAGCAGCACGTAGATCAACACGTCGGTCCACAGGAATACGGGTTGGAAGGGCATTAGCGCTGCGCTCCAGGTACGAGGGACGAGGTACGAGATGCGAGGGCACGAAAATCCGCCTCCTTCCCCTCGTCCCTCGCCCCTCGTATCTCGCACCTGTCTTTCATTCGAGCCTCACCCGCGGATCGACCAGCGTATAGCTGATGTCGGTCAGAATGAGCCCGACGATATAAAGCACCGAGCCCAGAAACACCATGGCGCGCACGACGAAGAAGTCCTGCGAGTGGATGGCGTCGATCGTATAACTCCCGAGACCGGGAATACCGAAGAACGACTCGAAGATGAGGCTGCCGATAAAGAGCGAAGGAATCACAACGACGACGCCGGTGAGGATGGGGATCATGGCATTCTTGAGCACGTGCTGAAACAGCACGCGCGGCTCGGACAGGCCCTTGGCGCGCGCGGTGCGGACGTAATCCTTGCCGATCTCCTCCAGAAAAAAGCTGCGGTACAGGCGCGCGTTGGCGCCGATGCTGCCCACAACGCCCACGACTACGGGCAACGTCAGGAATTTGAACGCGAGCAGACCGGTATCGTCATAGCCGGAGATCGGCACGAGATGCCAGAGCTTGCTCATGAGGTACTGACCGCCGATCACATAGAACAGCACCGAGACGGACATCATCGCCACGCACAAGACCACGCCCCAGGTGTCCAGATAGGTGCCACGAAAGAACGCGAGCAACAGCGCGAAGGTGATATAGACCAGCACGCCCACGAGAAACGTGGGCAGCGCGATGGCGAGGCTCGGCCACATGCGCTCGGCGATCTCGCGGCCGATGTCGCGGTTGTCCTCGGCGCGGCCGAACTCGAATACGAACAGCCGCAGCGAATGCTGATAGAAGATGGTGTCTTTCAGCTTGGCCGTGCCTTGCGCCGCGGCGTTGTAGAGCAGCGGCCGGGTGAAGCCGCGATCCTCCTTCCACTTGGCGATCGCCTCCGGCGTGACGCGCTTCACGCCCAAATGGATGCGCGCCATGTCGTCCGGACTGTTGACGAAGAAAAAGAGCGCGAACGTGATGAGATTCACACCGAGCAGAATCGGGATGGCATAGAGGATCCGGCGCACGATGTAGGCAATCATCGGGCCGCCCCCCGCTCCCGGCGCCGCCAGGCGATGACCGCCGGCACGACCGCGAGCGCCACCAGCCCGAGCACGGCGAGCATCGGCCAGACCACCGGGCGGTTCCAGGCCTCGCGCTGCTGCGCCCGCAACCGCGGCTCCAGGCGCAGATACTTGAGGGTGTTGTTGGCCATGGTGTTGGGCTTGGTGTTGTATACCCAGGCGTGCTCGAGCAGAAAGAGCTTCGGATGGGTGCCCCAGGCCCAGGGGGCGTCGCGGCGGGTGATGTCGAGCATCTTGCGGATAAGCGCCAGACGCTCGGGGCCGTTGTCCATGTTCTTTACGCGCTCGAACAGACGATTGAACCCGGGGTCGTCGTAGTTCGCGGCGTTCTCGCCGTCGGCGCCGACCTTCTTGTTCGGCCCGTAGAGCAGAAACAGAAAATTCTCTGGATCCGGATAGTCGGCGTTCCAGCCCCATTCGAAGAGCTGCGCCTCGCCCTGACGCATCTTTTTCTGGAAGGTGTTGTAATCGGTTGCGCGCACGACCAACTGAACGTCGAGCTTCCTGAGTTGCTTCGTCATCCAGTCGAGTTTGGCCTTCTCCTCGGGGCCGGTGGCGGCGGTGTCGAAATAAAGCAGCAGCGGCTTGCCGGTCTTTGCGTCCTGGCCGTCGGGATAGCCGGACTCGGCGAGCAGGCGCCTCGCCGCCTCGATCGGCTTGCGCCGGGGGGTCCCGTCCACGCAGTCGTAGACATACGGGTTCATCCCGGCGCAACCCTCCTCGTAGCCGAAGATGCCCGGCGGCAGCGGACCCTGGGCGGCGATCCCGCGGCCGTTGCGGAAGATCGAGATCTGCTCTTCGTAGTCGATGGCGATGGATACCGCCTGCCTGAGCTTGCGCGCGCGCTCGCTTAATCCGCCGACGACGGGGTCGAGCATGTTGAAGCCGAGATAATAGGTCGAGCTCGCGACGCTGGTAAGCAGATGTATGCCCTTGCCCTGCATCGCCTCGCTTACCTCGGTGTCGCCGCTGCCGCTGAAGCGGATCGCCTGATCGAAGCTCTCCGTGAGCACGCCGGAGCGATCGTAATAACCCTGCAAGAACTTGCTCCAGTATGGAATGTTCTCCTTTTCCAGGCTGAACATCACCTTGTCGATAAAGGGCAGTCGCTTGCCCGCATCGGCGAACAGACCCTCGGCCGCGTCCTCCGGCTCGCCCTCCGCGGGATAGCGCTCGTCGCGGAAGTTCGGGTTGCGCTCGAGCACCATGCGCCGGTTCGGATTGTTCACCGTGAGCATATAGGGCCCCGTGCCCACCGGATACCAGTCGAGCGTGAGATTTTTCTGCGCCATGCCGGGCTGACTGAAGAAGTGGTCGGCCTCGGGCGGCATGGGCGCGAAGAACGGCATCGCCATCCAGTACAGGATCTGCGGGTACTTGCCGTTAATCTTCACACGGTAGGTATAGCGGTCTACCGCCTCCACGCCGGCCAGGGGATAGCGGGTGAGATCGAGATAGACTCCCTCCTCGCGTCCTTGCGCGACCTCGGCATGGGCCCGCTTCAGGGTCGCGACGTAGTCCTTGAGCCCCACGATGTAATCCTGCATGACGCTCAAGATCGGCGAGTGGAGCTTCGGATGCGCCAGGCGCTTGATCTGGTACACATAGTCGGCTGCCACCAGCTCGCGCGTGCCAGCCTTGGAAAAATCGGAGATGGCGTAGACGCCGCCGAGCTCGCGCTCCGTCAGCGCCTGGTAGCGAAGATCGCCTTTGTCGTCGCGCGCGAAGGCCGGATGCGGCTGGTAGTAAACGCCGGGTCGGATCCGGATCTCGTAGACGCTGTAGGATATGGTCTGCGCCGGGGCATCCTGCGGGAGCCTCCTTCCCTGCCGGTCGAGATATACCGGTTTCGGGACCGCGACCGCGGTGAGCGGTGCGAGCGCATACGGGCGCTTCAGGTAGTGATACTGAAACGGCGGCTCGTAAACTTGCGCGATGAACTCGTACTCGTTCGAGCTGTAGGAGCGCGCGGGATCGAGATGCTTGGGGCGCTCGCGGAAGGCGGCGTACAGAATATTCCGGTCCCGGTCCGCGGACGGATAGGGATTGTTCCAGGCGGCGTGCGCGCTCAGCGAAAAAACGGCCGCGACGATCGACAGCAGGATTCGGTATGTGCGCGGACGGATCATGTGGAGCGAATCACGGACAAACGGTATTATCCCCCTTCACGGCGGCCGGAAATTCCGCTACTGTAGCGGCTCAGTTCGTCCGGGTGCAATATGCGACGGCGCGAAACCCGAAACATAACGACCAGAACCAGAACAAACGGAGTAACCGCATGGGATTCCTGGCAGGAAAACGCGCGCTGATCGTGGGCGTGGCGAGCGACCGGTCCATCGCCTGGGGCATCGCCAAGGCCATGCATCGGGAGGGCGCCGAGCTCGCCTACACCTACCAGAACGACAAGCTCAAAGAGCGCGTGGAGAAATACGCCGCGCAAACCAAGTCCGACATCGTGCTGCCCTGCGACGTCGCATCCGACGAGCAGATCGAAGCGGTCTTCGCGCACCTCGACGACTACTGGGACGGGCTCGACATCATCGTGCACGCGGTGGCCTACGCCCCGCGCGAGCTGCTCCACGGCAACTACGTGGACGTCGTAACGCGCGACGGCTTCCGCATCGCGCACGAGATCAGCTCCTACAGCTTCGCCGCGCTCGCCAAGGCCGGGCGCGCCATGATGCAGGGGCGCAACGGGGCGCTACTGACCCTCACCTACATCGGTTCGGAGCGCTCCGTGCCCAACTACAACATCATGGGGCTCGCCAAGGCGAGCCTCGAGGCGAACGTACGCTACCTCTCCCAGGCGCTCGGGCCCGAGGGCATCCGCGTCAATGCCATCTCCGCCGGCCCCATCCGCACGCTCGCCTCGGCCGGCATCACCGACTTCAAGAAGCTCCTGGACTACAACGACAAGATGGCGCCGCTCGGGCGCGGCGTGACCATCGATGAGGTGGGAAATGTCGCCGCGTTTCTGTGCTCGGACCTCGCCTCCGGCGTCACCGGGGAGATCACCTATGTCGACGGCGGCTTCAACACCGTGGCCATCGGCCTCAACTACGGCGAGCTGGTGAGCTAGGAAACACTAATAAAACGACTCAACGCAAAGGCGCAAAGCACGCAAAGAAAAAAATCGGCTTTCAACAACGGTCTATTCTTCACGCCTTGGCGTCTTTGCGTTGAGTTTCTTCTTTGGCCTTTTTCAACTCGCCTCGGCCGTGCGCCTTCAGAGCTTGTCGTAGTTGATCTTGACGTCTGCCGCCTTCCGTAACCCGGCGCGGTAGTTCGCGTAGTAATCGGCGCCGCGACGCGCGCTGAGAACCTTTCGCACCTTGTCCTTGAGGACGGCGTCCGCCTTGGCAAGGTCCTGCTCCTTCACGCGCTGCACCGCGAACAGCGCATACCCCTGGCCCCCCAGCGCCACGCCGCCGTACGCGGGCCTTCCGCCCTCCGGTCGAACGGCCTGGAACGCCGCCTCCACGATGCGCCGGTCGAGCCCCGCGGGTTGATCGCGCGTCGCCGACTTCGGAGGCTGGAGCTTGAGCCCGTGGGCCTTCGCCAACGCCTCCAGCTTCGCGCCCGCGCGCAATTCCTTGAGCAGCCCCTCGCCGAGATTCCGGGCCGCCGCCTGCGCGCGTTCCTCGCGCAGCACGCGCTCGATCTGCGCGCGCACCTCGGACAACGGCCGGGCCGATTCCGGGCGGTGGCCGACGACGCGCAGCGCCACGAGCGCATCGGCGCCGACCTCGATGGCGTCGCTGTTGCGCCCCTGGCCCCTGATGTCCGGATGGAACGCGGCCTCGACGATCCGGGACTGCGCCGTGAGACCGCTGCCGCCCGCGCGCGAGAACCAGTCGCTTTGCTGAATGGCGAGCCCCAGCGCTTCGGCCGCCGGCTTCAGGCTGTCCGGCTGCTCGTAGACGAGATTGCGGAATTTTTCTGACAGCTCGAGGAAGCGCTCCTCGCCCCGGCGCTTGCGGACGAGATCCGTAAGCTCCTTACGCGCCTCGGCGAAGGACTTGCGCTTTTCCGGCGTGTGGGCGGTGAGCCGCACAAGATGCCAGCCGTAGCTGGTACGCACCGGCGGCGCGAGCTCCCCGACCCGCTTCAGCGCGTAGACCGCATCCTCCAGCTCTTTCGGCAGCACCCCGCGGCGGATCTCGCCGAGATCGCCGCCTTTGGCGCCCGAGTCCTTGTCGTCGGAGTGTTGTTTCGCGAGCTGCGCGAAATCGTTTCCGGCGCGCGCCTGCCGCGCGATGTCCGCGATCTTCGCCGCCGCCTGCTTCGCCTCGGCCTCCGGCGCCTGCGGTGCGAGCTGGATCAACACGTGGCTCGCGCGTCGCTTCTCCGGCGCGACATAGCGCCCGGCCTCCTCCGCATACGCCCGCTTGAGCTCCTCCTCGCCCGGCCGATAGTTCTCGATCAGACCCTCGGCCGAAAGGCGCAGGTACTCGATACGCACCTGTTCGGGCGTACTGAACCGGTCCTGGTGCGACTGGTAATACTGCGCCACCTCCGTCTCGCCGATGACGGCCTTGGTCAGGAACGGCTCGGTACCGATGGTGGCGACGGCGATCTCGCGCTCCTGGGCCAGCAGGCGAACGACCCCGGCGAGGTCCGCCTCGGTGACGAAGCCGCTGTCGCTCAGCCCCGCGCGCAGTTGCCCGATCATCTGCTCGCTGCGGCGGCGCGACTCGAACTCGCGCATGCTGATACCCTCACGTCGCAGCAGCGTCTGGTACAGATCGGGGTCGAACCGGCCGTCGCGCTGGAAATACGGCAGCTCGCGGATCATCTGCCCGAGCCGCGCATCACCGATGCGATAGCCCTTGTTCTCGGCGTCGCGGACGAGCAGCGTCTGGTCGATAAGCCCCTCGAGCACCATCTGGCGCATCTGACGGTCTTCCAGCAGTTTGGGGTCAACGCCGCGCAACTGTTCCATCGCCTGGCGGTAGGCCTGCTGGGTGATGTCCACCCCTTCGACCTTGGCCACGGCGATACTTCCACCGCCCTCGAAGTAGGAATTGATCCCCCAGAACGCAAACGGGATGACGATCAGAATCAGGATGACCGAGGCGATGATGCCTTGGGTTTTTTCGCGGATCTTGGCGAGCATGGGCGCGTACTTTACCGGATGCCCTACGGAAGTATCAACGGACAAACAAAGAAAATTAGACAGGATTTACAGGATTAGCAGGATTAGCACGAGAAGCCAAGACGCAAGACCCGGTTTTAATCCTGTAAATCCTGTTAATCCTGTCCATTTATGAAATAGAAAGGGCGAGGCGGCGGCCTCGCCCTGCGGAAGATGGCGGAGCGGACGGGACTCGAACCCGCGACCCCCGGCGTGACAGGCCGGTATTCTAACCAACTGAACTACCGCTCCGAAATGCAAGGACTGAGTCCTGAGTGCTAAGGACTGAGACGTACATGCCTGTCTTTTTCAGTCCTCGGTCCTCAGCACTCAGTCCTATTTTTTAGCTGGTGGGTGCTGAGGGTCTCGAACCCCCGACATTCGCCTTGTAAGGGCGACGCTCTACCATCTGAGCTAAGCACCCCGCCACTAAACGGAAAACCACGTGACCGGGGCCCTGTGCCGGCGCCGGACAAAGCCACCCGGAAGCATCGGAACATGCCGACCTTCCGTTTAGTGGCGGGGCCGCTAGTTTAAGGCATCCTTCAGCCCTTTGCCAGCCTTGAACCTGGGGTTCTTGCACGCCGCGATCGCGATCGTCTCGCCGGTGCGCGGATTACGCCCCGCGCGCGCCGCACGGTTGCTGACCGTGAAGGTTCCAAACCCGGAAAGCGTGACGGTGTCGCCGTTGCGCAGTCTGTCGGTAATGATGTCGCACACCGCTTCGACGGTGCGGGAGGCAACGGTCTTGTTGAGGTCCGTGGTGGCGGCGAGTTTTTCAATCAGTTCGGCTTTATTCATCTTCGCATCCCCTTATGCACAAGTGGTGGAGTTGCATGTCAACGCCCGCGCCGCGGGCGCGAGCAATATCCTCGCGCCGAGGGATAGCGTTGTCAAGGAATCCCGCCATGAAGCAACGAAGCGACACCGTGTGAAAAAGTACCGCGCCCTTTTTGAAGGTCGGCGCTGCACCGCCCATCACTCCGTCGTTTAGCCGGCCGCCGAAAACAAATGTTTCAGCGGCCGGCAGTGCGGCATAAGGGCAGCGCGGAAAAAGTCATGACGCTCCGGTCGGGCAGACCGTCGTCGCTGGCGGCGGGACTTAATGCGTGATCGGCGGGTTGACGATGTCGCGCTCAGCCGCCGCGGGCTTCTCGGCCTGCGCCTCGGCGGGCTTGGACTCAGGCAGCGGCTGCGGCATGCGCTCGAGCGCCGCTTCAAGCACCTGATCGACCCAGCGCACCGGACGGATGTCGAGATCCGCGCGGATGTTCTTCGGGATCTCGGTGAGATCCTTGCGGTTCTCCTCCGGAATCAGCACCGTCTTGATGTTGCCGCGATGCGCGGCGAGCAGCTTCTCCTTGAGGCCTCCGATCGGGAGCACCTCGCCGCGCAACGTGATCTCGCCGGTCATGGCCACATCCGCGCGCACCGGGATCTTCGCGAGCGCCGACACGATCGCGGTGCACATGGCGATGCCCGCGCTCGGTCCATCCTTCGGTGTCGCCCCTTCCGGCACGTGAATATGGAAGTCGTGCTTCTGGTAGAAATCCTCCGGGATGCCGAGCCGTGCGGCGCGCGACCGCACCACCGTCAGGGCGGCGGTGATGGACTCCTGCATCACGTCACCGAGCTTGCCGGTATAAGTGGTCTTGCCCTTTCCGGGGACGATCGCGGTCTCGATCGTCAGGAGCTCTCCGCCGACCTCGGTCCACGCAAGCCCCGTGACCTGGCCCACCTGGTTGACCTGCTCCGCCGTGCCGTAACGGAAGCGGCGCACGCCCAGGTATTTATCCAGGCTCTTCGGCGTCACATTGATCTTCTTCTCGCTCTTCTTGAGCAGCAAGGTCTTCGCCACCTTGCGGAAAACCTTGGAGATTTCGCGCTCGATGCTGCGTACGCCCGCCTCGCGCGTGTAGTAGCGGATCACGTCGCGGATCGCCGCCGGCGAAAGCGCGATCTCCTCGGGCTTCAACCCGTTGTTCTTGAGCTGCTTCGGGATGAGATATCGGGTCGCGATAGCGACCTTCTCGTCCTCGGTGTAACCGCTAAGCCGGATCACCTCCATGCGGTCGAGAAGCGGCGGCGGGATGTTGAGCGTATTGGCCGTCGCGATGAACATCACATCGGACAGATCGTAGTCGACCTCGAGATAGTGATCGTTGAAGGCATGGTTCTGCTCCGGATCGAGCACCTCGAGCAGCGCCGAAGAGGGGTCGCCGCGGAAGTCCATGGCCATCTTGTCCACCTCATCCAGCATGAAGAGCGGATTGCGCACCTTCACCTTGGACATGTTCTGGATGACCTTGCCGGGCAGCGAACCGATGTAGGTGCGGCGGTGACCGCGGATCTCGGCCTCGTCGCGCACCCCGCCCAGAGACATGCGCACGAACTTGCGATTCGTGGCGCGTGCGATCGACTGACCCAGCGAGGTCTTGCCCACGCCCGGCGGGCCGACGAGGCACAGGATCGGGCCCTTGAGCTTGTCGACGCGCTGCTGCACCGCGAGATACTCCAGGATGCGCTCCTTGACCTTCTCGAGCCCATAGTGGTCGGTCTCGAGGATCTTCTCGGCCTCGGCAAGATCCTTGCGGATCTTGCTACGCTTCTTCCACGGTACATTGAGGATCCAGTCGACATAGTTGCGCACGACGGTCGCCTCGGCCGACATCGGCGACATCATCTTGAGCTTCTTCAATTCGGACTCGGCCTTCTCGCGCACCTCCTTGGGCATACCGGCCTTCGCGATCTTCTTCTCGATCTCCTCGATCTCGCTCGGACCCTCCTCGAGCTCGCCCAACTCCTTCTGGATCGCCTTCATCTGCTCGTTGAGATAATACTCGCGCTGGCTCTTCTCCATCTGGCGCTTGACGCGCCCGCGGATACGCTTCTCCACCTGAAGCAGGTCGATCTCGGTCTCGAGCACGCCGAGGATCTTCTCCAAGCGCTCGCGCACGTCGCTCACCTCGAGAATCTGCTGCTTGTCCTCGATCTTGAGCGAGAGGTGCGCCGCCACCGTATCCGCGAGCCGCCCCGGATCGTCCACGCCGGCAAGCGATGTGAGGATCTCCGGAGGGATCTTCATGTTGAGCTTGACGTACTGGTCGAACTCGTTCATCACCGAGCGCATGAGCGCCTCGATCTCGCGATCGGCGATCGGCTCGGAGTCGAGCAGCGCCACCTGGGCGGAGAAATATTCCTCCGTCTCTGTGTAGCGGTCGATCAGCGCGCGGCGCTCGCCCTCGACCAGAACCTTGACGGTGCCGTCCGGGAGTTTCAGCAATTGCAGGATGCTCGCGATCGTGCCGATCGTGTGGATGCTGTCCGGTCCGGGATCATCGTCGGAGGCGCTCTTCTGCGCCACCAGCATGATCTGCTTGCCGGACTCCATCGCGAGTTCGAGCGCGCGGATCGACTTGCGCCGCCCGACGAACAGCGGGATCACCATGTGCGGAAACACCACCACGTCGCGCAGCGGCAGCACCGGCATCGTCGTTTCCGACCCGGGGAGGATCTTCGGGGGGGATGGGAACTGCGGCTTCTCGCGTGTCATGGCATCCTGTCGGTGTTGGTGTGGTAGCGCCTGTTCCCAGTTTGGGGCCTACGGGACCGGATTTCAATATTCGGCCGGTTTTCCCTCCGGATCGACCGAATATCGGTAAAAACCGTGCGCCGGCACAAAAAACCCCGCGCGCGGCGGGGTCGGCTGCAAACCGCGGAATATTACCCGCGTCATGAGCTCACCGATGCGCGCTTGTGGCTCTGGTCGTCCGCGTCCGAATAGATCAGGATCGGCCTGGCCCCTTCGTTGATCACGTTCGCCTCGACCACCACCTTCTTTACATTGTCCATCGACGGCAGCTCGAACATGATCTCGAGTAGCGCGCGCTCGATGATCGAGCGCAGCCCTCTGGCGCCGGTCTTGCGCTCCATGGCGCGCTTGGCCACCGCCGCGAGCGCGTCGGGGCGGATCTCAAGCTCCACGCCCTCGAGCTTCAGCAGTTTCTGGTACTGCCGTGCGAGCGCGTTCTTCGGCTCCGTCAGGATCTGTATGAGCGCCACTTCGTCGAGCTCGTCCAGAATCGCCACCACCGGCAACCGTCCGACGAACTCCGGAATCAGACCGTACTTAATCAGATCCTCCGGCTCCACCAGCCGCAGGATCTCGCCCGTCTGCCGGGCGTTGCCGCGGCTGCGGATCTCGGCCTGGAAGCCGATGCCCGTGCGCTCGGTGCGGTTCTGGATCACTCTCTCGAGCCCCGAAAACGCGCCGCCGCAAACGAACAGGATGTTGCGCGTGTCCACTTGCAGGAATTCCTGCTGCGGATGCTTGCGCCCGCCCTGGGGCGGCACCGAAGCGATGGTGCCCTCGATGAGCTTGAGCAGCGCCTGCTGCACGCCCTCGCCCGACACGTCGCGCGTGATCGAGGGGTTCTCGCTCTTGCGCGAGATCTTGTCGATCTCGTCGATGTAGACGATGCCCTTCTGCGCCTTCTCGACGTCGTAGTCGCACTTTTGCAGGAGCTTCTGGATGATGTTCTCGACATCCTCGCCGACGTAGCCCGCTTCGGTGAGGGTCGTAGCATCGGCGATGGTGAACGGGACGTTCAGGAGTCGCGCCAGCGTCTCGGCGAGCAGCGTCTTGCCGGAGCCCGTGGGGCCGATCAGCAGGATATTGCTCTTGGAAAGCTCGACATCGCCGACCTTGCCCTCGTTCTCGATGCGCTTGTAGTGGTTGTAGACCGCGACCGACAGCACCTTCTTCGCATTGGTCTGGCCAATCACATACTCATCGAGAATCTGAAGGATCTCGCGCGGGGTGGGAAACTTCTTCTTGGCTGCGGACGCGTTCTTCTCTTCCTGGACCTCCTCGCGGATGATGTCGTTGCACAGCTCAACGCACTCATCGCAGACAAACACCGAGGGGCCGGCGATGAGCTTGCGCACTTCATGCTGGCTCTTGCCGCAAAAGGAACAGTACAAGAGCTTTTCGCCCTTGCCGTCACCCCTGCCGTTTTGGGTGTTATCCACCATCCGCCAACCTCGTGGTCTTTACCGGAGAATCTAGCCGCCCAAGCTTAAACCAGCCTTAAAAGGATGCGGTCTTCCATGGGTGTTTGCAAGCATTATTATCTATCAGATAGATATAGCATACACCGTCTAAAGTTCACCTGTGCGCTATGTCACACGCGCTTTTCGATGACCGTATCGATTAGCCCGAAGGACTGTGCCTCCTCGCCGTCCATGAAATAATCCCGGTCGGTGTCCTCACGGATCTGGTCCATGGCGCGCCCGGTGTGCCAGACCAGGATCTGGTTGAGGCGCTCGCGCACGCGCAGGATTTCGCGCGCGTGGATGTCAATGTCGGACGCCTGGCCCTGGAAACCGCCCATCGGCTGGTGCACCATCATGCGCGCGTGCGGCAATGCAAAGCGCTTGGCTTTGGCCCCACCCGCGAGGATGAGCGCACCCATGCTCGCCGCCTGGCCGAGGCACACGGTGCTCACGTCCGGCTTGATGAACTGCATGGTGTCATAGATGGCGAGCCCGGCGTTCACCGCCCCGCCCGGGGAATTGATGTAGAGGTGGATGTCCTTGTCCGGGTTCTCCGACTCGAGAAACAGGAGTTGCGCCACCACCAGATTGGCCATGTGATCCTCGACCGGGCCGACCAGAAAAACCACACGCTCCTTGAGCATGCGGGAATAGATGTCGTAGGCGCGCTCACCCCGCCCGGTGGTCTCGATCACCATGGGGACGAGCCCCAGTCCCTGGGGGTTCAGAGCACCGTTCTGCAGCGTCATGTCTTTCATCGCAATGCCTTGGGTAAAACCGATAGCGCTATCATTCCACAGCCGCCTGGATTTGCAACAACTCCCGGAAACCCATGGGCTTGTCGCTCACTTCCGCGGTCGCGATCAGCTCTTCGACGACCCGATCCTCAAGCACCAGGGATTCGACCTCGGCGAGCCGCTCGGGGTTTTTGTGGTGCCACTCGATGAACTGCGGCGGCGATTCGTATTCCGCGGCCAGCTCTTCCAGCCGCTGACGCACCCGGGCGGGGTCGGCCTTGAGGCCGCGGGCGCGGACGATCTCTCCGACGATGAGCCCCAGCACTACGCGCGCGCGGGCGCGCTCCCGATACATGGCGTCCAGCATGCCGTCGGCCTGCGGCTGAGCGCCGCGCAGCGCCTGCTCCTGGGACTTCATGCGCGCGATTTCGGCGTTCACCAGGCTCTGCGGCACCTCGAAACGGTTGCCCTCGAGCAGCGCCTTCCAGACACGACTGCGCAGCACGGTGCGGCTGCGGGCGGCCGCCTCGCGTTCGAGGTTCGCCCGGATGTCGGCGCGCAGCGTTTCGAGGCTTCCGTCCGGCACGCCGAGCGTGCCGGCGAATTCCGCGTTGAGCTCCGGCAAAACCGGTTCCGCCACTTCGTGAACCGTCACCTCGAAATCCACCGTTTGGCCCGCGAGCGCGGGGTTGCGGTGATCGGCAGGAAACGGCACGACGAGCGTCTTGACCTCGCCGGCGGTCGCACCGACGAGACCGTTCTCGATACCTTCGAGGAGCGTGCCGGCGCCGAGCACCACGGAGACGCCCTTTGCGACACCGCCCTCGAATTCCTTACCCGCGATGCGTCCCACGAAATCAATCTTGAGCCGATCGTCGGCGCGCGCGGCGCGCGCAATGGGACTCCAGGTCACGCGCTGCTTGCGGATGGTCTCGACCGTGCGCTCGACGTCCTCGGCCGCGATCTGCGCGACCGGACGCTCGATGTGCACGCCCCTCAGATCCAGGCGTTCGATCTCCGGATACACCTCGAACTCGGCGGTATATTCGAGGGTCGCGCCGCGCGCCAGGCTCTTGCGACTGATGCGCGGGCCGCCTGCGGGGCGCAGACCCTCGCGTCCGATCGCCTCGCGAAAGCTCGTCTCGATCAGATCGCCCGCAACCTCCTCCATCAGCTCGCCGCCATAGCGGGCCTCCACCATCTTGAGGGGGACCTTGCCGGGGCGAAAACCGGGGAGTTTGACCCGTGTGGACAGGCGCTGAAGACGCGCACCATAGCTCTTTTCGACTTCATCGGCCGGCACCGCGACCGTCAAACGCCGGCCCAAGGCGCCGACCCGCTCAAGCGAAACCTGCATTCGTAACCCTCGCTACAATCTGAAAAAATCGGCCTGCATCCATCATACCGGGTTGCGTACGGGAGTCCAAGAATCCCGCCCGCTGAAAAGAACTGGTGCGAATGGGGAGACTCGAACTCCCACGGGTTGCCCCACTGGAACCTAAATCCAGCGCGTCTACCGATTCCGCCACATTCGCGCTGCCGACGAAGAACATTAAACCATGTTTTCGCCCGCGCGACAGAAATGGCACGCGTGACAGATGTAAAGAAAAAGGGGCTTGCGTGGGCAAGCCCCTTAGCAGAATGGTGGGCCGTGGAGGGGTTGAACCTCCGACCCGCTGATTAAGAGTCAGCTGCTCTACCAACTGAGCTAACGGCCCTGATTAAAACAGGTACGAGGGGCGAGGTACGAGAGGCGAGGGTCGGAAGGAAGAACCTGTTTTATTCCTCGCACCTCGTATCTCGTCCCTCGCCCCTTTTAATATGGGGTGAGCGATGGGACTCGAACCCACGACAACCGGAATCACAATCCGGGACTCTAACCAACTGAGCTACGCCCACCATGCGATGACAGCGCCGATATTATACCTGCGTCGGCGCCTTGGCGCTGCATGTTCTCTCTCTGGATTGGCGCGCCCGACAGGAATCGAACCTGTGACCCCCAGCTTAGAAGGCTGGTGCTCTATCCGACTGAGCTACGGGCGCAAGAGGACAGGTACGAGAGGGTCGAGGGGCGAGGGCAAAAACGCGCGCCTCCAGCCCTTGTACCTCGGTCCTCGTCCCTTTGAGCTTGGTC